>OLRX01000808.1_pt1 | contig 26314 bp, 18 predicted proteins | sample 1672991 | NCBI WGS metagenome assembly OLRX01 (sample SAMEA3136744, study PRJEB25190) | human gut metagenome | biome: human gut; feature: human-associated habitat; material: faeces | place: Austria | collected 2013
TCTGCCATTTTTTTCTATATTCTGTAGGTGAACAATATGCATATTCCCGAAAAACCTTTCCAAAATAACTGCTGCTCCCTAAACCACACTTATGACTGATAACAGTAACAGCTTCCTGCCCCTTTGCCAACATCTGACAGGCAACTTGTAAACGGTAAGTTGTTATATACTCAACAGGTGTCATGTGCAGACAGTCATGGAACACTCTATAACATTCCCTTTCGCTTAAATATGCTGCCGCAGCAAGTTCCGGAATAGATATTTTTTCTCTGTAGTGTTCATGAATGTATATCATCATCAGCTTTATTTTATCGTTGCTTTTGTTATGTTCCCCTTTCTTTTCACGCATAGAACGAGAAAGTTCGAAAAGCATGAGCCATATTTCCGTTAGGGCTTCCCGCAGTTTTATTTCATATCCAAATTCATCACTGGACAAACGAAATGAGGCAGCAAGCAGTTTCAAAATTCTATCTTCTTCTGAATTGCCCGGAAAAAGCGGGATTATCTCAAGCTGCGGGGCTGTTATGACAGGTGAAATATATTTTTGTTCAATCCTGCTTCCCTGTTCTCCGGCAAGTAAGGAAACGTCGAAAATATGAAGTAGTTGTATATTCTTTTCTTTCTGCGATATTGCTTTTGTCATATGGAGTACATTGGGATTTATCATGCCGCCGCTTCCGGCCGGAAACAATATTTTTCCTCCTGGCGTATCATATTCAATGCTGCCGCTTTCCATATAAAAAAGTTCCACTGTCCTGTGCCAGTGCCACGGTACATAACACCCTATATATTTGTCAAGTTCTGCCCTCGAAGCGATATAGGGAAAATCTTTTTCAAAACCTGGAAGCAATTCTTCCTTGCTTCCGGTATAAAATTCAATGCTATGGATATTTTTCATGTCTGTTCACCTGTACATCTGGGATTTTGTATCTACTTTATGGGTTAAAATATACGGAAATCCATTTTAAATTTCCGGTTTGTAGTTTTAAAAGTTTTTTCGCCATTGTTTCTTAGGTTCAAACTTTCCACAATCATCACAGGTCTGCGGCCAGTTGATTTTCCATTCAAAATACTCATCTCTGGTAATTACACCGGATTTCAGCTCATTCATTCGAACCACCCATTCTTTCAGAAAATCATTCAGAACCCCATAATCAAACCACATACAGACAGGAGAATGGGCAGGCCAGCTATCATTGTCGTGATAGTAAACGGACGTGTCTGCTACTTCATTGCATTTTTCACCGGGAAATTTCCGAGGAAGAAACAGATGCATCTATTGATTTTACAAATAACAGATTTGTGATATGATAGTTACAGCATTTCAGAAAGAAACAGAAAGGAAGTAATCAATGGTGTTTGATATCATAGAGCATCTGCAGATCAGACCGGAATTAAAGGAGTCCATACTTGAATTTCGAAAACAATATCCCGTGGAGCCACAGTTTCAGTCCAGGATACCCGTTCCGAGTAACATTTATTATGGAACAGATATCTGGGAAAGGGCAGTGACGGCACTTTTATGCGGAAAAAATCTTTTACTTGTCGGTCATAAAGCCACCGGGAAAAATATTTTTGCGGAAAATCTTGCCGCTGCATTCGCTAGACCGCGGTGGGATGTGTCGTTTCATGTCAATATGGATGCTGCATCTCTGATCGGTATGGATACTTTTAAAAAACAGGAAGTAATTTTCCGTCCGGGTCCGATCTGCTGTGCGGCGCAGCATGGTGGATTTGCGGTGCTCGACGAGATTAATATGGCGAAAAGTGAAGCTCTGGCGGTACTTCATGGAACGCTGGACTTTCGAAGAAGCATCGATGTGCCGGGATATGAGCGGATCGACCTGCACCCGGCCACCCGTTTCATCGCCACGATGAACTATGGGTATGCGGGAACAAAAGAACTGAACGAAGCACTGGTTTCCCGCTTTGTGGTGATCCGGATGCCGATGATCTCGCAGGAACACCTGATTTTGTTATTACAGGATCACTATCCGACACTGAAAACTGAAGGTGCAAAAGAACTGGCAGCCGTCTACCTGGATCTTCAGAAAAAGTGTGAAAATGCCCAGATTTCTTCCCGTGCCATGGATCTTCGGGGGCTTCTTGACGGTGTGGCACTGATGGAAAAAGGATTGAACGTACAGGATGCGCTGGACATGGGAATTACCAATAAAACCTTTGACCCATATGAGCAGACACTGATTCAGGATACGATTCGGGGACGAATCTCAAAAAAGATGAAACCGGAAGATTTATTTGAAGAAAAATATGGTTCTTGCAGAAAAGAATTCGCATAAACACTCTATCATAATAAAAGGACAGTGCAAAGACATGGAACAGCAGGAGATGCAGGAAGAACGGAGAGCGAGAAATTTTGTTTGGGCAGCGGCGGAACAGTATGGGCTGGAACCGCTGTTTCTCGCCTATGCACCGGATGGGACGGCGGATATGTATCTGAATATTATTATCGGTCTCAGTTATAAGTGGTATGATGCCCAAAAACTGGAAACATTTTTTCATATGCTGGGTGGCAGGCAGGAGGAACTGTATCAGGGGATGCTGTGGATCGGTCTGGAACAGGCATTATACGAAAAAGAACAGGCGCATCGGCCGGCACTTACGGATCTTCGCCAGGAATATGCACAGGAAAATCTGGGGAGGTATCGTTCGTTTAAAGAATATGAACTGATTGATCAGCTGCGAAATGGACATTGTGCGGCTATTCTGGGTCAGGACTCCGGGTTATCCGGAAGAATGGAAGAACTGCTTCAGGAACTGACGTTTACCGGAGATATGGAGATCGAACAGATCATCGCCAGGATGAAAGTGATCCTGTGGAAATATTTTTCTTATGAACCGAAGCCGGTAAAAAAAGAGCGGGGGACGTATTTTCTGCAAAAACTGCTGCCTGCATTTCATTCGATCGGCAAGATGCATGCTACCTACGTGAAGACAAAGCGGTATGACGATCCGGTGTGGGAAGAGTCCGGAAACGGAGGAACCATGGAAAGAGCCAGACATTATCTGCTTCAGTTTTCCAGGCAGGGAGACGGGGAAAAAGACCGGGCGTATATTGAGGGATGTTTTGGTTCCAGTATCTGTTCTCCCGGGGAAGAAAAACTGATGGAAGAAGAATTGTGTACGGAGAATCATAAAAACAGCCATATTTATATAACCGAAGGATATTCGAAGGCTGGTTCTCCGGCCGGAGAACGGTGGAACGAAAAAGCGGCTGAAGCGGAAAAGAAGATTAACAGAAGAGAGGCAAAGGAGATTCAGGAGTTCCGGGAGAATTGCAGAAGACAGACAGAGAAAAATCGGCAGTATTACGAGAGAAATCGAACAATCTATGAGAACAGTATCCGCAGAATGACAGAAAAACTCCGTCTGGAACTGGATACCCGCCTTGATGACGTTCCTTTACGGGCAAGACAGGGAAAAATTTGTGCCAGTCAGGTATGGAGAGCACTGTATCTGGAGGATCCAAGAATCTTTGAAAAAAGAGGAGAGGTATCAGATGCAGGGTTCTCCGTAGATATCCTGATTGATGCGTCCTCCTCCCGGAAAGACAGTCAGGAACAGATTGCAGCGCAATCTTATATTCTTGTGAAAAGTCTGGATCTTTGCAGGATTCCGCTACAGGTGTATTCTTATTGCAGTATTCGCGGATATACGGTTTTGCGGTTGTTTCAGTCTTACGGGGAGATAGACCGGGCAGAAGAGGTATTTTCTTATGTGGCGGCGGGGAATAACCGCGACGGACTGGCACTTCGGGGAGCCGGTCATCTGATGGAAAACAGTGAACAGGAGAAGAAGTTATTGCTTGTCCTCACCGATGGCAGTCCGCAGGATGACCGGATCGCAGCAGAAGGTGCATTTTACAAAAACAGAGAATACACGGATCAGATTGCAGTGGAAGACACGACCGAACAGGTACAGCACCTGAAAAGGAAAGGCATTCAGGTCGTAGGTATTTTCATGGGGACAGAGCGCGGACTTCAGACCGCCCACCGGATCTTTGGACGAGATTTTGTGCGGATCGAGAATATTCAGCAGTTTTCCGAAGTGGTGGGAAAGATCCTGCAGGAGAAAATCAGGGAAATAATTTGACAAATCCTGTTTATTGTGCTAAAGTATGGCAAGAGTAATTCGTACCCGGTTTTCCAGGTGAAGACCGGGTTATTTATAAATCAAATGTTCACAAAAGGAGAAAATAGACTGTATATGAACAAGCAAGAAAGCGATATCATGAAAATATTATTACAGACTCCCTTTATCAACCAGCGGATGCTGGCAGAAGCTTCCGGACATTCGCTGGGGGTGGTGAATCGTTCGGTGAAAGAACTGGTGGCTCAGGGGTATCTGGATGAGCAGTTATGGCCGACTTCCCGGGCAAAGAAAGAATTTCAGGAGCGGTCTCCGAAAAGAGCGATTATCCTGGCAGCCGGTTTCGGGATGCGGATGGTTCCCATCAACACGGAGGTGCCGAAAGGACTGTTGGAAGTCAACAAAGAACCTTTGATCGAGAGGCAGATCCGCCAGCTTCACGAAGTCGGGATCCGGGAGATCTATGTGGTAGTTGGATTTATGAAAGAGCGATATGAGTATCTGATTGATGAGTTTGGTGTGGAACTGGTGGTTAATCCGGACTATATGACGAAAAACAATTTACATTCTGTCAGTCTGGTGAGACGCCATCTGGAGAATGCGTATATCATTCCCTGCGACATCTGGTGTGACCGGAATCCCTTTGACCGGTACGAGTCCTACTCCTGGTACATGGTCAGTGATCTGGTGGAAAATGAAAGTTCTGTCCGCGTCAACCGGAAAATGGAACTGGTCACGGTTCCGGAAGGAAATGGCGGCAATGCAATGATCGGAATCTGTTATCTGACCGGGGAAGAAGCAGGTATCGTTGCGGAAAATATCGAAAAGCTGAGCAGGGATCTGCGATATGACGGTGTTTTCTGGGAGGAAGCCTTATATCGAAAAGATAAAATGATCGTTGCTGCAAGGGTTGTACACGGTTCGGATGTTGTAGAAATCAATACATACGAACAGCTGCGGGAACTTGACAGCCATTCCGGCCAGTTAAAAACCGATGCGATCCAGGTAATCTGCCAGGCACTTGGTGTAAAACAGGACGAGATTACCGATATCACCGTACTGAAAAAGGGAATGACCAACAGATCCTTCTTATTTATAACCAAGGGAAAAAAATACATTATGCGCATCCCCGGTGAGGGAACGGAACAGCTGATCGACCGGAGGGAAGAAGCAGCAGTTTATCAGACCATCGATGGAAAGAAAATATGCGATGACATTGCATATATCAATCCGGAGAATGGATACAAGATCACGGAATTTCTGGAAGGTGCGAGAGTCTGTGATCCTGACAGTCCCGGGGACGTGGAAAAATGCATGAAGCGCCTGAGAAGGTTTCATGAGATGAAACTGCAGGTGGAGCATACCTTTGATATTTTCGGGCAGATGGAGTTTTACGAAAAGCTGTGGGGTAATACTCCATCAGATTACCGAGATTATCAGAAGACAAAAGAGCATGTACTGGAACTTCGTCCATATATTGAACAGTGGAGTAGGGAAAAGGTACTGACCCATATCGATGCAGTGCCGGATAATTTTCTGTTTATAGAAAAAAACGGTGAAGAGGAGATCCGCCTGATAGACTGGGAGTACGCAGGGATGCAGGATCCTCATGTAGATATTGCCATGTTTGCTGTTTATGCGATGTATGACAGGGAGCAGGTGGATGCGCTGATCGATGCTTATTTTCCAGAGGGGTGCAAAAATGAGATCCGGATCAAGATCTACTGCTATATCGCAGCATGCGGACTTTTGTGGAGCAACTGGTGTGAGTATAAAAAAAGTCTGGGTGTAGAGTTTGGCGAGTATTCGCTGCGGCAGTACCGATATGCGAAAGAGTATTATAGAATTGTAAAGGAAGAACTCAGTCAAATCAAAGGAGCAAAAAATCATGAATAAAGCAGAACGGGCAATTATAATGGCTGCCGGTCTGGGCAACCGGATGCGGCCAGTCACACTGACCACACCGAAACCACTGGTGAAAGTCAACGGTGTGCGGATGATCGATACAGTGATTCAGGGTCTTCATGAGAATGGGATCACGGAAATTTATATTGTGGTTGGTTATCTGAAAGAACAGTTTTACACGCTGGAACAGGAATATCCGGGTGTGACAATTATTGAAAATCCCTATTATGATACCTGCAACAACATTTCTTCACTGTATGTAGCGCGGGATCATATAGAAAATGCCATGATCCTGGACGGTGATCAGATTGTGTATAACAGAACAATCCTTTCTCCGGAGTTTGAACGTTCCGGTTATAACAGTATCTGGACGGACGAAGAGACGGATGAATGGCTACAGCAGGTAGAAGACGGAATCGTTGTTTCCTGCAGCAGAAACGGAGGGAAGGGTGGCTGGCAGCTGTACAGCATCTCCCGATGGAGCAAAGAAGATGGAAAACGGCTGAAACATCACCTGGAAGTGGAATTTGAAGAGAAGAAAAACAGACAGATCTACTGGGACGATGTGGCGATGTTCTGCTATCCGAAGGAATACCGGCTTGGCATCCGACCGATGCATCCGGGTGATCTGATCGAGGTGGATAACCTGGAAGAGCTGATCGCCCTGGATAACAGCTACCGTGATTTATACACAAAAAAGGAGTAAAATAGTGATGAATAAAAATATAACAAATACAAAAGGAAAGATCGACTGGATGATTACACTGGTTCCTCTTGGAATCGTGATTGCACTGTGCATCCTGTTTTTCCTCCTGCCGGATCAGTCAAATGCAGTTCTGAGCCAGATCCGGTTTTTCTTCGGAGATACTTTTGGAACATATTATCTGGTGATCGGACTTGGCATTTTCCTGTTGTCTTTGTATATCGCAGGATCGAAATACGGCGATATCGTACTTGGTGAAAAAGGAGAAAAGCCGAAATACTCTTTCTTTTCCTGGGGAGCAATGATGTTTACCTGCGGTCTTGCAGCAGACATTTTATTTTACTCTTTCTCGGAATGGGTATTATATGCGACAGATCCTCACCTAGAAGAGATGGGAAGCATCCAGGAATGGGCAGGCGTCTATCCGCTGTTTCACTGGAGTTTTATCCCGTGGGGATTCTATCTGGTACTGGCTGTGGCATTCGGTTTTATGCTCCATGTACGAAAAAGAAACCGCCAGAAATACTCTGAAGCCTGCCGTCCGATCCTGGGGAAACATACCGATGGCTGGGCAGGAAGAATCATTGATCTTCTGGCTGTATTTGCCCTGCTTGCAGGAACGGCAACAACCTTCAGTGTGGCAACACCGCTGATGGCAACGATCATCGGAGAACTTTTTCATATTACAGTAAGCCGGACAGTTATCAATGCCATTATTTTACTGGTAACATGTGCTGTATATACATATTCTTTACTCCACGGATTTAAGGGGATCAGCAGACTGGCAAATATCTGTATATATCTCTTTTTTGGATTGCTGGCTGTTGTCCTTCTGTTTGGAGGTGAAACCCGTTATATCATCGAGACAGGTCTGAGTTCACTGGGAACCATGGTTCAGAACTTTATCGGTCTTTCTACCTTTACGGATCCTCTGAGAACCTCAAACTTCCCACAGAACTGGACGATTTATTACTGGGCATACTGGATGGTCTGGTGTGTGGCAGCACCGTTTTTCATCGGCAGCATCTCCCGTGGAAGAACCGTTCGCCAGACTATTCTGGGAGGTTATGGTTTCGGCGTTGGATCCACTCTGATCAGTTTTATCATCCTCGGCAATTACTCCATGGGAATGCAGGTAACCGGAAAAGCTGATTTTATCGCACAATACCTGAAAGATGGCGATCTCTATGGAATGATCGTATCCATGATCAAAACCATGCCCTGTGCCCCGGTTATCATGGTAATAGTACTGCTGACGATGGTTGCCTTCTACGCAACTTCCTTTGACTCCATTGCCTTGACAGCCTCCTGCTACAGTTACCGCAAACTCGAAGAAGGCGAACAACCCCACCGGGGAATCCAGCTGATGTGGTGTCTTCTGCTGATCGCATTGCCGATCGCATTACTGTTTGCGGAAAGCTCCATGAGCAATCTGCAAAGTGTGAGTATTGTGGCTGCCTTTCCGATTGGAGCAGTAATCCTGCTGATCACAGGTAGTTTCTTAAAAGATGCGAAGAAATATATAAAAGAAAATAAATAAAATATATATTACATTGCTTTTTAAAGCATGAAAAACGATACACGAATCCAATTTGTCGTTTCCAATACTCAGCCGAAAGAGCCCGGTTTCCAGGGGGACTCGCACTGTGTGGGCGGTTAGGGCAAGCTTTGAGATCCGGCGCTTACGTAGGCTTTCGCGAGGGTCAGCTGACCCTCGTGAATCATAGCCGAAGTTAGCGACTAGCTCAAAGTTGCCCTGCCCACGCGAGTCCCCCTGGAAACCGGGCTCTTTCGGCGTCTGTCAGACAACAACTTTTCATTTTCATTTCTAAAAACCATGAAAGTACTTGCAACATTTTCCTATTTGTACTATGATAGAACCATTGAATTTACAAAAAATCCAATTAAAATTGGTCCGGCGGACCAATTATTGATATACCATGCAATAAAAACATGAAAGTAACCGACAAACACACGAAAAAATCCAAGGCTGAAACAAACAGCCGGACGTGATTATGAAGGGAAAAAAGAAAAATGGGTAAATATTTTGGAACGGATGGCTTCCGTGGAGAAGCCAATGAAAACCTAACTGCAGACCACGCATACAAAATCGGCCGATTCCTGGGCTGGTACTACGGAGAACAGAAACGCAGAAACGGGGATGATACACCGGCACGGATCGTAATCGGAAAAGATACCCGGAGATCCAGCTATATGTTTGAATACACACTGGTAGGTGGTCTGGTAGCTTCCGGGGCAGATGCATACCTGCTTCATGTAACCACAACCCCATCCGTTGCCTATGTGGCAAGAACCGATAATTTTGACTGCGGAATCATGATCTCCGCCAGTCATAACCCATATTATGATAATGGAATCAAACTGATCAATGGAAACGGAGAAAAGATGGATGAAGAGACCATCGCTCTCGTAGAAGACTATCTGGACGGAAAAGTAGAAGTATTTGGTGAAACTTATGAAGAAGTACCATATGCTCATAAAGACCGGATCGGATGTACGGTGGACTATGTGGCAGGAAGAAACCGCTATGTCGGTTATCTGATTTCTCTTGGTATGTATTCTTTCAAAGGCATTAAGGTTGGTCTGGACTGTGCCAACGGAAGTTCCTGGAATATCGCGAAAGCCGTATTTGATGCTCTGGGAGCCAAAACCTATGTGATCAATGCCCAGCCGGACGGAACCAACATCAATAACAATGCCGGATCCACCCATATCGAAGGACTGCAGAAATATGTAGTAGATAACGGACTGGATGTAGGATTTGCCTACGACGGAGATGCCGACCGCTGCCTGTGTGTCGATGAAAAAGGCAATCTGGTAGACGGAGATGCCATTCTCTACATTTATGGAAAATACATGAAAGAGAGAGGAAAACTTCTGACCAACACCGTGGTAACCACGGTCATGTCAAACTTCGGTCTTTATAAAGCGTTCGATGAACTGGGTATCGGCTATGCAAAAACTGCGGTAGGCGATAAATATGTATACGAATATATGAACCAGAACGGCTGCCGGATCGGAGGAGAACAGTCCGGCCATATCATTTTCTCAAAATACGCTTCCACCGGAGACGGTATCCTGACCAGTCTGAAGATGATGGAAGTCATGATGGCGAGAAAAGCAAAGATGAGCCAGCTGACCGAAGGTTTGACTATTTATCCGCAGGTTCTGGAAAATGTAAGAGTAGTCGATAAAACAGCTGCCCAGGAAGATCCGGATGTGAAAGCTGCGGTAAAAGCAGTGGAAGAGGCACTGGGAGACACCGGACGTATCCTGGTCCGTGAATCCGGAACAGAACCGTTACTTCGTGTCATGGTGGAAGCCGAGACCGAAGAATGCTGCCGGAAATATGTCGACCAGGTAGTCGGCGTAGTAAAAGCCAAAGGTCATGTGGCGTAAAATAGAACATACTGTTCTGTCGGGTACTTCAGGCAGAATGGTGAGTGTATATGCATAATCGCGAAAAACAAGTGCAGTAACACAAACGATCTGAGAGGAGAAATAATAATATGTGTGGAATCGTAGGCTATACCGGAATGCACAGCGCAGCCCCGGTTTTACTGGATGGACTGTCCAAACTGGAATACCGTGGATATGACTCTGCCGGTATCGCAGTCAGAGACGGGGAAAAACAGGCAGAGGTGATCAAAGCCAAAGGCCGCCTGAAAAAACTGATCGACAAGACCAATGGTGGCGACTCTGTACCGGGAAGCTGTGGAATCGGGCATACACGTTGGGCAACTCACGGAGAACCTTCTGAGAATAATGCACATCCTCATATGAGCGATGATGGCAATGTGGTAGCTGTTCATAACGGTATTATTGAAAACTATCAGGAATTAAAAGACAAACTGATTCGAAATGGCTACACCTTCTATTCAGAAACCGATACGGAAGTGGCTGTCAAACTGGTGGATTATTATTATAAAAAATACGAAGGCACACCGGTAGATGCCCTGACACACGCCATGGTTCGTATCCGTGGCTCTTATGCTCTGGCAATCATGTTCAAGGAGTATCCGGAAGAGATCTATGTGGCGAGAAAAGACAGCCCGATGATCCTTGGGGTGGAAAACGGAGAGTCCTTTATTGCATCTGATGTTCCTGCAATCTTAAAATATACAAGAAATGTTTACTATATCGGTAACCTGGAGATGGCTCGTGTCAGAAAAGGAGAGATTACGTTCTTTAATCTGGATGGCGATGAGGTGGAAAAACAGCCGAAAGTCATTGAATGGGATGCGGAAGCAGCAGAAAAAGCAGGATTTGAGCATTTTATGATCAAAGAGATCCATGAACAGCCGAAAGCTGTAGCAGATACGCTGAATTCTGTTCTGCATGATGGTGTGATCGATCTGAGCGATGTGGGGCTTTCTGAGGAAGAAATCAAAAACATCAGTCAGATCTATATCGTGGCATGCGGATCCGCCTATCATGTAGGTATGGCAGCACAGTATGTGCTGGAAGACCTTGCAAGAATCCCGGTTCGTGTGGAACTGGCATCTGAATTCCGCTACCGGAAACCACTGTTAGATAAGAACGGTCTTGCTATTATCATCAGTCAGTCCGGGGAAACCGCAGACAGCCTTGCCGCACTTCGGGAAGCAAAATCAAAAGGTGTCCGTACTCTCGGAATCGTCAATGTGATTGGATCTTCCATCGCCAGAGAAGCAGATAATGTCTTCTACACTCTGGCAGGACCGGAAATCTCCGTGGCAACCACAAAGGCTTACAGTACCCAGCTGATCGCTTCTTACCTGCTGGCGATCCAGTTTGCGAAAGTGAGAGAGGAGATCACACAGGAGCAATATGACGGTCTGATTGCAGAGCTGCAGACGCTTCCGGAAAAGATTCAGAAGATCATTGATGACAAAGAACGCCTTCAGTGGTTTGCCGCAAAACAGGTCAATGCGAAAGATATTTTCTTTATTGGCCGTGGCATTGATTATGCCATCAGTATGGAAGGCAGCCTGAAGATGAAAGAGATCAGCTACATCCACTCTGAGGCATATGCCGCAGGTGAACTGAAACATGGAACGATTTCCCTGATTGAAGATGGTACATTGGTGATCGGCTGTCTGACCCAGCCGGCACTGTATGAAAAGACCGTCAGCAACATGGTAGAATGTAAGAGCCGTGGCGCTTATCTGATGGGACTGACGACATACGGCAATTATAATATTGAGGATACTGCGGACTTTGTAACGTATATTCCAAAGACAGATCCACATTTTGCAACTTCACTGGCAGTGATACCGCTGCAGCTGATGGGATATTATGTGTCCGTGGCGAAAGGACTTGATGTAGATAAACCGAGAAACCTGGCGAAGAGCGTGACAGTGGAATAGAGATAACGATTCGGAAATATGAAATCATAAAAATGCATTTTGTTTTCGGTAAACAGAGGTTTACGTTGAAAACAAAATGCATTTTTATGATTTACAGAAAAGTTTATTCGGTTTTTTTAAAACGAAAAATACCTATCTAAAACACTTCTTACAAGGCTCATATCCCCGACTTTCCGCCTCTGCCTTGCTGATCTCGCTTGCCTTGCTCGGGTCTGTGGTGCCACAGTTATTTTTATTATGATACTTGGATCCGGTAGCTGTGATCCATACCATTTCTTCGTTGGAAGTGGAAGAAGTATTCTGTGGAGCCGCTGTTACCTGTGGGGTGGCTTCCACCTGGCTGGAAGCACCTGCACTTGCAGCAGAGACTTCCTTATTTCCGGAAGAGGAGTTTTCATTTGCAGTTGCCTTCGAACCTGAAGAACTGCTGCCTTTTGATTGGCTCGTCTGTGCCTGTGTTCCCTTATCCTCTTTATCTCCTGGGCTGTAGTCATTGCACGGTTCCTGGTTCCAGGTGATGGTTGTTCCGTCACTGACAGCGACGATCGTGCCCTGTTTATCGGTACGATACACATGAATATCCATGGATTCCAGCTTGTCCATCACATCTTTATCCGGATGTCCGTACTGGTTATCCTTTCCGCAGCTGATCACTGCATATTCCGGAACGGTTGCCTGGAGAAAATCCCAGCTGGTAGCTGTGGCAGAACCGTGATGTCCCGGAACCAGTACATCGCAAGAGAGGTCAATGCCGGATTCACACATGGCTTTTTCACTGGTGCTTTCCGCATCTCCGGTGAAAATAAAAGAATTATCACCATTTGTCAGCTTGATCGCCACTGAATTCTTATTGCTGTCATTCGGATCAATAGTTGCCGGAGCCAGGATCTGAAAACTTCCGCTTCCGAAAGAAAATTCAGTACCGACTGCAGGATGCTGCATCGTAAGTCCTTTGTCGGCAACTGTCTGGATAAAGGACTGATACAGTTTACTGTCATGTTCATAATCACTGGAAATTACATTTTTTACATCAAAAGCATTTAAACATCCGATCAGTCCTGCCATATGGTCGCTGTCATAATGGGAAGAGATCAGATAGTCAATGGTGGTAACATTCTGTTTTTGCAGATAAGAAACCACAAAACTGGAAGTACTCTTATCACCACCGTCATAAATCATGGTCTGCCCATCGGACTGTACCAGGATACTTAATCCCTGTCCCACATCCAGAAAATGAACTTTCATCTCACCGGCTTCTTTTGTCGGCTCCGGTGTAGGAGTTTCTGTCGGTGTAGGAGTTTCTGTCGGTGTAGGAGTTGCAGTTTCTTCCGGTGTGGTCTCCGGTGTGGGAGTGTCTGTCGGAACTTCCGCAGGTGTAATCTCCGGAGTATCCGTTACAACAGCTTCCGGTGTGTCAGAAGCTTCATCAGTAATGGCAATTGCTCTGGACTGCACTGTACTTTCCGGGGTAAACGGTATGGCAGCGATAAAGAACAAAAGCGGCACCAGAAGCGGAATCCATCGGGCAATCGCTGCCTTTTTACGAATCAGATTCCAGATAAATGGAAAAAGAGACACTCCGGCAAGAGTAACGCATAAGCCGAACGGAACAGAAGAAGACAGATTTCCAAGTCCGCCAATGATCAGTACGACTGCGAAAATATACCGGAGAATGTAGAAGGTTTTTTTTCGTTTCATCGTAATCCTCCCTTGTGAATCAAGTAATTATTTTTATTATGATGATACCAAGGTCAAAAGGTCAGAAATCTGACGCAAGCTTGCTTGCAGGAAGATTTCTGATCTTGGGACCTGCCAAAAACATGAGTAAGTAGCCATTTTTCGAAGAAAAATGAGCGAATTACGAATGTTTTTGAGGATTGTGGAAGTACGAAGTACGGAACAATCCGGTATCAAAGGGGTCAAAATACCTTTTGACCTCAACATCTTATAATACTATAGATGGAAGGAAAGGTCAAAAATTCATTGAAATTACCCTTACCATCCAGTATAATAATAGATTGCACGGTAACTGCGCGCTATTCGCTCAGTTCCATTATTTACGAAAAAAACGATGTGACTGCCTTCTGAAAAACAGGAGCGAAACTGCAGTTGCGAAAGGATGAAAATAAAGATGGAAAATAAAAAAGAAACTCTTACCGCTGCTGAAGAACAGAAACGCCAGCAGCAGTTTATTGAAAAAGCCCGCATTTATGTCAGAGAAAAATCAGAAGAACTGGAACGTCCGTTATATGCCTGTACGACTACCTTCGGGTGCCAGATGAATGCCCGCGACTCCGAAAAACTGGATGGTATTCTGGAGGCGGTCGGTTATATCAAGACAGATAAAGAAGACGAAGCAGACTTTGTTATTTACAATACCTGTACAGTCCGTGAGAATGCCAACCAGCGTGTCTATGGCCGTCTGGGATATCTTGGCAGCATGAAAAAGAAGAAGCCACATATGATGATCGCGCTGTGTGGCTGTATGATGCAGGAAGCACATGTGGTGGAAAAACTGAAAAAGAGTTACCGGTTCGTGGATCTGATCTTCGGAACCCATAACATCTTCAAGTTCCCGGAACTTCTGTGTTATGCTATGGAATCGGACCGGATGATCATCGATGTCTGGAAAGATACCGATCAGATTGTGGAAGACCTGCCGGTAGATCGAAAATACAAATTCAAATCCGGTGTCAACATTATGTTTGGGTGCAACAACTTCTGCAGTTACTGTATCGTACCGTATGTCCGTGGCCGTGAGCGAAGCCGGAATCCGGAAGATATTGTAAGAGAGATTGAACATCTGGTGGCAGACGGTGTGGTGGAAGTCATGCTGCTAGGACAGAATGTAAATTCCTATGGAAAAAATTTGGAGCATCCGATTACATTTGCACAGTTGTTAAAAGAGATTGAAAAGATTGAAGGGCTGAAGAGGATCCGGTTCATGACCTCTCATCCAAAGGATCTGTCCGATGAACTGATCGAGGTGATGGCTGAGAGTAAAAAGATCTGTCCGCATCTTCATCTGCCTCTGCAGTCAGGCAGCAGCCGGGTGTTAAAAGAGATGAACCGTCGGTATACAAAAGAGTCCTATCTGGCACTGGTTGACCGGATTCGTGAGAAATTGCCGGATATTTCTCTGACGACGGATATTATTGTGGGATTTCCGGGAGAGACAGAAGAAGACTTTCTGGAGACCATGGATGTAGTCGGAAAAGTGGGATATGACAGCGCATTTACCTTTATTTATTCCAAAAGAAGCGGAACACCTGCAGCGGCCAAAGAGGATCAGGTGCCGGAAGAGGTTGTAAAAGATCGTTTTGACCGTCTTTTAGCGCAGGTGCAGGAAATTGCACGAGAACGTTCTTCCCGTTTTGAGGGAACGGTACAGGAAGTTCTGGTAGAGAGTGTCAACGATCAGGATGCATCTCTGGTAACCGGACGAATGGGCAATAATCTTCTGGTACATTTCCCGGGAGATGCTTCTATGATTGGCACATTCAAACAGATTCATCTGGACGTATGCAAGGGATTCTACTATATGGGAACACCTGCAGAATAGAAAATGTTACTGTTCACTCTGACATTTACCTCAATATCATAGAATAGTATCAAAACAGAATAGTAATGTCATGGAAAAAGTATCATTTCAGTAGTAAAATACTGGCTAAAAGCAGACAGTATTTGGAAAGTACCGTTTAGACATCAGGAGGTAACATAATGGGTAAGAACACGACAAATGATATGACGCAGGGAAACTGCATGCGTTTACTGGTACAGTTTTTTCTGCCGATCCTGGCAGGAAATCTGTTTCAGCAGTTATACAGCTTTGCAGACTCTATGGTGGTGGGAAAAGGAATTGGCGATACGGCACTTGCAGCAGTCGGAAATACCGGTTCCGTACATTTTCTGATCATTGGTTTCGCAATTGGGCTGACAGGAGGATTGGGAATCTGTATTTCTCAGTCTTTTGGAAGTGGCAATTATGAAAAACTTCGTAAAGAGCTGGCAATGTCTGTCTGGATCTGTCTGGCCGTTGGGATTGTGATCACAGTGGTAAGTCTGGCCTTCATGCGGCAATTATTTACATTTCTCCATACACCGGAAGATCTGATGACGGAAACACTGCAATATTTCGGAACAATTCTTGCGGGAACCACCATTACAATTTTTAATAATTTTGCCATGACACTTCTACGTTCCGTCGGAAACAGCAGGGTGCCTCTGGCTGCAATGATAATTTCCGCCATTGCTAATGTTCTGATGGATCTGTTATTCGTTTTCCCGTTGCACATGGGTGTTTTTGGCGCAGCGTTAGCCACTGTTCTGGCACAGGTTCTGTCTGCGCTTTACTGCTGTTACTACATAGGAAAGGAAAAAAATCTGATCCCGAAAAAAACGGACTGGGAACCACAGGGTGTGATCATCAAAAAACTGACATTAAAAGGCCTGCCGGTTGCCGTTATGAATTCTGTCACTGCAGTGGGTGGAATGGTATTACAGACATTTGTCAACAATATGGGAACAAGCTATGTGGCTGCCTATGCGGCATGCACCAAGATCCTCGGTCTTTTTGAACAGCCGGCAAATACAGTGGGCCTGGCACTTCTTACTTTTGTGGGACAGAATTATGGTGCCGGAAAAAAGGAGCGGATACGTACCGGTATCCGGGAAGGAGTTATCCTGACGATCCTGATAAATATTCCACTGGCTCTGATGTTGCTGTGTATTCCTGAGTTTCTGACTTCTTTCATGTTAAATGATGCGTCGATTATTTCTTACACAAGAGATTTTCTGGCGGTTACAGGCATCTGTCTGTTTCCTCTGGGATGGCTGTTTGTGTTCCGCAACGGGTGTCAGGGCATGGGACATACGTTTGTTCCGATGCTTTCAGGAGTCCTGGAAGTGTCTCTTCGAGTGGTCATGGTAAAGCTACTGACTCCATATCTGGCTTTTCGTGGTGTTGCTCTGGCAGAAGTATCTGCCTGGATCGGCGCCTGGATCATGTTGATGATCACTTACTGGATCTATCAGGAAAGAACGGATTCTTTTCGGTAAGTCTGAGGAGAACATCCTACCTTGGTGCGAAACTGTCGATTGAAATTTGAAAGGTTATGAAATCCGGTATCGAAAGCAATGTCGGAGATATTGCGATCCGTATTGCGCAGAAGGTCGCATGCTGATCGGATACGTACCTGATTCAGATATTCAATGGCTCCGAGACCGAAATTCTGTTTGAAACAGCTCATAAAGTAACTGCTGCTCATATGAGCAATCTTTGCCAGCTGCTCTATGGTAACAGATTCGGAATGATGTTTCTGTATATAAGTGAGAACAGGCCGAAGTGTTTCGGTCAGCCGGGATTCTGTCGAAGTCGTGTGTTCGGTACAGAGTCCCGGTGTCGATGCCAGCAGATAAAATAAGCGGAGCAGTTCGCTTTTCAGTAACAGATCCGACGTCGCAAGATTTTTGTGCGCACACTGCATAATAGTCCGGACCGAATCATGGAGTTCATGATACCCCGGGGTTTCCTGAGATACAGGGACCAGAACTCTTCGTCTGGAAGAAAAGATCGGCAGTAGAATATCTGTATAACAACGGTCATCGTAACTTCCCACCAGCATATTCTGATGAAAAACAATGGTATCATAAAAAAAAGAGCTGTGCTCATCCGACATGATAGCATGAAGGACGTTGGGCTGGATCAGAAAGATGTCTCCCGGTTTGGCAGAGATGGTCTGATCCTCGTATTTGAAAAAACCATTTCCAGATTTTATGTAATTTAATTCCATTTTACTGTGCCAGTGCAGCGGTACACTCGTAAAATAATCCGGTATACCGCAGTCATAGTAACTGTATGGAACCTGAATGGATCCGTGTTGGCACTTTTCTTTTATCGCATAAAGATTCATAACATACGCCTCCGTAAAATAAATATCTCCGGCAGAATAAATAAAATCATAGAATAGTATTGCAAAGAATACTGTTTCCGGGAAATATAAAAGAATCAGTTGTAATATATCATATAATGATACGTGTTGCAACGGAAAACAGAGAAGGGTATGATGTTGCAGAATGAAAATCTGTGGCATCAGGAATCCTTTTTTGCTGTACAAAATAATATAAATTATTTTTCGAAAATGAAATACAGGATAAAAATAACCAAAAAAAATATATGGATAAGAAGAAACACAAGAACATTATACAAAAACAATAGAATAGTATCAGAAATAAATAGTATATTGTTTGAAATCTAAGAAAATAAATAGTATTCTGGTAAGCGAAGGTAGTTGTTATAGAGAAACGAGACAACATCAGAAAGAAAGAGGGTTTTACAAAATGTCAAAATGGTTAGATAATGCAATTTTTTATGAAATCTATCCGCAGTCATTTAAAGATACTAACGGGGACGGCATCGGAGATTTGCAGGGTATTATCGAAAAATTAGATTATATCAGAGAACTTGGATGTAACGCTTTATGGATCAATCCTTGTTTTCTCTCCCCGTTCGGAGATGCAGGATACGATGTTGCAGATTACTGTCGTGTAGCGCCTCGTTATGGAACCAACGAAGATCTGAAGCAATTATTTGAAGAAGCACATAAAAAAGGAATTCATGTACTGCTGGATCTGGTGCCGGGACATACTTCTATAGAACACCCATGGTTCATCGAATCCATGAAAGCAGATAAGAACCCATATACCGACCGCTATATCTGGACCGATAAAGTATGGGAATCACCGGAGGTCAGCTTCGGCGGCTCTCTGAGAGGTATCTCTGAGCGTGACGGTGCGGTGGCTGTCAACTTCTTCTCCAATCAGCCGGCATTAAACTATGGTTTCTATCAGCCGGATCCGGAGAAACCGTGGCAGCAGTCGATCGACGATGAAGGACCACAGGCAACTATCGCAGCAATGGAAGATGTAATGAGATTCTGGCTGGGTATGGGCTGTGATGGCTTCCGGGTAGATATGGCAGAATCTCTGGTGAAAAATGATCCGGAGAAAAAAGGGACCATCCGCGTATGGAAACAGATCAGAGAATTCCTTGATAAAGAATTTCCGGATGCAGCAATGGTATCTGAATGGGGTGATCCACAGAGATCTCTGGAGGGAGGATTCCACATGGACTTTCTGCTGGAGTTTGGTACTTCACATTCCAACGATCTGTTCCGCTGCAAAGAGCCGTATTTTTCATCCCGTGCAAAAGGAAATATCTATGATTTCGTAGAATCCTATAAAGAAAACTGTGAAAAGACAGCCGGCAAAGGTCTGATGTGTATGTTTTCAGGAAACCATGACGTAGATCGTCTGGCACGCCATCTTCACGGTGATGAATTGAAAGTGGCTTTTGCATTTATCCTGTCTATGCCAGGTGCGCCATTTATCTATTATGGCGATGAAATCGGTATGCGTTATGTAGAAGGACTGAAATCTGTAGAAGGCGGTTACAACCGTACCGGTTCCCGTTCTCCGATGCAGTGGGATGACAGCACCAACGCAGGTTTCTCCAGTGCACCGGCAAGTGATCTGTATATTGCCATGGATCCGGGTAAAGATCGGCCAACAGCAAAGAAAGAGATGGCAGCTCCGGATTCTCTGTATCATGAAGTGAAAAAACTGATCCGGATCCGTCAGAGCCACAAAGCTTTACAGAGCCGAGGAAAGATCACTTTTGTTTATGCAGAAAAGAATGCATATCCGCTGGCATACATCCGTGAAGACGGTGATGAGAAGATCCTCGTGATCATCAATGCAGCCGCAGAGGCAAAAACATTTGCATGCGATGCAGAGCCAAAAGAAGCAATCTATAACTTTGGCGCAGCCGCAGAGGCTAAAAATGGAAAAATAACTGTTCCGGCACAGTCAGCAGGATTTTACCGGATCTGAGAAAACATAAGATAGTTGATAGTTGTTCGCAAAGATTTATGCGATTCGTATAAATTCTGTACATCGCGAAGCGTGTTACTGGGCACAGAGTGAACAGTAACGTTATGATAATTATATATGGAGGTGTAAAATGAGGGAAAACAAAGTAGTTTACGGACTGATCGGATATGGCGGAATGGGCAGATGGCATACGGAGATCCTTTCCAATGTTTCGGAAGCTGTAATCGGTGGCATCTATGACATCAAGGAAGAAAAGAGAGAAGAAGCGAAGGAGAAGGGCTTTTTTGTATATGAAACAGAAGAAGCCATGCTGGCAGATCCGGATATCGATGTGGTTCTGATCGCTACTCCGAATGACTGCCACAAACCCATCGCCATTCGTGCCATGCATGCAGGGAAGAATGTAATATCGGAAAAACCGGTGACATTATCTTCCGCAGATCTGCTGGAGATGGAAAATGCAGCCAAAGAGACAGGAAAATTACTTACTGTACACCAGAACAGACGGTGGGATGATGATTTTCTGATCATCAAAAAGCTGGTAGAGGAGCAGAAACTGGGACATGTCTTCCGGATTGAGAGCCGTGTCCATGGTTCAAGAGGTATCCCGGGCGACTGGAGAAAAGAAAAGGTCCATGGTGGCGGAATGGTCCTGGACTGGGGCGTACATCTGCTGGATCAGATCTTATATATGTACGGTGACAGAAAGATCGAGACCGTATACGCATCACTTACCAATGTCACCAACCAGGAAGTGGACGATGGCTTCACTGCTATCCTGACATTTGAAGGTGGAACGGAAGTCCTGGTGGAAGTCGGTACCAACAATTATATTTCCCTGCCGAGATGGTATGTACTGGGAGAAGACGGTACCGCAGTGATCCGGGACTGGCAGTTAAACGGTGAGATCATCCGTAAGACCGGTATGACGGAAGAGACGGTAGTACCGGTTAAGACAGCAGCCGGTCTGACAAAGACCATGGCACCGAGACGGGAAGATACCATTGTAAAAGAAGACTTACCAAAAGTATCCGGAGATATTGCAGACTTCCACAGAAATGTAGTTGCAGTGATCCGGGACGGAGCAGAACCTGAGATCAAACTGTTCCAGGTGATGCGCGTGATGAAACTGATGGAAGCGATCTTCCGGTCAGCGGAGACAAACCAGGTGATCGAATTTCAGGACTAGGTGTAACTAAGAAGATACTGAATAACTATAGATAGAAATCATAAGCAGAACAGTTATAACATAAAAATTGAAACCAGTTGTACATGTTCTCTGAGAGTGCATGTAACAGAACAGGAGGAAACAAGCATGAAACAGATTAAAATCGGAACCTGCGTGCCGGGACCCGTGGCAGAAGAATGGTTGAAAGGATTTGTTGGAAAAGGATTCGAAACATTTTCCCTTAATTTCCATATGTCACTGGAAGGAACAGATCTTGACAAACTGGCACTGACCACAGACAAACTCCTTGCAGGAACAGATTCCAAGATTACTACACTCGGATATTACTGTAACCCGATCCAGTACGCAGAACACAGAAAGACACTGGAAAAGGTGATCTGCACTGCTGAAAAATTCGGAGCTACCCATGTAAGCACCTTTGCAGGAGCTTGGGAAGGAAAACCGGTAGAATCCGCATATGAAGAGTTCGGAAAAGTGTTCCGTGAACTGGCAGACCTTGCAGAAGAAAAAGGTGTGAAACTGGGTATTGAAAACTGCCTGATGGATGGAACCTGGGAACATGCTACCTGCAACATCGGTTTCAACCCGAAAGCCTGGGAAGTGATGTTTGAGGAAGTAAAGAATGACAACTTCGGTCTGGAATGGGAGCCGACCCACCAGATGGTACAGCTGATCGACCCTGTGGCAGAGCTGAGAAAATGGTGCAAAAAGATCGTCCATGTACATGGAAAAGATGCGACCATCGACTGGGATGCAGTAAGACACGGCGGAATCTCCGGAGCGGTTCCTTTTGTATGGCACCGTATGCCTGGATTTGGTGACACAAACTGGAGAGATATCATTTCTATCTTAAGAAGCAACGGATATGAGGACGATATCTGTATCGAGGGATATCACGATCCGGTATACCGGGGAGAACTGGAGATGACCGGACAGCTCCACGCACTGAACTATCTGAAATGGTGCCGAGGCGGAGAGTTTACACCAACTCCATGGGAGAAATAATACAGATATACAGAGACAGAAAGAAACAGGAGGGCATTCCTATGAAACTTGGGTTTGTTACAGCGATCCTTGACAGCTGGAACTATGAAGAGATGATGGATTTTGCGTCTGAGCAGGGATTTGAGTGTGTGGAAGTGGCATGCTGGCCACAGGAAAAAGCAGAAAGAAGATATGCCGGTGTAAGCCATATCGATGCAGAACGGGTCAACCAGGATGATGCATATGCAGAGCATATCGTGGAATATGCAAAAAAATCAAGAGTGGAGATCTCGTCACTGGCCTATTATCCAAATGTGATGGCGGCAGATAAAGAGAAAAGCGCAGCCGCTGTGGAACACCTGAAACAGGTGATCCTTGCAAGTAAGAAATTAGGTGTGGGCATGGTCACCACATTTATCGGAAGGGACCAGACCAAAAATGTACAGGAGAACCTGGAACTGGTAAAAGAGATCTGGCCGTCCATTCTGGAACTGGCCAAGCTGGTCGGTGTCAATGAGTTCAAGCTCAAGAACGGCTTCCGCCAGGTGTACGGCACAACTCCATACAAGTACTTGGCGGATCAGCGCCTAGAAACGGCGCGGCAGCTCTTGTGGGAACGCCGGGTGAACGTAACGGAAGCCGCTTTTTCCGTGGGGTATTCCAATTTGAGCCATTTCGCGAAAATCTTCCGGGCCAAATTCGGCGTGAACCCGCATGAATTCCTGTCGTCCTCGGAGAGCCGCATTGAACTCTCGTATGGCGCCCGGCAGCTCGCCCTGTAACTATATCAGGCCGGAGATTTCCGGCAAACGCATTCCGCCAGGCGTTGTTTTCACTCCCTGCGCGGTTAGTTTCCAAAGGCATAGCCGTTTACTCTCTTGGGCATCTGAAATGAATTGACGGGTGCTTCGAGCGGTACGGCTTGCCTTTGCGACATGAGCCCACAAAGTCCGGCGCACCCGTGGCGCAACCGACTTTGGAGAGTCTATGCTGCAAGGAAACATACTGGCGCTCAAGTGGCTGTATCGTCTGGCCCAGGGCAGACGGAGCTTTCTTTTTCTTTCCGTTTTGCTGTCCATATTGAGCGGTGGGGCCGGTCTGGTCCCGCTGTGGGTTTTTTACCGCATGTCCGTCCCGCTTTTGCAGGGGCAATCGCTGTCGGAGCCGATCTGGCAACTGCCCGCCGCGGCTCTGGCCGCCATCGCGTTGCGCTATGTTCTGCAGTACATATCTTGGATGCTCGCGCACGCGGTCGCTTTTCACATTTACGGGCAGTTGCGCCGGAACATCATTTCGCACATGGGCGGCCTGCCGCTAGGTTTTTTTTCGGCGCGCTCGTCCGGCGCGATCCGCAGGATCATGGGCGAAGATATCGAGAACCTGGAAATATTCATCGCCCACCATGTTCCTGATCTTGCCAGGGCTCTGGCCGTTCCCTTCATCATTTTCGGCATCCTCATACCGCAAAGCGTTCCCATCACGATATGCGTGTTCATCCCGCTGTTGCTCGCCTGGATCGCGCTGGCCGCGATACACAGGATACAAACGCCCAAGATGAAAGCGTTTCATGACAACCTGGAAAAAATGAACACGGCGATTGTAGAATACATAAAAAGCATGCCCATCGTGAAAATATTCAACATCACGATGAAATCGTATCTTTCATTGTACAACGCCATCCAGAACCAGGTCAGAATAACGTCCGGGTGGGTACGGGACACAACGCCGTTCTTCGTGCTTTTCAGAATCGGCATAGGTTGCGCCATCCTGTTCCTGATGCCGTGCGCCGTCTGGCTGCTGCAGGATGGCGAATTTGATCCGGCTTTGTGGCTGTTCGCCTTCATGCTCGCCACCGCCATGGTCGGGCACTTGGAGCAGATTTACACCTCAAGCAGCCTCCTTTCCTCTCTCTCCGAGGGCATGCGCAGGATCGACGAACTGCTGACGGCGGAGCCGCTCACAGTAGCTGCGCAGCCCGTGTCTCCAGACCGTTTTGACGTGGAGTTCCAAGGCGTGGGCTTTTCCTACGGCGGCTCAACTACCGCAGACGACGCGCTTAACGACGTCGCGATGACCTTGGAAGAGAGAAAGATACACGCCTTCGTTGGTGAGTCCGGCTCCGGAAAAACGACGGCCGCGCAGTTGTTGCTGCGTTTCTGGGACGTGGAACGGGGCGCGATTCGCATCGGGGGGAAGGATATCCGGGATATTCCCTTGGAAGAGCTGATGTCACTGGTGTCCTTCGTCTTCCAAGATACGTTCATCCAGTCGGCCAGCGTGGCGGAAAACATCAAGCTTGGCCGCCCGGAGGCCACGGACGGAGAAGTAATCGAGGCCGCGAAGCTGGCGCAGGCGCACGACTTCATCCAGGCGCTCGACAACGGTTACGACACGCAGATCGGTCAGGAAGGCGTGCACCTCAGCGGCGGCGAGAAGCAGCGCATTTCCATCGCCCGGGCTTTGCTCAAGGACAGCCCGATCCTGGTTCTGGACGAGGCCACGTCCTCCACCGACCCGGAGAACGAACTGGATATTTCCAGAGCCATACGCGCCCTGGCCGGCAAGAAGACGCTGATCCTGATCACACACAAGCTCTCAACGGCCATTTTCGCGGACCAGATCCTAGTTTTCAGCCACGGCCGGCTGGCTGGCAGCGGCACTCACGAATCCCTTTTGTGGGAGAACTCCGAATACCAGCGCATCTGGAAGAACGCGGCGCCCTTCAGCAAGTGGGTGCTGGCCACGGAAAAGGCGGTGCCGTCATGCTGAAACTGATGAGAAAGATCACCGGCAACAAGCTGGACCTGTTCTACAAGGGCATTGTGTTCACGGCGCTTGAAAACGGCGCGGCCGCCGGAGCCCTGGCCTTTTTCTGCCTGTTCTTCATCGCGCTGTATGAAGGTTCGCTCCAGGCGCCTCTTCTCTGGTGGGGGATGGCCGGCGTATACCTGTGTTTCGCTCTCAGGGGTGCATTTTCCATTGTCAGCCACAACAAGATGATGACCGCCGCCTATGAGATCACCGCCGGGGTGCGGCTCAAACTCGGTGATCATCTCAGGCGGCTTCCCATGGGCTTTTTCGCTGGAAGGGATCTGGGTTCTCTCAGCAACCATGTTCTCCAGGACGCCGGGCTGCTGGATTTCCTGTTCTCCCATATCGTCATCAGGTTCGTATCCAGCCTGGTGCTGCCGGTTTTCCTGGCGGTGCTCCTCATCTATCTGCAGCCGGCCCTTGCCGCAGTGGCCATGGTTCCTTTGCTCTTCGCCGTGCCCGTTCTTCTGTACTCCAGAAGAATCGTGAGAAAGCAGGGCCATGAGCGTCTTTCTTTCATCGACAAGACGGACGCCGCCGTCCTGGAATACATCCAGGGCATCCGGGTGATGAAATCCTACGGAATACTCGGCTCGCAGAACAAAAAGCTTTTCGAGTTCATCAACGAGTTGTCGCGCAAAAGCCTCAATTTCGAAGCCGCGGTCATGACCCCCGGCATGGCCTTCACAGCGGTCGTCGAGTTCGGGTTCGCCGCACTGTTGCTGGTTTCGGCGGTTTTTTACAACAGCGGGCAGTTGCAGGGCATGACGGTGGTCCTATTCCTGGTGGTAGCGTACTATTTCTACGCGCAGATGTTCGATATCATGCAGTACTCGCTCCTCTCGCAGTATATGATTAACGCCGGGCAGCGCATTGAAACAATCCTTGATTCGCCGCCCATTCTTTGCCCGGCCAACCCACAAACGCCGGATTCCTACGACATTCGCTTCTCAGACGTCAGCTTCGCCTACAGCACGCATGACGTGCTCAGCCACATCGATCTCAGCATCAGGGAAAAAACCATGACCGCCCTGGTCGGCCCCTCCGGCTCCGGCAAGACCACGCTGGCCAACCTTATGGCGCTGTTCTGGAACGATTATCGTGGCGAGATCCATATAGGCGGCGTGGAACTGCGGGCCATGGATCCGGAAAAGCTGCTGGAGAAGTTCGCCTTCGTCTTCCAGGACGTCTACCTGTTCAGTGACACGATTATCAACAACATCTGGGTCGGCAACACCGAGGCCACGCGCGAACAGGTTTTAGAAGCCGCGAAAAAAGCGCATTGCCACGACTTCATCAGCAGACTGCCCGACGGCTACGACACGATGGTGGGCGAAGGGGGCTGCACGCTGT
>OLRX01000817.1_pt1 | contig 26074 bp, 21 predicted proteins | sample 1672991 | NCBI WGS metagenome assembly OLRX01 (sample SAMEA3136744, study PRJEB25190) | human gut metagenome | biome: human gut; feature: human-associated habitat; material: faeces | place: Austria | collected 2013
TCCGATAAAAAACGCCCCGGTGCCCCGTCTGTTTTTACGCCGGACCAGATCATGCGGATCATCGACCTTGCCTGCAGCAGCCCAAATGATTTTGGGTACGAAGTAAGCCAGTGGAGCCTCCCGCTGTTAGTGGCAGAAATTAAAAAGCAGGGGATCGCTGAACAGATTTCTGAGAAATCTGTCAGCCGTTTTTTAAAAATGAGGTAGATTTACATCCCCACAGAATCCGTTACTGGCTTCATTCTTCGGAAAAGACGGAAGCCCCGGAATCTTTTGCGCGGAAAGTAAACGAAATCTGCGGCCTGTACCAGAGTGCCCAGGAACAAAGCCGGGAAGGTGCACACATTGTTTCCACGGATGAAATGACCGGGGTACAAGCGCTGGAACATAAATATCCTGACAAGCTCCCATTACCCGGCCAGTGCGCCAAAATGGAGTTTGAGTATATCCGCCATGGCACGACCAGCCTCATCGGGTTCTTTGATGTTGCAACGGGCCGTATGGAAATGCCGTATTTAAACTCCACACGCACAGAAGAGGATTTTGTGGAAGCCGTGAAAGCATTGGTAGGGACAGACCCGCAAGCCCCATGGACATTTATATGCGATGGCCTAAACACCCATAAATCGGAAGCCCTTGTCCGCTTTGTGGCAGAAGCCTGTGCCCTTGGCGTGGAACTGGGCAAAAAAGGGAAAACAGGGATCCTTAAAAGTATGGAAAGCCGAGCGGATTTCCTGCATGACCCTTCCCACCGGATCCGCTTTGTCTATACTCCGAAACACAGTTCCTGGATGAACCAGATTGAGATATGGTTTGGCATCATTAACCGGAAGCTGCTGAAGCGGAAAAGCTACCTATCAATAGAAGAACTGGAAGCAAGCATCCTGCGCTTTATTGAACAATACAATCTTACAGCACACCCATTTAAGTGGACATATGCCGGGATACCATTAGTAATTTAATCACTGATATTTAAGCAATGCTGTACTAGAGCATTGAGAAAATGCTGGCCGGGGGGGGGGCAGAAAATGGCTGAAGCCGGGCCCCCCGGTTTTACAGAAGTACTTAGGAGAAAAGAGTGGTGGAAGAAAGATGTATCGAAAAACAGATAAAGGCTGGCTGAAGCATTGTGACTTTACCTTAATAGATGCAGTATGCCTTCAGGTCGCATATATTGCTGCATATTTTATACGCCAGGGGATCCGTTGGCCTTATGCCAGCCGGTTGTACCGAAATATGGCATTTGTATTTCTGTTCATACAAGTATTCGTAACTTTTTTTGGCGAGAGCTTTAAAAATGTGTTAAAGAGGGGAAAGTTTAAAGAGTTTACGGAAACATTGAAGCACGTATGCCTGGTTATACTGATTGCGGCTTTTTATCTGTTTGCGACTCAAAAGGGGGAAGAGTATTCCAGAATAACCTTAGTAACAACAGGTATTTTATATGTTGTTATTAGTTACATAGCCAGGATTTATTGGAAGAAATATTTATTAACAAGAGGTTTGGAAGGAAAAGGAAAGCGTTCTTTACTTATTCTTACATCCAAGGGAATGGTGGAAGAAGTGGTACAGAATATTCTAAATAAAAATTATGAATGTTTTCATATCATAGGTGTATCTTTGTTGGACGCGGATTGGGCTGGGAGAACTATAAATGGAGTAACCATAGTGACAGACAAAAATGGGATTGCAGAGTATGTGTGCCACGAATGGGTGGATGAAGTGTTTATAAATCTGCCAAAGGACATGCCTTTGCCCCAGGAGCTTATGGATGATTTCATTGACATGGGTGTCACCGTACATCTGAAGCTGATTGAGATGGGAAGGTTAAAGGGACAGATACAGCATGTGGAGCGTTTGGGAAATTATACGGTTCTTACCAGCTGCATTAATATGGCGTCGTGGAGACAGGCATTTGTTAAGAGGACCATGGATATTGCAGGTGGGATGTTAGGTTGTATATTGGCAGGAATATTGTTCTTGTTCGTGGCACCTTGTATCTATATTCAGTCACCGGGACCGATTTTCTTTTCGCAGGTGCGTATTGGAAAGAATGGCAAGAGATTTAAATTATATAAGTTCCGCAGTATGTATATGGATGCGGAAGAACGTAAAAAGGAATTAATGAATCAGAACCGTGTAAAAGACGGGATGATGTTTAAGATAGAGAATGACCCCAGAATTATAGGCGGAAAAAAGGGAATTGGAAATTTCATCAGGAATTATTCCATTGACGAGTTCCCTCAGTTCTGGAATGTGCTTAAAGGAGATATGAGCCTGGTGGGCACCAGGCCGCCTACTGTGGATGAGTGGGAGAAATATGATTTACGCCATAGGGTCAGGCTGAGCGTAAAACCAGGAATTACAGGTATGTGGCAGGTTAGCGGGAGAAGTGAGATTACGGATTTTGAAGAGGTCGTGAAGCTGGATAAGGAATACATAACTGAATGGAGGATGGGGTTGGATGTTAAGATTCTGCTTCAGACAGTGCAGGTTGTGTTGGGGAGAGACGGGGCGATGTAGAGCAGTGTAGGGATGGTGAGGGGATTGGCATTTGGGGAATTGCCTTTTTAAAGTTTGGTGCAAATAATAACAATTATTTGAGGAAGAACAGGGGAGGGGAATGAAATGTCTGATTGGCAATCTGTCATCTGCTTGCCTATTCATGACAGTAACAAGAAGATACCATGCAGGACTTGATGAGGTAAACAGAGCAAGACTTCGCTTTGGGGGCGGTTTTAAACAAAGATGCATAGGTAATACGGTGTACACGATAAATGGTGCTTTAAGTGCGTTTGAAAAATGCCATGAATGATGCTTCACTTAAGAGGGGATACAACGTCGCAGGTATAGGAATAGGATGGACTTATTAATCGTGGCTCTGACTAATGTCTGGACTAAATTTTCAGTAGGTTTGTGATGGGGAATGGTAACAGAAATTATCATTGGTGCTGGAGGTTGGATTCTATTATGCAAACGAAACTTATTGCAGACGATTGGCAGCGCTGACAATTACATTTTTATACGAAACTTCGGGTGAACATTGAAATTCAAGTTAAGGCTGATAAATGATTTTGATATTTCGAAAAAGCTATTTAGCAAACGAAATTTAGTGTCGTGGCTTGCGGGTTCTGATAATTATATTTTTATGCGAAATTTAGTATGAAACATAGGGTTTTCAGTTGACGCTGATAAATGAGGTGAAGCTATTTTGCAAATGAAAATTCAGGTTGAGGGTTACGGAAGCTGATAATTACATTTTTACACGGAACTTTGGGTGAACATTGAATTTTGATCCTGCTCTGATGAGATAGATAAAGGATAGCGGGTGCAGATGAAATTATCAGTTTAATGAGTGAACACTATGACAGGTTCACTTGAAAGAGTTCAGTGAAGCATGAGAGACACATTTATTATAGAAGGAATTTGCTGTGGAGATCATCGTTAAACCAGATGATTTCCACAGTGCTTTTGAAATATAGAATACGAAAGATTTTAACACAAAAGTTTATCAGAGAAAGGTAAGCAGATATGGACTATTTAGAAGCATATAACTTTTGGAAAACAGATGAGTTCTTCGATATTACAACACGAAATGAGCTTGTTACACTTGATCCAGAAAAAGATGAGAAAGAGATTGAAGACCGTTTTTATAGAGACCTTGAATTTGGAACAGGTGGTTTACGCGGTGTCATGGGTGCAGGTACTAACCGCATGAATAAATACACGGTCGGTAAAGCAACAAAGGGACTTGGAGATTATCTACTTGCCACTTATGGAGAGGCATTGTGTAAAAAGCGAGGCGTTGTAATCGGATACGATACACGGAACAATAGCGAGTATTTCTCCCGTACTGCAGCAAATGTACTTAGTAGTATGGGTATTCGTGTTTATCTCCATACACATGCGCGGCCGACTCCACAGCTTAGTTTTTCCGTGAAGTTCTGGAACGCTCTGGCTGGCGTGGTTATAACCGCTTCCCATAATCCAAAGGAGTATAACGGCTACAAAGTATATGACGAGTTTGGATGCCAGCTGGTTCCTTGGCAAGCGAAACAAGTTATAGAGTATGTAAACACAGTGACCGATTATCGAACCATTGATTTTACCGTGGATGATTCACTGATCAGCATGGCAGATGTCACGGACAACTTTGTGTCCGCAGTTATGAAGCAAAGTAGATATGACAGCAAAGAAGCCAAGGCAGATTTGAAAGTCATATATACTCCGCTCCACGGCACAGGCAATGTTCCAGTACAAAAAGCATTGCGGCTGGATGGATTCACACAGATTGATGCTGTTGTTGAGCAGGTGATTCCAGACGGTGGCTTCCCGACCGTGGTATCTCCAAATCCAGAAGATCGAAGGGCATTGGAGTTAGGCATCGCACAGGCGAAGAGAACCGCTGCTGATATTGTTCTTGGAACCGATCCGGATTCTGACCGTGTGGGCATTGCTGTCAAGGTGGCTGACGGAGAGTATCAGCTGATGACTGGCAATCAGGTCGGCGCTCTTTTAATGGATTTTGTATTAGATAATACAGATTTGTCTGCGTTGGCACATCCTGCAGTGGTCAAAACAGTCGTCACATCTGAACTGGGGGCAGAGATAGCCCGCAAGAAGGGGCTGACAGTGTTCTCCACACTGACGGGTTTCAAATTCATCGGAGAGAAAATCACTCAATTCGAACAGGCAAAACTCAAAGGAAATTCGGAACAGGACTATGATTTTGTCCTTGGCTACGAAGAATCCTATGGTTATCTTGCGGGTACCCATGTTCGTGATAAGGACGCCGTGGTGAGTGCGTTGTTGATCTGCGAGATGGCAGCGAAAGCCAAAGCCGAGGGTATGACACTGCTTGATAAGATCAATCAGATCTATGCAGAATTCGGTTATTACCGTGATGCGCTGGACAGCTTCACCCTCAAGGGCAAAGACGGTGTGGAGAAGATTTCTTCTATAATGAGTGGGCTTCGCAGCAGTGCGTCTCCGTTTGCACGTACTGCTCAGGTTATTGATTATAGTAATCCTGTGGAGGCGGAACCGGGCTTTGAGACACTGCCTATTTCCAATGTGCTTAAATACATTCTGGAGGATGGTTCCTGGATTGCAGTCCGTCCATCCGGGACGGAGCCGAAGATCAAGATTTACTACAGTGTCAAGGGTATCGATCAGGAGGCGGCAGAGAAACAGTTGGAAGATATTCAGACGACGATTCGGAATTGTCTGGGGCTGTGAAGGAGGGAACCAAGAAATGAAAAAATATGGAGTCATTATGGCTGGCGGCGGCGGTACCCGTTTCTGGCCGCTCTCCCGGCAGAAAAACCCGAAGCAGCTATTAAATCTGACCGGGAAAGATTTGATGGTCAATGAAGCTATTGACCGCCTTTTTTACACAGCGGATAAAAAGGACATTTTCATTGTGACCAATGCGGCGCAGGTCGAGTCAATGCGGAAAGCCACAAAAGGCCGGATTAGGCCGGATCATATTCTTTCTGAGCCTTCCGCACGGAACACAGCGGCTTGTGTTGGTTATGCCGCAATGGAAATTGTAAAAAAGTATGGAGACGGTGTAATGGTGATTACTCCGTCTGATGCGTACATAAAAGACACAGCGGCATTTACCAGAACCCTTTCCGAAGCAGTGAAAGCGGCGGAGGAGCGGGACAAGCTGGTGACGATTGGTATTGCACCGACCTTCCCGGCAACCGGCTATGGATATATCCGATTTGATAAAACACAGGATACCGCAGCGAAAACAGTTGCTGAATTTAAGGAAAAACCGGACGAGGAGACCGCAAGAGCCTATCTGGAAACTGGCGCTTACGCATGGAACAGCGGGATGTTCATCTGGAAAGCAGGCGTAATCTTGGACAAATTCCGGCAATTTATCCCTGACATCTATGCGGATCTGAAGCAGATCGGCGATGCGATAGGACAGGACAATGAATATGACGTTGTCAATGCTGTTTATCCGAACATCCGCAAGATATCCGTAGACTATGCGATCATGGAGCCTTCCGCCTCAAGTGGCGATGTGCTGGTAGTACCCGGGGAGTTTGGCTGGAACGATGTCGGAAGTTGGGACATGATGGGAGTACTGCATGAGACCGACGGGCAGGGAAATATTGCCCTGGGAGACGTCATTGCCATCAATACAACAAGCAGTATTGTATATTCGAGTAAAAAGCTGGTCGCGGTTGTAGGCGTGGACAACCTGGTTGTTGTGGAAACGCCTGATGCTATTATGGTTTGTGGCAAGGATAAGGCGCAGGATGTGAAACTGATCGTGGACAAGTTGAACGCAACCGGAAGAAAAGAATTTCTTTAAAAATGAGACAGGCGGAATTACGTCAGTCGGGAGTAGACAAAATATGAAATGCCTGATTTTGGCTGGTGGTCGTGGGGAACGGCTCTGGCCGTTATCAAGAAAAAATTATCCCAAACAGTTCATATCAATACAAAACAATCATTCGATTTTTCAAGAGACGGTCGCAAGAAATGTGCCATATTGTGATGAGTTTATCATTGTGACCAGCTTTGAGTATCGGTATATTATTGAAAGCCAGATGGCGGCGTTCCAGGGGACCGCCTACCGATGTATCTATGAGGAGGCTCCATTAAAAACGGCGGCGGCTATTATACTGGCATGCAGGGATTTGCCAATGTCGGAACTGATATTTGCTGTAGCGTCGAATCATTTACTAGACTCTGAAGAAGGGCTTGGTGACTATAAAGATTCCGTTCTTCGAGCAAAGAGGCTGGCGGTGCGGGGGAGGATCGTTACATTTGGTATTGAAAAGAAAAATGTGAAACCATACATGGGATTTATCAAACATGAGGGGGAGAACGTAACCGAGTTTATTGAAAAACCAGCAGATGAACGTTTTATTGATATTTGTTCCGATGACCGATACCTGCGTAACAGCGGGATGTATTTGTTTGAAGTAGGCGTTTTCCAGAACGAGCTGAAGAACAATAACCCTCAATATTATGAATTTTGTCAGGAAATATATAGAGGCAGACATGATAATGCAGGCTTTACGGTGTATGGGGGAGCAGCGGCAAATTCTGGAATCACAGATTCTTTAGAAAAGGTCTTGATTGAAAGAAGCGGGCTCTTAAGCGTTGTTCCCGTCAAGTTTGGATGGAAAGACATCACACGGCTGGAGGATATATCAGTCACAGATTATCAGCAGAAAGGGCCCAGCGTAGCGGAAAGTAGTCATAACACTACGGTATTCAATAACAGTAAAAAACAATTTGTTGTAGTAAACGGAATTGATGATGTGCTGGTGGTGAACACGCAGGATGCGGTTTACATTGGAAAATATGGCTGCTCCAGCAGCATGAAAAAGGTCCTGTCCGACCATCCGGAAATCCGCTCTTTCGGAGATAAAAGTACCATATTCTATCGGACTTGGGGATTTTATGAGGATCTGATTGTAGAACCGACATACCGTGTCCGAAGGGTAACCCTGAATCAGGGAAAAAGCATTTTTCCTAACAAGCATAAGATGCGAAGTGAAAACTGGACAATGGTGGAAGGGTCTGCTGTGGTCATCCTTGACGGAAAAAGAACCGAATGTAAGATCCGAATGAATATTGATGTTCCGATTGATGTAGAGCATCAGATTTCAAATATCGGGGAAGGCAATGCTGTTTTTATAGAAACTGCGGTAGGCTCAATTGTTCATGAAGAGGACAGTATTGCAACGAAGAATGCTGCGATGGATGTTGGCAGTGAGCCATTTGTAAAACTCCGTCCGGCATTTAAAGATTATCTCTGGGGCGGTACAAAGCTCAGAGATATTTATGGGAAGCAGTGTGATTTAGATATCATCGCTGAGAGCTGGGAACTTTCGGCGCATCCTGCAGGGCAAAGCATTGTGGCCTCCGGACGCTTCAGGGGTATGCCATTTGGAGTTTATCTCAGCAACATCGGAAAGGAAGGGCTTGGCTGGAAGATACAGCCCGGTGCGGATTTCCCGCTATTGGTCAAGTTCATAGATGCGAAAGGAAATCTTTCGGTTCAGGTGCATCCGGGTGATGACTACGCTCTGGAACATGAATATGGGAAGAATGAGATGTGGTACGTCGTGGACTGTGAGCCGGGTTCGCATCTGTATGTCGGATTCAACCGGGATGTCAGCCGGGAAGAAGTAGAGGAACGTGTGAATAACAACACGATTCTTGAAATTCTAAATGAAGTGACCACGCATCCGGGAGACGTGTTCTTCATCCCCGCAGGAACGGTTCATGCCATAGGGGAAGGAAATCTGATTTGTGAGATACAGCAGAGCAGCAACTGCACATACCGTCTGTACGACTATGAGCGAAGAGATAAGTATGGGAATCCCAGAGAACTACACATTCAGAAAGCCTTGGATGTTTTGGATTATGGAAAATATCGTCCGTAGGAGTTCGTTACAGAAGAGACATCTGCGGGAACAATTCTAAGCCGGTGTAAGTATTTTGAAATCGTATATGAAGTGAATGGAGAACAGAAACTTCATATTGAAGACAGCCATTTCGCCTCTTTGGTCTGCTTGTCAGGAGAGGGATGGATCGAGGCTGACAGTGTAACAGAAAAAATATCAGCGGGGGAAAGCTTTTTTGTACATGCGGGGAAAAGCGTTATCGTACATGGAACACTAAGACTTATAGTGTCCTGTATATAAAGTCGCAAAAGGAAATAAAAACGGAGGAAATTTAAGATGAATATCAGTATGTTTGGCTTGGGATATGTTGGCTGTGTTGGTGCCGCATGTCTGGCAAAACTGGGGCATCATGTAATCGGAAATGATGTTTCAGAGAATAAAGTAAATCTGCTCAATCAGGGGAAGCCGACGATCATAGAGGCAGAGATCGAGGAGCTTTGCAAGGAGGCGTACGAAAAAGGCCTTCTGGAAGCGACAATGGACTATCACTACGCTGTGCATAATTCTGAAATTTCTTTCATCGTTGTTGGCACTCCCAGCAGTAAAGAGGGACATCTGAACCTGAGTTATATCTATGGAGTGGCTCGTCAGATAGGTGAGGCTATGGCTGACAAGAATGAGTTCCACATCGTCGCGATCCGCAGCACAGTTCTGCCGGGGACCAATGCCAAGGTTGGCGAGATTATCGCAGAGGCATCCGGTAAAGTCCGTGGCAAGGATTTCACAGTGGTTTCTAATCCGGAATTTCTGCGTGAAGGAACAGCAGTTCAGGATTATATGACCCCTCCGCTTACGCTCATTGGTACCGACAATGAAATTGCTAAAGCAAAATTCCGGGAGCTGTACAAGGAGATTCCGGGAGAGTTCATCTCTACCGATATTGAAGTTGCCGAGATTATGAAGTACGTCAATAATACATACCATGGCCTGAAGATCGTGTTTGCTAATGAGGTTGGCAATATCTGCAAGGCACTTGGAATCGACAGTCATAAGGTTATGGAAATCTTCTGCAAGGATAAACAGTTGAATATTTCTCCATACTATTTCAAGCCTGGTTTTGCTTATGGCGGCTCCTGCCTGCCGAAGGACTCCAAAGCTCTTCGTACACTAGCGCATGATCTGTATGTGGATGTTCCAGTCATTAATGCGATCAACCCCTCCAATGAGCAGCAGAAGAAAAATGCCATTGACATCATTGAGAGCAAGGGGAAACGTAAGATTGGTATCCTTGGGCTGAGTTTTAAGTCCGGTACGGATGACCTGCGTTGCAGCCCGATTGTTGATGTGGCTGAAGCACTCCTTGGCAAAGGGTATGAGATCCATATTTATGATAAGAATGTCCGTATTTCCCAGCTTACAGGAACAAACGCTGACTTTATTGCGGCAAAGCTGCCCCATCTGCATGAGATTATTACGGATGATCTTGATACCGTCTGCTCTGAATGCGATGTGCTAATTGTAACAAATAAGGAAAAGGAATTTGCGGATGTTCCTGAGAAGTATCCGCATAAGGTCATTGTGGATCTGGTTCGTCAGTTCCAGAGATTGGACTATGAGGGTAACTATGAGGGAATCAGTTGGGGGAACATCAATGTCAATCCTGCGCAAGATGATGTGCTTGAACGGACTATGGTAAAGACTGAGTTTTAAGAGGATGTAGAGTATGAACGTCGAAAGTTGGTATCGGGTATCAAGATGGTTATATAAACATTATCTGACCCCATTGGCAATGATTATAAAAGGTAGTATTAGAATCGTGGTGGGGTGTGTAATACCCTATCAGGCGGAAATAGGAAGAGGAACACGTTTTGCATATCAAGGGCTTGGTGTGGTTGTACATAAGAAAGCTATTATAGGGGAGAATTGTTTTATTCGGCAAAACGTCACTATTGGCGGGGGTGGTGGACCAGAAGGACTTCCTGTAATTGGTGATGACGTTGATATTGGTACAGGAGCAGTAATACTTGGTGGCGTACATGTTGGAAATAATGTTCGGATTGGTGCAAATGCTGTGGTAAATAAAGATATTCCTGATAATTGCACAGCGGTTGGAGTACCGGCAAAACCTGTAAAGTTCAATATAGATGTAGATTGTTAAGGAGGTAAAGGTCATGGCTGATTTTGCGTGGCTTGTACGGCGCCTGAAAGCGATGAGCGTGCCGGAGGTGGTATGGAGAGTTTCGCAGAAGGCGCTTCAAAAAAGCGAAGAAAAAAGATTTAGGGCACGCAAATCAGATGTGACCGATACCCTGTTTAACGAAAAAGTGTCCGCATTACAGTTGAATGTTGATAGGATGCATTTAAACTGGAATAATAATCACTTTTCATTAAGTACGCAGATTCCTTTGCTGGGGGAATATGATTACAAGGCTTACAAAAAGCAATGGAATTCTGGCTTCCAGACCCGAAACAAATGGCCAGAGCAGTTTAGTTATGCGCTGGAGTATAAGCAGAGGGATGATATAGGTGATGCCAGAACGAACTGGGAATTAAATCGTCATTTTCAGTTTGCTTTACTTGCAAAGGATTATGCGGTTAGCAGCGATGTAAAGTATTTGAATGAATTTATAGAGCTTTTTCAGGATTGGAACGCAAGGAATCCGTTCCTTTGGGGAATCTCTTGGACAAGCGTGATGGAGATAGCAATCCGCTGCAGCAACTGGTGTTATGCATGGTGCTTCTTGAAAGAAGCAGGCGTACCAGCAGAACTGCTAGAGCAATTAAGGAGAGGTATTTTGAATATGACGGACTATATCGTGAAGCATTATTCACGGTATTCGTCTGCCAATAACCACCTGATTGTCGAAGCGTATGCTATTGGACAAACAGGGGTTTTGTGTGATTATCAGCCGTGGATTAAGTTGGCGGTGGACATTCTAACACGAGAATTGCCGTTACAAAACTATTCAGACGGCGTTAATAAGGAATTATCGCTGCATTATCAGTCTTTCTATATGGAAGCAATGAGTCTAATGATGCGGCTTCTCATAAAGAATAACATTGAAGTTCCTGCTACCTGGAAACCTATGCTGGAAAAAATGTGCACTTATGTTGCAGACTGCATGGGAGACTATGGAGAAGTTGTTGTTTTTGGTGATGATGATGAAGGTAAGATTCTTGATTTGCAGGGCGGAATGAATCATTATCAGTACGTTCTTGGGATGTTTAGTATTATGTTGGACAAGCAGTATACAAAACTGAAAGGACTGGAATGTGAAAATCTGAGATGGCTGTTTAGTGTAGATGAACGTAATATTGCACAAGAAAAGCCATTATACTTGCCTCCTCTCAGTGCTTGCTATAGGGAAGGTGGGAATACAGTTCTTAGAAGTAAGAATCACAAGATACTGATTGGTATTGACCATGCGGCGTTAGGATTTGGTAGCATTGCCGCACATGGACACGCAGATGCGCTTAGCTTTCAGCTGTTTTTAAAAGGACATCCAGTATTTGTTGATCCGGGTACATATATTTATCACTGTGATCTGGACAATAGGAATGCTTTTAGAAAAACTGAAAACCATAATACCGTGTGTATTAACGGGAAAGACCAGTCTGAGATGCTTGGCGCCTTTTTGTGGGGAAAGAAAGCTGAGTGTGAATTGATTGATTATATGGAAGATGATGATAGGGTTGTATTAAAAGCACGACATAATGGATTTCAACCAGTTATCCACACAAGAGACTTCCATTTCAATAAAGAAAACGAATTGGTAATACAAGACGTATTTAATGCAGATGGCGATAAGGAAATCCACTTTGTGATTACGCAAGAAGCGAATGTGGAAATCCTTAGTAACGCTGTTTACATTCAAACAAATGGCAATGTTATTGAGATCAAGTTTTCTGGTAATGACTTTATTGCACAGAAAACCAAGAACGTATATTCCCCAGTTTATGGAGTCAAAACAGAGACTACTGGAATTATGATACGCTTTACTGGACGTGAGCTTGTATCGCGGATTTCTCTTTAACGAAGATTGGGAGGATAGAAATTGGGTATTGCATTATTGAAAAAAATGAATAATTTTTTGCCAGATCCAGTCAAGGCAGCAGCAGCTCCATTAATTCGTTCGAGATTGGTCAAGAATGTTATTTTCATTGAGCAGTACAGAGAGCTAGATGATGCAGCTTTGCTAAATGAGTCAGAACTTGAAGACCTACAATTAAAAAAACTGAAGAGCGTGTTGATTCACGCCTATGAGCATACGGTATACTACCGAAATTTATTCAATCAAACAAATTTTGACCCCTATCGTTTTGAATCATTTGAGGAACTAAGCAGTATCCCGCTATTAACAAAGGAATTGATTGAATCTAATTTTGAAGATATACAAGCCGATGATGTTTTGGATTCCTATGTAGGAGAAACAGGGGGAAGTACAGGAAAGCCGTTACGAGTTTTATTGGAGCGTGCGTCAATATATAAGGAAAAAGCGTTTATATACCATTTTTGGGCGAAATATGGATACGATTATAAGAAATCCCGTGTTGCTACTTTCCGAGGTGTGGACTTTAACGGGAAAATTACAAAAATAAATCCATTGTATAGCGAAATAATCCTAAATCCGTTCATTCTGGCGGAGAAAAATGTAGACATTTACGTCTCAAAGATAAACCGATTTGGGGCAGAATTTGTTCATGGCTATCCTTCTGCCATATCAAATTTCTGTAGGCTGCTAAACAAGAATAATATTAAGTTGAAGAAGCCAGTAAAAGCAGTTTTTTTGATCTCAGAGTCATGCAGTGCGGATCAAAAAAGGATTATAGAAAACACCTTTAGCTGCCCTGCAGTTGCATTCTATGGACATACTGAGCGGGCTGTTTTTGCGGAGCAATGCGGAACAGATTTGTTGTATAAATTTAATTCGTTATATGGATATACGGAATTTGTTGAGAGGGAAGAAGGAAATATTGTTTGCACGGGTTTTTTGAATACAAAATTTCCATTAATCAGATATGCTCTTGATGACCAGGCAATAGAAACGGGTAATCATATATACCAAATTGAGGGCCACCATACAGGCGCATATTTATATGGAAGCGGTGGTGAACAAATTACTCAAACAGCTATAAACTTTCATGATGACACATTTCTGCAAGTCGAGGGATACCAGTTTTATCAGGATAAAAAAGGGTATGCAGAATGTAGAGTAATCTCAAATACTGCGTTACCTGATTCGGATCTTGAAAAGATTAGACATAAACTGGAAGAGAAAACGGGTTCTGGCCTTGTTTGGAATGTCACACAGGTTCAGAAATTAGAGTTGACTGGCAGGGGGAAATTGAAAATGATTATACAGAAGCTAGATATCTGGGGGGGGGGTACAGGAGGCTAATAGCTGCTCCTGTCACCTTCTTAAACTGCATAACAGGAGATTTTTCGTTGCTCCAATCATCGAGGAGGTGGCAGCATGAGTGCTACTAACTCGTTGAAAGTAATTTATGAGAAAATACCTAAGACTGTGAAATATGCTTTTTCCCCGGTATTTATACGCCTGATGGTAAAGAACAAGGAATTTATAAAAACATGGAAAGAATTAGATGAATTTGAAAAATTATCTGAAAAGGAACAGGAAAAAGAACAATTCAAAAAACTGAAAAACATATTGATATATTCCTATGAGCATGTTCCGTATTATAGAGCATTGTTTGATTCATTATCCTTTAATCCCAAAAAAATGGATAATTTATCTGATATTAAAGAACTTCCTTTACTGGAAAAGTCAGATGCTGTGGCGCTTGAGGATAAGCTATATTCCGACGATGTCAAGTTAGGCTACTATAAAACGTTTACAGGTGGTAGTAGTGGCCAGGCACTGACTGTTATGTTGGATAAAGACTCTGTTTATCGTGAACGGGCTTGTGTAACGCATTTTCTTTCTAAGTTTGGCTATGATCCTTTAAAAACTAAAACTGTTGCATTCTGGGGACATAATAAGGATGAAGATTATTACTATTCTCCGTTGAAAAATGAAATTGTCATTTCTCCATTTAGGCTATTTAAGGATAATCAGCTTGACAGTATTTGTGATGATATCGAGAAATTCGGTGCAGCCTTCGTAATGGGCTACCCGTCGGCAATTTACCTGTTTGCGCAGATGCTAGAAAAAAGCGGTCGAAAGTTAAATATTGAACACGTTGTTTATTATGCTGAAAACTGTAGCCCGGAAGAAAAGCAGTACATCGAGAAGGTTATGAGGTGTCCGGTAGACTCGTATTATGGTCACACGGAGCGGGCTTGTTTTGCAGAGATTTTTGACAGTGGGTGCGTGTTTAACGATTACTATGGATATACGGAATTAATCCCTACTGGGACTGAAAATGAGTATCGAATTGTCTGCACGGGGTTTCTAAGCAAAAAGATGCCTCTGATTCGATATGCAACCGATGATGTAGTTTATAAAGACAATGATGGTGCGATGCATCTGGTAGGGCACAAGCGCAGCGAGATTCACTTGGTAAGTAAAAATGGTCAGAAGATCTTCAAAGGAGCGATGACGCTTCATGTTGAAGAATTAAAGAAAATCCGCCGTTACCAATACGTGCAAAATGAACCTGGAAAAGCGGAGCTTCAAATTGTTCAAGATGAACCGATGACCAAAGATGAACTTGCACGCGTAAATCAGTATATCCAACGCAGATGCGAAGGATTGCTCGATGTGACGATTCGTATGGTGGATGAGGTACAATTAACAAGTCGTGGAAAATATAACTGGGCAGTCAATAATTTGAAAAAGTAGCATTTGTGCTTAAAGCGATTGTCTAATAAATGAAAGCGTGTTTTCATGAATGAGAATAATATATACCTAAGAAGGTCTTGAGTTGAGATAAATCTCGCTCAAATCTCCAGAAATTATGAAATATATAGGTATAATATCCCTGAAGGATGCAAAGTGATGGCTGTTGTTAAAGCAAATGCGTATGGCCACGGAGATGTTCAAGTCGCAACGACTTTGCAGAAACTCGGAGTATATGACTTTACTGTATCAAACATTGACGAAGCTTGTGCTTTGCGAAAGTCAGGTATTCAAGGTCAAATTCTGATTTTAGGATACACACCGCCAAATTATGCTGACATGTTATTGAAATACGATATTACGCAAGCACTTGTATTGGAAGAATATGCTGATGCATTAATCAATACTGGTTTACCAATAAAGTGTCAGTATGCAATCGATACTGGTATGAGAGTATAGGGATTAATGCTGAAAAAAGTGAACAGTGTGCAAAGGCAATTAGAAAAGCCAAAGAATATTTGAATTTGACTGTGATATTCTCCCATTTGTGTGTTGCAGACATGGAAACACTAGGAGCGATTGAATTCACGAAATACCAGATTTCATTATTCCACAGCATTGCCAGATCTATTGAGGCTCTAAAACTGCCATATATACATTTATTAAATTCTGCTGGTGGGTTAAGGCAAGAAACAGGCTGCGGTAATCTCGTTCGATTGGGAATTATTCTATATGGCCTGAAGCCTGATTACTCCAATGTTTTGCTAGAAGGTATTGAACCTATTCTTACATGGAAAAGTGTAGTATCGATGGTGAAATCCGTTCATCCTGGTGAGTCCATTGGATATGGAAGAACGTATCGAGCAAAAAGAGTGATGCAAGTAGCAACCATTCCGACCGGATATGCAGATGGGTATAATAGAGGATTATCAAATTGCGGATATGTGCTGATTCACGGACAAAAAGCTCCAATTGTAGGAAGAGTATGCATGGATCAATTCATGATAGATGTTAGTGAAGTAGAGAACATTCAGCTTGGAGATGAAGTAATTTTACTTGGCCGAGATGGGATGAATCAGATTACTGCTGATGATATGGCACAACAACTAGGAACAATCGGATACGAAATAGTGTGTTGTATTGGAAAGCGTGTCCCAAGAGTATACATGTGACTTGGCGATATAAAACAAGAAAAGAGGAGATAGGACATGAATTCAAACAGAAAAGTTCTGATCATCGTAGAGAATTTGCCGGTGCCGTTTGACACACGTGTTTGGCAGGAGGCAACCACTCTGGCGGCAAACGGATATACTGTATCGGTTATTTGTCCAAAGGGCAAAGGATACACCCAAGAAGAAGAATTCCTGCAGGGGGTACATATCTTTCGCCACGATTTACCCGCTGAAGGAAACGGAGCTATTGGCTATGCAAAAGAATATGGAACGGCACTGAAAGAGGAACTTCGTCTGGCCAAGAGGATTTATAAAGAAATCGGGTTTGATGTTATACACGGATGCAATCCTCCGGATGATATTTATATGGTGGCACAATTCTTTAAAAAATATGGTGTCAAGTATGTCTTTGACCACCATGATATCTGCCCGGAGCTTTTTGAGGCAAAGTTTGGAAGCACCTCTGGCTTGCTTTATAAGAGCCAGGTATGGTTGGAAAAGCAGACTTACAAACATTGTACCTTTGCATTTGTTACCAATGAGAGCTATAAAAAAATCGCCATTGAGCGCGGTAAAATGGACCCGGATAAAGTGATTGTTCTGCGCAGCGGGCCAAAGTTGGAACGGATGCGCATCATGCCACCAGTTGAGAGTATTAAGCGCGGCTACAAGTACATGGTAGGTTATTTGGGCGTAATCGGCCAGCAGGAGGGCATTGAGTATCTTCTGGAAGCTGCAAAGTACATCAAAGAGCACGATAATAATGTGTTCTGGGGTATTGTAGGCGGAGGTCCGCATCTGGAGGCACTCAAAAAGCAAGCTCATGATATGGGTCTAAGCGACTGTGTGGAATTCACTGGTCGAGCACCGGATCACCAGATGCTGGAGTATTTAAATACTGCAGATGTCTGTGTTAATAGTGACAAATATAACAGCATGAATGACAAGAGTACCATGAACAAAATTCTGGAATACATGGCTCTTGCAAAGCCAATCGTTCAGTTTGATTTGACCGAAGGACGCTATTCTGCGCAGGAGGCCTCCCTGTATGCGAAGAATAACGATGCCGAAGATATGGCAAAAAAAATCATGGAACTGCTAGCCGATCCGGAGCGACGCAAGAGGATGGGCGAGTATGGTCGTAATCGCGTAGTGAATGAGCTGAGTTGGGAGCATACAAGCAAAGCACTACTTGAAGGATATGAAAAATTCTTTACAGAGAAGTTTTACTAAGGTGGTGTTAGAGTATGTCGGATATAGTTTTTATTGGAGAAGTGCCACCTCCATATGGAGGGGTTGCCGTTAAGGATAAGCTTGTTTTTAAAGAAGTTTATGAAGAACTCGGAACCCAAATGATTGATCTTGTTGAATGTAAGAGGCATCCGCTTAAAATGCCGTATATTTTTGCAAAGATAATTTTTGCAATGCTTATGAAGAAAAAGATTATTATTGGAGTCGGGACATCCAAAAGAAGAAAGATTCTTCTTCAACTTCAGAAATTTTTGGGTGGAGAAAAAGGATTGCGTAACGTAGTTTTGCTCGGTATGGGTGGACGTATGCATGAAGTGGATGCAAAAGACCCTCAAATGAGAATGTTAATGAGCCAAACCAATAGTGTCTGGGTAGAAACTGAAGGAATGATTCGTGAAATGAACAAGAGAGGCATTAACCAGGCTCGATTTTTCCCGAATTGTCGAACTAAGGAAAATGCTGTACAGCCATGTAAAAGGGATACTGAAGTATTGAAATTAGTATTTTTTTCTCGTATTTGCACAGAAAAAGGTGTAAATGTGATTATTGAGGCGTTTGATTCTTTTGATCGTCAATGTTCCTTAGATTTTTACGGGGAGATTGCAACTGCTTTTAAAGAAGAATTTGAGGATTTCTTAAGAATGCACCCGCAGATTCATTATCATGGAGTGTATGATGCTGTAAATGGAGATGTTTATCAAGAGCTAAATCAGTATGATGTGATGCTGTTACCCTCTCGTTGGATGGGGGAAGGAGTACCTGGGGCATTGGTCGAGTCGAAAATGGCAGGAATTACAGCGATTGTAAGTAACTGGAATTTTAATAAGGAAGTTGTACTAGATGGCATAGAAGGTATCGTATTAAAGACAACAGATGCTGAAAATTTGGTGAAAGCAGTAAATCGACTCTGCAATGACCAACACATGCTACAAGTTCTTAAAGATGGTGCTTTTGCATCTCATAAAAGATATTGCATAGATACATACAAAACAGAGCTGCAGGTAGTATGGGATTGACTAAGGCACTTCCATTTTCTATACAGAATAGGAGATAAGTGATATGGGAAAAGTTCTACAATTTGTATATGGATTAGAAAGTGGAGGTATTGAAGCGTTTGTTACGAATCTTAATGGATGCAGAGAGATATTTGATGAGCCATTTGATTTCCTTCTCTATAATTCTTCTGACCACGTTGAATTTTACGAGAAAATCAATAAAGATTTAGGATCAAATATTTATAAATTTGGTGATAATTGTTTTTCGAATTTTGTTATAAGATGTATTCAGAAAAGAATACGAGCTTATCAATTTATGAAAACACATCACTATGATGTGGTCCATATCCATAACAGTTCTGTATTTTGCATATTAGAAGCAATTGCGGCTAAGGCCGCAGGAATACCTAAAGTAATAGTGCACTCTCATAATACTGTTATGGGAGGTACAGCAGGGATAAAATTCTTTAAAAATATAATACAAATTATTGGAAAATCATTTTGGCGTTTTTTTGCTGATGAATATTGTGCATGTTCTACAGAGGCGGGAATTTGGATGTTTGGTGAAAAAGCGGTAAAAAAAGGAAAAGTCCACATTCTGAAAAATGGTATCCGGGGAGATCTTTTCTATTTTGACGATAATGTTCGCAGAGAATACCGTAAAAAGTTGGGTTGGGAAGATAATTACATTATTGGTCATGTGGGACGTTTCAATAAACAGAAAAATCATACCTTTCTGATGGATATTTTTGCAGAGGTATATAGATTGGAGCCGAAAGCCAGATTATTGATGTTTGGTGTGGGAGAACTGCAGAATGAAATCAAGAAAAAAGCTGAAAAACTTGGCCTTCTAAAATATGTCAACTTTTATGGAACTTCAAACGAAATAAACTGTTGGCTTCAGGCAATGGATTTGTATTTATTCCCGTCTTTGTATGAAGGGCTTCCTGTTTCTGGTATAGAGGCACAGGCCTCTGGTGTTCCCTTGCTGTCATCGGACACGATTTCTCCTGAAATGGAAGTCACAAATTGCGTGTCGTGGATGAGCATTGAGGAAAGCGCGGCACATTGGGCAGAGAAGGCAGTTTCACTATTGAAGACAATTCCTATAGAACGCAATCAGAGAAAGGCGATCCAAAATGCCGGATATGACATCAAAGAAACAGCTGGAATATTAAAAGAGATGTACCGAATAGAAAAATGAGGGTATAAAATATGGCGAATTATGGACTGATTACAATACATGATACTTTGAATTATGGGTCTCTTTTACAGGCTTTTAGTTTGTATAAGGCGGTAGAAACGTTGGAAGCTGATGTTGAAATTTTAGATTATCAGTGTAAGGCGATTGCAGACAGAGAAACAACCTATACACTCAGAGAAATCAGAAAACCGATGGATATCATTCGTTTTTTTACTCACCGTCCTATGCTGAAAAAAAGACGGGAAAATATGAGGAATTTCCTCAAGAAAAACGCTAAAATCAGCAAGACCTATTATCCCGACACCATACGGGAGGCGAATCGGGATTATAGGGGCTTTATTGTGGGCAGCGATATTGTTTGGGGAATGAAGGTTACTGGTAATGATTTCACGTATATGCTGGACTTTGCACAACCGGAGAAAAAGAAGATCGCTTTTTCTTCTTCTGTCGGTGAAAAATGGCCTGAAGAAGTGTGGGAAAATGTTCGAAAAAACCTGCTTCGATTTGATGCCATTAGTGTGAGAGAACAGTTGGCACAGGAATGGATACAGGAATTAACTGGAAGGAATGTGGAAGTTACCTGTGACCCGACGATGCTCTGGGCTCGAGATTTCTGGGAAAATTATGTTAATAAAGAGAAAAAAAATACGGAGAAATATGTGTTGGTCTATATGACAACCGCGGATAAAAAGAATATAACAGACGCTATTGATTATGGTCGTCGTCATGATCTTGCGGTATATTATTTGAATTTCAATCGCCCGGTTTCAGGTGTTAGAAATGTGCGCCCCATGACTGTGGAAGAATGGGTTACTTTATTTGCAAATGCGGAGATCGTATTTTCGGCATCTTATCATGGCATGCTGTATGCCATGTATTTTGAACGACCGTTGTTTTATTATAATCGTGGGAACAAAGCAAGAATGCAGTCATTGGGAGAAGAACTTCAGATCCTTCACCGGGAGGGCACTGATCGGAATGTGGAAATGGATATACCAATGGACTACATTTATATCAATCAGGTTTTGGAAAAGAAACGAAGAGAATCTTGGACGTTGCTAAAAGAGCGAATTTGATGATTGAATGAGGGAAAAAATGAGAAGCATATGTACTCCGGCAGATTGCACCGCTTGCGGGGCATGTGAAAATATATGTCCTAAACAATGCGTTACTCGGCATATGAGGGATGATGATAGTTGGTATTTAGAGATTGATGACGATCAGTGTGTGAATTGCCACATGTGTGATGTGGTATGTCCTAATAAAACTTCTCCGAAACTAAATATGCCAGAAAAGGCTTTCGCGGTATGGGCAAATGATCCAGAAGAACACAGAACCTCTGCATCGGGAGGGATTGCGGCAGCATTGTATCGCTATGCATTGAAACAGGGGATGTATATTGCAGGCGTTGTTTTGGATGAGAAATATGAGGCTCGCTTTGTTGTAACCAATCAGGAAGAATATATCGAACGGTTTAAAAATTCAAAGTATACGTTCAGTCATATGGATAAGATTTTTAAAGAAGCTGCAGCAAAGCTTCGAGAAAGAGAAAAATTATTTTTCGTTGGGTTGCCCTGCCAGGTAGCAGCGATGAAAAACTATATGCAGAGGCTTCATTGCGGCGATAACTTAATTTTTGTCGATTTGGTTTGCCATGGTACCCCGCCACCGATATATTTTTCGCAGCACATTCAGGCCATTTCCTCAATAAAGAAGCGGAATACAGATATAATATCATTCCGTGAACCTAATTACGGAACACAGAATTTTTGTTTGACTATTTATTCTGATAGAGCAAAGACAAATGTGCTATATAAAAAAGGGGTTGAGGAAGATGATTTATATCAGATTGGTTATCATAAGGCACTGATTTACCGGGAATGTTGTTACCAATGTCATTATGCTCAGCATAACAGATCTGGCGATATAACATTAGGGGATTACCATGGCTTGGGAATGTTAGCGCCATATACTCATGAGAGAAAAGAGGTTTCTTGTGTTCTTTTGAATACCCCGAAGGGCATGGAATTCTTTGAAGCGGTACGTACCGAAGGAAGTGTAATAGCTCATGAACGGCCTGTGAGAGAGCCGATGACCTATGAAAAACAGATGAATCATCCTTCAGTTGCCCCCCCTAAGCAACGTAAAATATTTTTAGACGAGTATGCAGTGAAGAAAAATTATGATAAAGCTGCGAATATAGCTTTTAACGCGATAGTAAAACAGAATCGCATTCGGCATATATTTAATATTAATAAAATTAAACTATCGATTATTCATGCAATACCGAGACCAATAAAAGAGAACGTTAAAGCGGTATGGCGCAAAATGAAGTGAGGAATATTCCAATGGTACTATATGTTGCAAAAAGGTTTGAAACCAATATTGCTGCGTGTGTTCACCGAGCGGCAATTGAAGAAATGGCTGGAAAAGAGCAGGTATTCGTAGTAAATCTAAGAATGGACGATCCTGCGGAACGCCGGGAGCGCTATGTGGCTTATGGAAAATATAAGAATAAGTTTCAACGCATTGTACAGTGGCTGGAAGGAAACAGTATGTATCTGAGCAATGCGGTGATTGCGGATATATGCAATATTATTAAAGACAACAAAATAGAAACGGTTTTTATTGAAGATTCGATTTTTGGTTCACTGGTTAAAGCCATCAAGGAAAAATATCCAGATGTGTATGTGATAACATTTTTTCACGATATAGCGCCGGACCTATACGTGCAATGGGCCAGGCGCGGAGGCATCATCAACAAAATCGAATGTAGGCTTGAAATCCGCCAGGAAAGAATTAATCAGAAGTACAGCGATGTGGATTTGGTGTTTAATAAAAGAGATGCTGCGCTCTATCAGAAGTTCTACGGTACAGAACCGGATGGATGCATACCAATTGCTACACCTGTTCCTGAAATAGATGCCGAAAAAGCATCTGCAGGTGTAGCAGGCTCTGTGAAAGAACTGCTGTTTGTTGGGTCTAAGTATTTTCCTAATATTCTGGGTATTCGCTGGTTTTATGAAAATGTGCTGCCGGAGCTTCCAGAAAGTATTGCTGTCAAAATAGTTGGACGAGGAACCGAATTCTTAAGAGAGGAGTTTGCAGATCCAAGTATTCAGGTAATTGGAACTGTGGATAGTGTGGATCCCTATTACCGCAATGCGGATATTGTATTTGCACCGCTCTTTGATGGAGGTGGAATGAAATGCAAATCGGTTGAAGCCCTATCATACGGAAAAATTTTTGTGGGTACTTCGGAAAGCCTGTATGGTTTCTGGGAACAAATGGACGAAGAACTGAGATTTAAATATGTTTATCTCTGTGATACACAGGTGGAATGGGTTAAGACAATGAGGAAATTGTGTAGCGAGAAGGAATTGCATAAGTACAATGAGCCGGTTTTTAGATTGTTCTTGAACAAATTTTCAGATGAGGCAACAAAAAAGCAGTTTTTAAGTTTTTTTGAAAAATGAGGAGGGTTAGTGATGAAACAATTTAAGGTATCCGTTTTAAATTGTACGTTATTACTCTTTGTTATTTTAATGTTTATGCCATCATATTTTTCAAATAGTATCTTTGATATGCTTGAAAACCTAATGCTGGTGTGTTGTATCCTTTTGCTACTTAAAAATAAATACAAGCCCTCCTTATTTGTCGATTTTGTGACTGTATATATTGCTTATCTGGTTATTATTTCATTTGTTAATAAACTGACTACTGCCGATATACATATGATTATATCGAATGCTAAAGTTGTTGTACTTTTGGCAATTCTTGAATTTATGTTGATGAAGAAAACAGTATATGTAATGGATAGATTGAGACTGATTATTTCTATACTTGTTATACTGGATTTGATGTCATTTGTTTTCTTCCCGGAAGGATTATACCAGATACAAACCGTATGGAATGAGTGGACAACAACAGATACAGCACAATGGATATTTGGAAATAAAAATAACAGAGTTTATTGGTATATAATGTATATGTTTTTAACGGGCTTTCATCACCTAAGATGCAGAACGATTAATTCCAAAATCATGTGTATTGTTTCGATGGTGATAAGCATTACAGGAATTGTTTTGTCAACATCCAGTACAGCAATGGTTGCTGTTCTTGTTGCTGAGTTGGGTATGCTCAATATCATCTTATTTCTCAAAAATCGAAATAAGATCAATACAAGTATCATTTTGCTTGTATGGTTGGTTGGCGAGTGCCTTTTGGTTTTTGGTGTCACATTTTTTCTTGCACCAATTGTAGAGAATGTTTTTCAGAAGGATTTGACCTTTACTGGTAGAACAACTATTTGGGCTAATATTATGGTGTATATAACTCAAAAACCCGTTTGGGGTTGGGGAAACATAAATGGCAGTGTGTCTGCTTCGCTTTTAAATAATCTATCGTTTACAAGCGCTCATAATCAAATTTTGAATACACTTTGGCAGGGCGGATTAACTATGTTTTCTCTTCTCATGCTTCTTTTTGCTAATGTGAGTAAGAGGATGAAATCTGTTAATAATAAGCAATTTGTTAATATGACAGTACTTTTATTGATGGCTATACTTATAGATATGTATTTTGAGTCAATATTAAGTGTTAGCGTTGTTTGGACCTTTTTACTGTTTTGTTATCATTTGCCAGAATTAGAGAAGTACTTATCGGAGGATTTGTTTAATGAACAGTGGAGCAGGAAGAATAGCTAAAACAATAGTAATTTCTGGCTTATCAGTGGTGATTAGCTATCTTATTAATTTTTTCCTCACGCCATTTATCACAGATAATATTGGTATGGGAGCGTATGGTTTTGTTTCTATTGCAAATAATGTGGTAACCTATGCAGGAATCATTACAGTTGCGCTTACATCTTTTGTAGTTAGATACGTATCGGTTTCCTACCACAGAAATAATATTGATGAGGCAAATCAATACTACTCTTCGGCAATTTTTGCGACGTTTTTTTTGACAGGGTTGTTATTGATTATTGCGGTAGTGGTGATTCTAAAACTTCAGTATTTATTAAATATTCCTGAAGACTTGGTAGTATCTGTAAAATTGCTGTTTCTGGTCACTTTTGTTAATTTTGCCGTAACGACATTTACCACAACTGTCAGTGTTGGAGCTTACATCAAGAATCGGTTAGATATTACAGGCCTAATTAAAATAGCATCTCATTGCTGTAATGCAATCGTATTGGTAGGTTTCTTTCTCTGTTTTAAGCCGCAGATATGGTTTGTTGGTGTGGGAACTTTAATATCGTCACTTATTACATTGTTGTCAAACTATGTTCTTCAAAAGATATTGGTTCCAGATCTGACATTCAAGAAAAAATCTGTATCTTTGCAAAAAGTAAAGGATATGATGGGGAACGGAGTTTGGAACTCACTAAATCAGTTAGGAAATGTATTAAATAGTGGCCTAGATCTGATCATTTCTAATCTTATGTTGACAGATGTTGCAACAGGGCAGATATCTGTTGCAAAGACGATTGGTGCAATATTTCAGACGCTATATCAGGTTGTCTTTCAGCCCTTTCAGCCAAGGCTTATAAAGAAATATGCATTAGGGAACAAAGAGGACTTTATTCATGAAGTAGAATTGACGATGAAAGTTTGCGGTTGTTTCTCTAATATTGCATTCGCTGGTTTTGCATCCCTTGGAATGCTGTATTATACTTTATGGTTGCCTCAGCAAGATACGCCATTACTATATGGTTTAACAGTTGTAACTGTACTTGGAAGCATAACAGCCGGTGCAATGCAGCCTGTTTATTATATTTACACTTTGACAGTGAAAAATAAAATTCCATGTTGGGTTACAATTGCCGGAGGTTTTTTAAATGTAGTTGCAATGTATTTCTTGCTAAAATATACATATGTTGGACCGTACGCGATTGTTGTAACTACAGCGGTCATTATGATCAGCATCAACGTATTTTTTAATCCGACATATGCAGCCAGGTGTTTAAATGTATCATCCTTTATATTGTATCCTACGATCTTCCGACATTTGATTTCTTGTGGAGTGATGACAATCGTCTTTCGTTTTATGAGTAAAATTGCACATCCCAGTACCTGGTATGGTTTGATCATTACAGCCATTTTAATGGTTATGGTAGGTGTTGCAATCCATTTTGTTGTTGTAACTTCGGCTCCCGAAAAAAGAATAGTAAAGCAGACTTTGCAAAAAACTAGGGTATAAAAAATGATATAGAAAAGTAAGTAAGTAATAATCCGTATCTTGACAAAATAAGAAATCCCCCAGCACTTAC
>OLRX01000827.1_pt1 | contig 25830 bp, 24 predicted proteins | sample 1672991 | NCBI WGS metagenome assembly OLRX01 (sample SAMEA3136744, study PRJEB25190) | human gut metagenome | biome: human gut; feature: human-associated habitat; material: faeces | place: Austria | collected 2013
AGTGGACGCCGAAATATCCGAATTCTATGAAGCGCTGGCACGACAACTGGGATGTTCTTCGGGAAGCCCTTCCTGGCAGTCGAACTCCACACTCATCCTGTCCAGTTCATGCAGGAGCCGTTCTTCTTCTCCAAACTTGAAACCCATCCGGTGCCGTTCCTCCACAATACCGTAAAAATGTGCTGCCAGGGGGCCGGTGAATGCCTTAATGTATGAAAGCCGCTGGGCTTACCGCGGTATGTAATCCCAGCATCGGACAGTGCTTTGTTTATGATATTGTGCTGGTTGCTTGTGATGGCAAAACTGTTATAAGGCGGAACATGCCGGACAAAAACATTTTTGCTTTCCGTGACGGAGCGTCCATTCTTTAGATAGTCAATGACTGCCCAGCCCACATCATCGGGGACAGGCAGTGTCAGCGGCTCCTTCGCCTTGTTCTGTATGATAGTCAGGGTGCACGCCTGCCAGTCAATGTCTGAAAGCTTCAGTTCCCGGATATCCCCTAAGCGCAGGCCAAGACGTGCTCGGTTCCTTGATATCGCCGTTTAGGAAAAGGAAACGAAAGTACATGCGTACCAGGCTGATTCTGCTGCGTACTGTGGAAGCGGACCAGCCAACCAGTGAATTGATGAACCGCTCTAAATGGGTGTAACTTACTTCTTCCGGAGCATGGATACCGATTGCGTCAAAGAAAAGGATAAGATCTTTGAGAATTGTTCTACAATGCTTCACATATCCATAACACACGCCATACTCCACTTTTGAGAGGAGGAGTTTTTCGGTACACTCCCGGCGCCGCACTTCCTTTCCCCGGACAGCCATTCCAGCCAGCCTTCGATATGCTGCTGGTCGAAGCACTCCGGGCTGAACTTATCCGGCGTGATGCCGCGCTGCGTTTCCAGGTATCCCATATACAGCGTAAGGGCAGTCCCGTAAGAATCCAGGGTATTGTCGCTGTTTGTCAGATGCGATGGCGCATACTCGGAAAGAAATTTGTTGATATAGTGCGCCAGTTCCAACGGCTCGGCAGTTTTATTCTTCATAGTCTGGCACCTCCGGTATGATGTCATCGAAACTGCCTTCGCTTTTTTCCTCGATGATGCCTGCCAGCGCAGGGACTATCGAATAATAATAGCGTGTGCTGTCCAGGGATGTATGCCCCATGCTCTTGCTCAGATAAAGCAGCTTGTCGATAAAGTCGAAGCCGGCGGAAATCCATGAGTTGGTGTTCTGTATTGCGTAATTGTGCCGGATAAAATCCAAACGTTTGGATTTTTAACGACATACATTTTGCAGCCGCTTATGTGCAGTTGTACACGACTATAAAGCAATTCAAATGATTATGGGCCATTCCGATATAAGGATTACTATGGACGTATATAACCATTATTCAAGGAAGGATATAGATGTTATAATGGAGGTTCTTGAAGGAAGATTGAGAATCAATTGATATTTTTCTGTTTAGATTCCGGAAAATGTTGTAAGGTATCTATCAATCGGATATAATGAAAATAGATACAGTTGTGATATATCCCTAAAAAACAGAGAGGAAGTGGTATTTTGCAAAGCCAGACTCAAGATGTGCTTTTTCAGTATGTGAATAGAATACATGAGATATATGGGAGTGAATTAAAGGCCGTTATTTTGTATGGTTCCTATGCAAGGGGAGATTATACCGAATCCTCAGATATAGATATTATGATTCTGGTGGATTCAACGGAGGATACCATAAAACAGAAAGGGCGTATGGTTTCTGATATAACCTTTGATTTTAATCTGGACCATGACATTATGATTATGCCGATTGTAAAAAATGTAAATCATTTCCAGTACTGGCTTCCGGCTGACCCTTTTTATAAGAATGTGAAAAATGAGGGGGTCGAATTGTATGTCGCCCAATAGTGGTAATCCCAGGGACCTTGCTCTTCACCGTCTTACAGTTGCAAAGGAGGATTTGGCAACTGCAAAGGATGATTTTATCGGCAAGCATTTCAGAGCAGCTAATAACAGGGCGTATTATTCAATCTATCACTCAATTACAGCAGTATTAGCCTTGGAGCAGGTTGCTTTTAAGCGGCATAAGGACACAATTGCATATTTTAATAAAGAATACGTCAAGACAGAGAAATTTTCCAGACAGCTCGGCCGCAGGATTGGCAGGGCCCAGGAGATTCGTCACGCCAGTGATTATGACGAGTTCTATATCGCTTCCGTTGAAGAAGCCCAGGAACAAATTGACGCTGCCGAGTTAGTATTGAACGCAGTGGAGCAGTATGTGTCTTCCTTTGGAAAATAGCGGATTCTTTCCTGACTCCAATTTGACTCCATTTGTGGAGGAAAGGGTAATAAAATGTAATATGCTATAAGCTGCAAACAACGTAATTATGCGATTCTCAGTAAGTGGTAAAACATAGCGGGACAGTATGAAACACCCTTAATATAAGGGGAAGCAAGAAGTATTTTTAAGCGAATAGTGACGCAATTAAGGGCGCTCCGGCTTGGCTGGGGCGCCTTTTGACACCAATAAATATCGAAGAAAATGAATTATTAATCCCTGGCAGATGTGAAAGGTATCTTCTGTCAGGGATTTTTTCAGGGTTGCATTGAAGGATATTTTATCGGTTCCTTTTGATACGTTCAATTAAACCAATCATTAGTTGAATATCATCATCGGATAGGGTGTAGATATAATCCATCGCTCTTTTTTGGAGAGGGGAATATTCCCGGTCCTCATTAAAAAACTCCATGGGCGTTACGTCAAGATATTCGCAGATATAAAGGAATTCACCCATGGAAGGAAGGGAACGTCAAGAGGTTATGCTTCGGATATAGCTGGTACTGTGACAAGATCCAGGCTCATTTTGCGTTCAGAGATATTTCTGGCCTCACGGAGCTGTGTGATGCGGTTGCATATATATTGTTCATCCATGTAACCCACCTCCTGTGTGAGTAATCATAATTCATAATAAGTTGCATAACGAGCGATTATAACGCTTAAATCTGTTAAAATACACGATAAAATCGCATATAATATCATTTTATAGGTGTTTACATTATGCGCACAGGAGGATGGAACATGCAGACCATGAAAAGCTTGATTAAGGAAATCGCTGGATGGTATGGAGTGGGTGATGAGGTGGTTAAGAGGGAGATGGAGTTAGCCATTATGGAGGCCTTCATGACTCCACAAAATGAGGAAGTGAGTAAACTTTAAAGCCGGATACCTCGGAGAGGGAAAATACCTACCCTGGAGGAATTCCTGCTTTACGTCATACAGGAAGTTCAAAATGAAACGAATGAAAAGGATGGCAGACAGGAATGTGGATCCGATTAAAATGAATTATTTCGAAACCATGGACTGGATTTTGTCCATGTTTAAAGGTGCAATTACTGTCGCTGCATATGGCTTGATTACTGTGAGGAGGGGACAGGGACACAATCATCCACGGATGAAGAACTGGTGCGTATGAATGATTACTGTCTATTGTCCGATTTTGTTGTGACGGAAAATTATATTATGACATGTATTGGGATAAATGCTCAATGTAATGCAAAATAATGCTTGAAATATGTGCCAAAAGACAAAATAGTACTAGAAATGTTAAAAACTTACTATTTATTATGTATAGAAATATTTATATAATATTTATAAATGTTAACATTTTGTTAATGCGAGTATGGCCAGACCGTATTTTTATTTGTATTTCATTCCTTAATCGCGAAAAGGATGAAATGCAAAGATTAAGAAAGGGGTAAGCAAAGGTTTATGAAAAAAAGATTAAAACCAGTTATGGCTTTAGTTCTTGCCGCTTCTATGATGGGATCGAGTCTAGGAGTAGGAAATAGTGTTGCAGCTGGGGGGAGGGGGGGTATAAGGCCCTTTAATTCTTACGCTGAAGAGATTGAAAGAGAAGAAGTTAACACGTCAGACACCGATAATCCGGAGACGTCAGACACCGATAACCCGGAGACACCGGAAACAGATAACCCGGAGACACCGGACACCGATAACCCGGAGACGCCGGAAACTGATAACCCGGAGACGCCGGACATTGATAACCCGGAGACACCGGAAACTGATAACCCGGAGACGCCGGACATTGATAACCCGGGAACACCGGAAACTGATAATCCGGAGACGCCGGACACCGATGCTCCGGAGACACCGGACGCCGATGCTCCGGAGACACCGGACGCTGATGCTCCGGACAAGTTAGAAGACGTAACTGGAGAGAAAGATGCAATCAAGGGTGCAGGTGTATCTGTCTCTTTAGGCTTAAAGGAAGAAAAGACCGCAACTCCCAGCGAGGCCACAAAGGCAACTCCCAGTGAAGCTAGCCGTAATAATTCATTGGATGATGAGATGCTGGAGAGGGTAATTATTACATATAACGATACGCCTGTTTATGAGAAAATTTCTGAAACAGATGACAGTTTCATGTATCTAAGCCAGAAAAACGGAAGAACAAAGCAGGATATTGGTTTTACTGATAAATATAATTATAAAGAGACAGAGTATTTCCTGAAAGGAAAAGCGCATGTCTATGATTTAAAAGACGACCATAAAGTGGTGACTGCAACATCCAGCAATGCAACCAGGCCAAAGGAGCAGGACTACGTTAATAGGGTATTTGTGTATATGCCGGAAGAATCAGCTGATTTTAACGGTGTGGTTTTTGTTGATATACTGAATGCCAGCAGTAAAGTGGATCTACCCGATATTTGGCGCAGAAGTTACGACTATTTTATGAGGAATGGATATGCCTATGTGGGAATCACTTCAAAATACTGCAATGTGGAATCTCTTAAGAAATTTGATTCCAAGCGGTATGCAGAACTGGAATGGGGCGCCAGCAGCCTGAATGACGATGACAGGAACGGTTTGTTCTGGGATATGTTAGGTCAGTTAGGTGTTATGCTAAAGCAGCAGAATTGTGATCTGTTGGGGGGGAATACGGCAGACAAGGTATTCCTCATGGGGCAGTCACAGTCAGGTATGTATCTAAACACGTTTGTTAACTGCTTTGGACAAGCCAATGCAGTGGGAATAGATTATAATTCTGATGAGGGGGAGGGAGATGCTGTTTTTGATGGCTTTGTTAATGTAGTTGGAGCATTTGCGGACTCAGCCCTTAGCAGCGGCGGCAAAACCCGAAGCTTTGCCGCACCGTATGATTCACCAGTGCCATATATATTGGTGGAGGGCGAGAATGATTACAGTGCCTGCGTTAAAATAAATCCCAATTATATTAAAGAAGACGGCGATGAGCCGGGAGAGAATATGTACCGCCATTACGTGATCGCAGGCGGAGCCCACTCATCCAAGATTTTCCCGCCGGATCTGACGGATGAACTTCAGATCCAGGCAGGGCGTCCGGCAGGGTATTATCCGGCGATGAAGACAGATAAGGATACAGGGCGTCCCAATACAAACACGGATCTTAATATGGATTCCTATGTCAACTCTGTTTTGGCAAACCTCATTGAATGGACGGATGGCGGGGATATGCCGGCCGGTTTCCGGGCTGATGATATCGGCCTGGATGCAAGAGATGACTATGGAAACCTGACAGAGGGTATTGTACCTCCCCAGATTTCGGTGCCTGTAGCGAAGTATTATGGAGGCGTTAATGGAAACTACTCTACAGACGGCGGCTCCATGGTATATATATCCAGAGAGGAGTTGGAAGATCTGTATGCAGATAGAGAGGACTATCTGGATCAGTACGAGTCCGCTTTGGATGATGCGATTGCAGAAGGCTATCTAATAGAGGAAGAACGTGAGCGTATGATGTCCATAGCGGAAAATCAGCCCATATTTGGATATCGTCCCTCATGGTTTACTAATATTGAAGAATCCATGAAAAGTGAGCCTTCCATTATGATGGTAGGTGATGTGGAAGAAAAAGACGGATATAAGGAATCGATATATAAAGTGAGCGGTACTGCCAATATCTATGGTGTATTGCTGGAGGATATACCTTATATCAGAAAGCCTGCCCAGGCATATACCAACTATGTCAGGGTCTGCATACCGGATAATTTCAATGGCAAGGCAGTGATTGGACTTATATCTAATAATGATACAGAGTTTGATATAACAAAACTCAAAGCCAAAGGAATTGCCTATATTGGTATTACGGCAGATGCAGATGCGGCTGAGAAGTATGGATGCAGCTGGAAGGTTCTGGAGAAGGAGGCAGACCCCACAAGACAGGAGAACGGCCTTATCTGGGATATCATCAGCCAAACCGCCTCCTTATCAGAGAAATTATTAGGACAAAATCCTTCTAAACTGTACCTTGGAATCAAGAAAGCGGATAATTCATGCGCATATACATATACGAATGTATTTAAGCGTTTCTATGGTTTTAAGGTGGATGCAGTAGGTGTGGACGGACTTTATGAGATAGCTGAGCCCAAGAAGCTTATGGTGCTTAACGATATCGATTCCACGATTCCTGTAGCATCAGACGATTCAGTTGCGGCATGGTATGACAGTATTATTTATAGGGAAAACGGTAACGGGCCAACCATTGGCGCCACTGCGAAGAGCATTATTGAGCAAGACGGCATGTACTTTAAAGATTCCAATGGTAATGGTATCCTGGACGTGTACGAAGACTGGCGGGAAGACGATGAAACACGAGCAAAAGATTTGGTTGAAAAGATGACGCTCCAGGACAAAGCAGGAATGATGGTTATTAACTCCAGAGGTATGGGAATCTATAGCTCTAACCCTGACGAAGCAACCGGCCTGTTGGATGAAACCTCCAACACAGATGACATGTCTTCCGAAATTTTCGGTGTGTCACGCACACTGGGCACAACAGAAGCGATTGTGGACTGGGGGCTGAGGCATTTTATACTGCGTCAAAATCCGGAACCTGAGGATATGGCTTCCTGGATCAACCAGATGAACCTGGTGGCAGAAAAGACAGAACTGGGAATTCCGGTTGTTGTGGCTTCTAATTCCAGAAATGAAAATGGACAGATGACGTTTGGTATGAATGATGCATCAGGAGTATTCTCCACATGGCCTGGCACATTAGGCCTGGCGGCAGCGGTTATGGGAGATATTGCCCGTGGAGGAGATGCGGGTCTTATCAGCCGTTTTGCAGAGATTGCCAGAAATGAATGGGATGCGTCAGGCTTAAAGAAGGGATATATGTACATGGCAGATACCATGACAGATCCCAGATGGCAGAGGACCTACGGAACGTTTGGAGAGGATCCTGAATTGATCAGCGATATTATTGGAAGGCTGGTTGAGGGATTCCAGAACGGTTCGGATGGTGTGCAGGCAGATGGTGTTGCCTTGACTGTAAAACATTTCCCAGGAGGCGGTGCAAGAGAGAACGGTTTCGATCCCCATTATTCACAGGGACAGTGGAATGTATATCAGACTGAAGGCAGCTTAGAGAAGTATCACCTTCCGGCATTTATCAAGGCAGTGGAAAACCGTGTATCTTCTATCATGCCATACTATGCAAAACCGGCAGCTGAAAAGAGTGAAACACAGTATGACCTGGAAGGCAATCCCATTGACATGGTTCCTGTAGGGTTTGCGTTTAATAAGGTATTTATCAACGATATCCTCCGTGAGCAGATAGGTCATGAGGGATATGTAAACAGCGACAGCGGTATTACCGGCAATATGTGCTGGGGAGTTGAGGAATTGGATGTTCCTGAAAGAAATGCATTGGCGATCAATGTGGGAACAGATATTATAAGTGATACAAATGATGTTAATTCGATCATTGAGGCTTGGAACAGAGGCCCTGATGGCGGAAAATCTGACTATTATACGACTGAAGGTGTAGTTCCTGCAGGTTATGAGGTGGCGGATGTGACATTGACAACAGCAGCGCTTGACCAGTCCAATGTGCGGCTGTTAAAAGAAATGTTTGATCTCGGTCTTTTTGAGAATCCATATCGCGATCCGGATACTGCTCAAGAGACTGTAGATAACCAGGACAACTGGGATGAAGCATATGAGGCCCATCAGAAATCAGTGGTTCTCTTAAAAGATGGGGAAGGAACCCTTCCATTGACTGCTGATAAGCTGACAGGGAAGAAAGTTTATATCCAGTACTTTGGACAGAGTAATTCGGCCAGCACAACTTCAGAGCTTCAGAGAAGCATTATGTCCGGGGATTACAACATCAGCCTTACCAACAATTATCACGAAGCAGACTATGCATTACTGTTTGTAAATCCATCCTCCGGCAACTATTTCTCTGCAACAAAGGGATACCTTGAGCTGGATATATGTACGGATAAGATCGTCCATGATGTGGATGATGAAGGGCGCCCGGTGGCGGACACTCATACGGAATCCACTATTGAGAATGTAGAATCCATCAAGGCGATCTCAGAGGCAGTAAGAGCTAATGGCGGTAAAGTTGTGACAAATGTAAACTTTACCCTGGCCTGGATGTTGGGTAATGTAGAGCCTTATTCAGATGTGGTCCTGGCTGGTTTTGATACCCTGACAACGGCAACCATGGATGTGATAACAGGTGTCTACGAGCCTGCCGGCAAGATGCCCATTACCCTTCCAAAGGACGACAGTGTGATCGCTGTCAATGCGGACGGTGTGTGCATATCTCCAAATGATGTGCCTGGCTATGATAAGGATCAGTATATGCCGGCATCCATGAAAGATGAGAATGGAAAAGCGTACGCATACAAAGACAGTGAGGGCAATTATTACGAACTTGGTTTTGGACTTACTTATGTGGACGACAATGAGGAAGAACCGGTTGTTCCTACGCCAGGTGAGAACGGCGGCAGTTCTGGAAGCAGTGGTTCCGGCGGTTCCGGAAACGGCGGCAGGGTTTATACCTCCTCATCCAATACTCCGGGTGCTTGGCATCAGGACGAAAAGGGCTGGTGGTTTGAGTTTACAGATAAGAGCTGGCCTCATGGAGAGTGGAGACAGTTGGTATGGAATAATGTGGTAAGCTGGTACTATTTCCATGAAGACGGTTATATGGCAACAGGCTGGTTTAGGGACGGCGATCATGTGTTCTATCTCCATCCATATTCTGACGGAACCCAGGGATATATGTATGTGGGCTGGCATCAAATTGATGGAAAGTGGTATTACTTTAACGAGGTTTCCGATGGAACATTAGGCAAACTGTTAACAAATACCTGGATCGATGGCTGGTACGTAGACAACGATGGCGTTTGGAACGGGGAACAGCGAAATAATGAATAAAAGATAAACAGCAGGGTGACTGAGAGCAATCTTCAGTCACCCTGCTTTTAAAAGCATATGGGCATATAGAACCAATCCTGCCGGATGATGCAGCATAAAAATGTTGTAAGCATTTTGTGGATAGGGTACTGTGAACTGTAACCCTTTGATGATAATCCTGTCAAAAAAGGAAAAAATACCGTTGATTTTATCTTTGTATTGCTCTAAAATAGTGTTCATAGGGTCATCCTTTCGTATGAATGCTTGCAGGGAAGTTTAGTTTCCGATGGAGAGTGGTACACAGATACCGTATATGTGCATTATAGCACGTGCATCTACGAACAGGATGATTCTTTTATGTTTTTAAATTTGTTTGCAGCTGTAAGCTGCGGTATGCTATAATAATTATAGATAAAAAAACAAATTTATACGTATCGTAACTTTCATGCTTTCTCTCAAGAATATATGGCAGAAGCCCTACATGTCTCACCGCGACCATATATTGATCAAGAACATGGAAAATATGGATTTTCTGCCATGACATTGGTAAACTATGTTTTATTATTAACCGACGAAGAGATTCTGATTTTCTTCAAGGAGTTAAAAATTTTGATAGGAAGGAGGAATGGAGATGCCGCATAAACCCGTATTTGATTCTTCAGAAATACATACGATACTGACACTTCTTGGAGCAGACTTGCATTATGTCGGATATCGCTATACAGAGTACGCTCTTATGCTTATGAAAGAAGATGAGGAGCGCATACATTCTGTTACTAAATGTCTATATCCTGAAATCGCGAAACGGTATCAAACATCATGTAATTCTGTAGAACGAAATATTAGGACTTTATCGCAGGTAGCATGGAGATCGCAGCCACGCCTCCTTCAAAAATTGGCCGGTCATACACTTGATAGAAGGCCAACCTCTAGTCAATTTCTTGCAATACTTTTTGCGTATCTTAGCAGAACAGGCAATCAGGAAATTAAAGTTTAACAGTAGGAGCAGGTGTCATACCTGCTCCAGCAACTATTCTTCAATACGATTTAAACTTGATAACAGTTTAATATCTTCACATTTTGCTTTTTTCATCATGTTCATGAATAATGGATTTCTCCTCAGCGCCTCCTGCACCTGCGATTACAACCTTAGTTATAATTGTGATTCTTTATTATCAGTTCCGGATAGAAGCCTAAGTTGACATTCTATTTGGAGCTTTTTTTGAACAAAAGGCAGGAGTAATTTATAATTGCCAGCCGGTTGCTTCCACACGCAATTTAAGGAAATTCCTGTAAATACCATCCTCTTGGCTAAGCTGTTTGTGAGTGCCCTTTTGTCTGATTTGACCATTATCAATTACAATGATTTGGTCAGCCTTTTGTACTGTACTCAAGCGGTGAGCTATGGAAATTAAAGTTTTATTTTTAGTCAGTTCCTCAATCGCAGATAAAAGAGCCTGTTCATTTTCAGGGTCAACACTGGAAGTCGCTTCATCTAAAATGACAATGGGTGCGTCTTTTAAAATTGCCCGGGCAATAGAAATTCTCTGTTTCTCACCGCCAGATAATGTAGATCCACTTTCGCCAATCACGGTCTGATATCCATCAGGCAAAGCCATAATGAAGTCGTGGCAGCAAGCTCTTTTTGCTGCTTCCATTACTTCATCAAGTGTTGCTTTGGGATTACCGAATTTAATATTATTTTCTATTGTGTCATGGAATAGATAAACCTTCTGAAAGACCATACTAATACAGTCAAGCACACTGTCAGCAGTATAATTTTTCACATTTTGTCCACCAATGCAAACAGAACCTTCCTGAACATCCCAGAAACGGGCGATTAGGCTGCATAGTGTCGTTTTTCCGCTTCCTGACGGACCTACAATCGCACATGTAGTATGCTCTGGTATGTTTAAAGAAATGTTTTCAATAATTTTGCGGGAACCATAGCCAAACGATACATCTTTTAAAGAAATCTCATAATTGGCAGGATTCAGTTTATCTGTAATGGTATCCATTTTGGGGATATTTGTAACCTCTTCTAAACGGTCTAATTCGGTATTTATTTTTTTACTCAAAAATGCGCTGTTACCCATGGTTTCCAGGTCAGAGTAAACGGTAAATGCACAAAACAAAAATGTCATGCAGTATGGAAGGGAAATCCTTCCATCCATATATAAGATACCTGCGGTTGCAATTAAGACACAGCTCATCAATTTGTAAACCAAGCCGTATAACCGGAGAACACCCGCAGTCCCTTTTATCAATGAAAAAAGGAGTAATTAGCAAGGGTTTTTTGACAAGCATATCTGGAACAGCTGAGCGGGAGAAGTTAGGCAGCTTTTTCAGAGAACTGGCAGTGATGAGGAAAGAAGACCGTTTCGGATTATATGCAGTACAGTGTAAAAAGAATACGGGGGTAGAGATGGCAATGGAGCTTATTAAGAGTTTATATCAGGTTTGCGTTGCGACATTTGATGCCATGCACTATGAAATATATCCGTATTTAGGCAATATAAATTATTTCTTTGCCCTGGAGGGGGAGGTCGGATTTAAGAAAATGGTATTGGAGACATGGGAAAGATTGGCATTGGGCGCTTTTAATCTTATAGAAACTCCCGGCGATCATTATACTTGTGTGGAACAGAAAGAGAACGCAGAACATTTGGCTGGTTTATTATGTATTCTGAAAGAGTGATAGCCATCATATGTCAGGTCATATCACGGCGTTTTGCTGCTCCGTTTATTACTGATGTGATAGTCTTTATTGTTGCGGTTGGAAGGAGAACTAGCAGCCAGGCTTCATATTTCCCGACAAGCTGTTAATAAACGTAAGAAACGGTTGTTAAAAGAACATCGTGAAATAATTCAATAAAGTTGGTTGCAGGCCCCTTCACTTTTATCAAAACACTAATTTTGGAAATAACCCAGGCAAAGAATACTGCGATAAAACAATCTTTACAGAAGCCGGATTAGACCCTGAAACGCCTCCTGCAACCTGGGATGAACTGGAACAGTATGCGGAGCAGATTGTGGAGAAAACGGGAAAATACGGTTTTGATATGGCGGTTAAGGAGACGATCCTGATTTTTTGGGGAGTGGGGGAGATAATTATCGCTATTATAAACGCAATCCGTGCTCTATACATATAAAGATGGATACCTGACGGCAGGAGGGTATAATTCTATGTTTTCGCGGAGAACATAAGAGGACAAATATTCAGTAACAGGGAGGTGATATCGTGGACAATCAAAACAACAGACCCAATAGGTTAATCAATGAAAAATCGCCCTATCTGCTGCAGCATGCATATAATCCGGTGCAGTGGTTTCCGTGGGGAGAGGAGGCATTTGAGAAAGCAAGGCATGAAAATAAGCCTGTTTTCTTATCTATTGGGTACAGCTGACATGTCCCGGATGATGTACATGTCATTGGTGCCATGTGATGGAACGGGAATCATTTGAAAATGAGGTGATTGCGGAAATCCTGAACAGGGAATATGTATGTGTTAAGGTGGACAGGGAGGAACGGCCGGATGTGGATTCTGTATACATGTCAGTGTGCCAGGCCATGAACGGACAGGGTGGCTGGCCGCTGACTATCATAATGACGCCGGACTGCAGGCCGTTTTTTTCCGGTACCTATTTTCCTCCGAGAGCCCTCTATGGAAGGCCGGGGCTGGAAGAACTGCTGACAGCGGCCGCAGATCAGTGGAAGGCGAAAAAAGATAAACTTCTGGACCAGGCAGGGCAGATAGAGAAATACTTAAGAAGCCAGGAACAGACAGGAAGATGGGCCGAGCCGGAGCTTGCGGCGGTGCATCAGGCATTCAGGCAGTTTGCGGACAGTTTTGACCGTAAAAACGGCGGTTTTGGAAGCGCGCCCAAGTTTCCCACGCCCCACAGCCTGATATTCCTGATGGAGTATGGCGCAAGGCAGAAGCGGCCGGAGGCATTGGCCATGGCGGAGACAACCCTGGTGCAGATGTACAGGGGCGGTATCTTTGACCACATTGGAGGCGGATTTTCCAGATATTCCACGGACGGACAGTGGCTGGTGCCCCATTTTGAGAAAATGCTCTACGACAACAGCCTGCTGGTCATGGCTTACATCAAAGCCTATGGACGCACCGGGCGGAAGATGTATGGATGTGTGGCGGGAAAGATTCTGGAATACGTCAGGCAGGAGCTTACGGATTCCCAGGGCGGCTTTTACTGCGGACAGGACGCGGACAGCGATGGTGTGGAAGGAAAATACTATGTGTTTACCCAGGAGGAGATAAGGGCGGTACTGGGAGAGAAAGCGGGCAGGGACTTTTGCCGGCAATACGGAATTACAAGGCATGGTAATTTTGAAGGAAGGAGCATACCCAACCTGCTGGAAAATGAGAATTACGAGGAGATTTGTGAGGAACCATGGGGCGGTGATGACCATGGCGGCAATGTCTGTCATGGCGTCCGTAACAGCTTTGGCGGCAGAAAAAATGAGGACTGCAAAAAACTGTATCAATACCGGCTTGACCGCGCCAGGCTTCACAAGGACGACAAGATACTGGTTTCCTGGAACGGATGGATGATTTGTGCATGCGCAATGGCAGGAGCTGTGCTGGGGGAAAAGCGGTATGTGGATATGGCTGTCAGGGCAGAAGCATTTATAAACAGCCGCCTTGTGAAGGACGGGCGTCTGATGGTGCGCTACCGTGACGGAGATGCCGCAGGTGAGGGAAAGCTGGATGACTATGCCTGCTATAGTCTTGCATTGCTGGAGCTGTACCGGGTGACATTCCAGGCTGATTATCTGAAACGGGCGGCTGCCTGGGCGGAGTTAATGACAGAACAGTTCTTTGACCGGGAACGCGGAGGATTTTATCTGTATGCTGAGGACGGGGAACAGCTTATTGTGAGGACAAAGGAGACCTATGACGGCGCCATGCCGTCCGGGAATTCCGTTGCAGCTCAGGTACTGCACCGGCTGACCCAAATTACCGGCGAGGTCAAATGGCAGAAGGTGCTGGAGAAACAGCTCTGTTACCTGGCAGGCGCCATGGACGGATATCCTTCTGGGCACAGCTATGGGCTTCTGACCATGATGGATGTGCTGTATCCCTCTAAGGAACTGGTGTGTACGCTGTCGCCTGGCGCTGACATGGAAAGGCACAGGAAGCTGCTTGCTCAGCTCGCAAACCTGGCCGAAACGTCAGAGGGGCTGTCTGTGGTGGTAAAAACAGAGGAAAATGTACGGGAAATGGAGCGTCTGGCACCCTATACAAGAGATTATCCGGTGCCTGAGGCCGGAGAATTATTTTACCTCTGTGTGGGGCATGAATGTATGCAGCCGGTACCGCAGCTTGAACAGCTGATTCAGAAACTGCGGGAAGAGACGTGATATCTGGAATGCCGGGAGGTCCGATGGGTTCTCCCGGTTTCCATTTCTCCTCCGTTTCAGCTGCTGAACCGGGTAGATATGAGGGGAGAAATATGGTAAACTTGATGCAGTGACAGAAAGCATCAGATGAGCAGTTTATGGGGAAAGGCGGAGATTTTATGATAAAAATAGAGACAGTAACAAAGGCAGATTTATTGAAAGTATTGGACCTGATGGAGACATTTGGCATGCGGTACTGGCTGGACGGCGGCTGGGGTGTGGATGTGCTGCTTGGGAAACAGACCAGGGAGCACAGGGACGTGGATATTAACTTTGATGCCCGGTATACAGACGCTTTGCTCCGCACATTGGTTTCCCATGGGTATGAAATCACGACGGACTGGCGCCCGGTGCGGATTGAACTCTGCCACCCGGAGCTGAGTTATGTGGATATCCATCCATTTGTAATCAACGAGGATGGAACTGCAAAGCAGGCGGACCTGGAAGGCGGATGGTATGAATTTGAGGCGGATTATTTTGGAAGCGCGGTCTTTGAGGGCAGGACCATACCGTGTATCTCGGCAAAGGGGCAGAAGATATTCCATACAGGATATGAATTCAGGGAAGTGGATAAGCATGATATCCGCATTATCGACTATTTGCTCTCTGCCCAAAGCAGTGACAGGGATGAGACAGGGGGAGCTGTATGCCGGGCGAAAAAATAGCTGAGAAGCTGACATCTTATCTGAGAAAAAAGCAGGAATCCAAGTCATCCAATACATATGAACCATTGTCGGATGCTCATGCGGGGATATTGACCTTCTTTTGGAAACAGCGGCAGACCGGGCGCCGGGGGGGAGCCGTGGTGGATGAACATTACCAGACCAGCGTGGAGGGAATCTTTGCCGCCGGTAATGTTCTCCAGGTCCACGACCTGGTGGATTTCGTATCCCTGGAGGCGGAGAGTCTGGCGGATGGCATGGTCCGGTATATCAGGTCAGGCCATTTGCCTACTGTCCCCTGGAGATAAGGACAGACGGACAGGTGATGGCAGCAGACGTGCTGGGGCTGGGGAGCGATGTGGTGGTGACTAAGAATGTGGGGGCGGCTAATGATGCGGGGAGATGTCCCCAAAAGACTGAATAATAAGGCATCTGAGAAATAGAGCATTTAGTTGCAGTTGCAACGCTGTTGCATTGTTGATTGTTTTTGTTGCATTCATGTCACGATGTTTAAATGAATCAGCATATTACCATGTTTCTTATGCTTTGACAGCATCCTTATTTTACTGGTTTTTTGCGCGGAAATTCTGTTATATTTTCGTCAATCTGTTTTTGGCATGATATTTGCTATTATAGTTTAGCAGTAGTAAATATACCCACATCATTACCTGAAGCATCACGGACTGAACTTGACATTCAGACAGAATGCGGCAGAGGGCTGTTTCAGGCAGTGTGGGAAGAAAAAATATAAAACAGAAAGGAAATGCGCGATATGGATTACACAAGTTTATTTAAGAACAACGGCGGAAAAAAGTCAAAAGTAGGAATTATAGGTGCAACCCGCGGCTATGGCTATACGCTGTTGGCACAAATTCCAAAGGTTGAGTTAATGGAACTGAGGCTGATATCTTCACGGCATACGGACGAATGTGTGGAGGTGCTCACAGGACTTGGATATAGGAAAGAGGATATTATTATATGCGGTAATAAAGAGCAGGTCCAGAGCGCTCCAGGCCATGGGGTTCTTATTGTAAATGACTACCGGCTGGTTCTGGAAAGCGATATTACGGCATTGGTTGAGTGTACGGGAAACACGGCTGTGAGCTCAGAGGTATCCGCGGACGCATTAAAGAAGGGAATCAATGTATACATGGTTTCAAAGGAGACTGACAGCGTGTGCGGCCCTATTTTAAATAATATTGCTGAGAAACACGGCACCGTATACTCTCTGGTTAACGGAGATCAGCCAAGAAACCTTCTGGATCTTTACTCTTGGGGAAAAGTATTGGGATTAGAGATCATAGCAGCGGGCAAAGCCAGCGAATATGATTTTGTATGGGATCCGGACACTGACGAATTCACTTATATGGAAGGCTCTGAAAAACCGCATGAGAATATTCCTGGTCTGAAGGAGTTTTGGCATTATGAAGGCCGCGGGACATTGGAGGGACGCCGTAAGCTGTTAGAAAAATATATGGCAGTTATTTCCGCCGATCTTTGCGAGATGAATCTTGTGTCCAATGTCACCGGGCTGGTGCCGTCTGACAGACGTCTGAATTATCCTGTTGCAAAGATCAGCGAACTGGCAGATATCTTTATTCCGGAGGAAGATGGCGGCATACTTAAGAAAACTGGTGTGGTAGATGTATTCTGCAATCTGCGTGCGCCGGATGAGGCCAGTTTTGCAGGTGGCGAGTTCATTATTATCAGATGCGAGAATGAAACGGTATGGGAACTGCTTACAAGTAAAGGGCATGTGGTAAGCCGTAATGGTAAATATGCATGTATCTATCTTCCCTATCATTATATGGGACTGGAGACGCCTATATCCATTCTGTTAGGAGACATCCTGGGACTGGGTACCCACTCTGAATGCCGTCAGGTTTCCGTCATGACCGGTGTGGCTCAGAAGGATATGCCCAAGGGAACCGTACTTAAGGTCCAGGGACATCATCATTCCATTGAGGGCCTGGTTCCGGAATTGTGGGAACTTAAGGATGCGGGAAATGCGGCTCCATTCTATCTGTTAAATGGTACAACACTGCTGGAGGATGTAAATGCAGGACAGCCCATAACAAAGAACGTGGTGGATTTGTCAGGAAGCCTTCCTTATGAATTATATAACGAAGGATTAAAGCTTTGATTGCAACACGGGCTTTAACATGATATAGAGGTGACACAGAATAAAAGGACGCTGCTGCAAATCGAATTCAGTTTGCAGCAGCATCCTTTTTGTAGATGGAAAGGGAGATTTAGCAGCAAAGAGTGCTCCCCTAATAATTTAGAAGATAATGGTTCCGTCCTGGATAACAGATGTAACCTTCTTTAAAGCTTCAATATCATCTAACGGATTGCCTTCCAGGACTGCAAAATCAGCTGCTTTTCCTTCCGCGATAGAGCCGGTGCTTTTGTCTGCCCCGCAGATCCGAGCCGCGTTGATTGTGATTCCGGCCAGTACATCCCGGTTTTTAGCGCCCAGACCAGAGATATAGCATGCTTCCTGCGCCAAGCCCTGATGCAGCCCGTCAGTGCCAATGCCAAACTTAAGTCCGCCCTCAATGGCGCCGGATAAGCATTTGCAGATAATTTCCTTTTCACGAAGGCTCCCCTCCCTGTCATGAGGCGAAAACTTGAATAACAGCTGGTCATTCAGAGCGTAGCTGGGAGTATATACCACCCAGCGGTCCTCTTTTTTAACCCGCTCCACCTGGGGCTGGGTGATATAATACACATGTTCCAGACAGTCAATGCCCGCAGTCAGACAGTCGTCTAATCCCTGTCCTCCTGAACAATGGCAGGCTGTGGTTATATTCACACTTTTTGCTTCTTCCACCACTGCCTTCAGTTCCTCTAAGGTCAAAAAGTGATAGATGAAAGGGGTTGCATTGATTACCTTTGTCATGAATACTTTCAGAAAATCAACACCGCGGGCAATATTTTCCCTGGAGGTCCTGCGGAAATCTTCCGCGCCGCAATGGGGCATTCCTACATATCCGTGTCCGTGGCTGCTGCGCATGCCGATGCCGCTGACAACCAGCTTCGGTCCCGCGATCCGTCCTTCCTTCTGCGCCTTTTTACATGTTACATCAATATAGAATCTGTCTCCCAGACATCTGGAGGTAGTTACACCGGCTGCCAGGTCGTCCTTCATGGTTTTAATGGCGCGTATGGTCTGCTCTGCCTCGCAGTCCTCCATTTTAACCAGGTGATTTTCAAGTCTGGCGTCTAATGACAGATGGTTGTGGCAGTCAATCATACCGGGGATGATTACCTTATCGCTATAATCAATTACGTTTGTTTGCTCTGGTATTTCAACCTGAGAGATATTATCGTATATTTTTTGTATTTTTCCATTTTCAATCAGAAGTCCGCTGTTTTCCATAACTTCCAGCTGATCGCGCGCTATGATTTTGTTTGCTTTAATGATATAACGTTCCATAAAAGTCCTCCCTTCTTTCAATGCAAATAAGCTTATCAATTTTTCTGCTGCCTTTTAGCAGCCCTTCTGGCAAAGAATCCGGTCAAAATAGGGGTCAGAATGGCTGTGATAACAACAGCGCCAGCCACCTGCGCGGTAGCCACGCCCACTACCGGCTCCAGGGAAGGATCCGCCATGGCAACGGATGCAGGTACAGCTACAGCATTGCCTCCGGTGGTACCAATGGCCATTCCCATAGGATCTGGTTTTCTTCGAATCAGGCTGTACAGGTAATAGGTTAACACACCCGTAAACAAAACAGTTATAAGTCCAAGGACAATACCGCCGGCACCGGCCTTTGCTATAGTAAACAGGCTTGTATTGGCTCCCAGCACAAAACCGTTAAAGGGAAGCAGCATAGCTAATCCGTTGGATAACAGCATCTTGAAGTCTTCATCCAGATTGCCCAAAATCATACCGATAATCAGAGGAACTATAGCTGCTACCAGAGACAGAATTGGAATTTCCGCAAGGCCGGTAGTGCCCAGTGCAATCATGGTTAGAAATGGACCGTCGTTTAAGGACAGGATTGCAATGGCTCCTACGTCTGTATTGTCTCCAAATTCTTTTGCCAGGGCAGTGTAGATGGCACCGTTGGAGTTCGTGACAGCTGTGATAACTGCCAATGGAGTAAGACCTAAAATTCCCATGGGTCCGAACAGCCTGTTAAGGCCCAGGCCAAGCAATACACCGATGGCATATTTTAAAATAGTCAGCACTGCTCCCTTGTAGAGGGGAAGGGCTGCCTGTTTGAAATTAATGGTTGCACCGCTGCACAGGATGAACAGGCCTACCAGCGTAGAGGTTCCTGTTTTAAAAAGACCGGTTGTAAACCCGCCAATCTCCAGTACCTGTGGGATGAATGTGTTGACTAAACAGCCAATCAATAGTGGAATGACCATCATGCCCCCTGGGAATTTTTTCATTGTCGCGCAAATCTTCATAAAAAATACCTCTCCTTCTTCTTGATTTTGGAATAGAGCGCCAATACCCCGGAGACTGACCACCCCGGCAGGGCCGGAGCATGGCGTGTTCTTATTGCCCGATGCAGTTGTTTAGAGCAATTATGATGCCAAGTATATGGATATCGGCTAAAAATAATAAAAGCTTCATAAAAGACACAAGAAAAAGGTCGATATAGAGAGAAATACACCGGAGGGTGAGGGGGAGTGCGGTTGCAACAGTATTACAGCAAAAAATGCAACGATATCACAACAAAATGTGCAACACCATTGCATGATTTGAATTATATTTTTATATGATATTTCTGCATTTTTCTCCATAGTGTAGAACGGTTAATACCCAGCAGCCTGGCAGCCCTGGTCTGATTGCCGCCGCATTCACCAAGTGCCCATATGATGGAGCTTTCTTCGCCGGAGGTCTGAGATGCAGTATAGACAGGAACCGGAGATGTATCCTCTAAATCCCGGGGATATAGTGCCCTTAGCAAATCATCTCTGGTGATGGCATTTCCGGAGCAGATTACCAGAGAGCGCTCTACGATATTGCGCAGTTCCCTTATATTTCCATTAAATGGATAATCATTAAGGGCGGATAAGGCCGAAAGATTGATTTCGGGAACAGGTATCCCGCACTCCTGCCCCCGCTGCCGCATCAAATGCAGGAACAGCAGTTCCGCGTCCCGGTCTCTCTGGCGAAGAGGGGGAAGGAAAATTCTCAGGACATCCAGGCGGTACATCAAATCACGGCGGAACAGTTCTTTGCCGGCAAGCTGATTGATGCTTTTGTTGGTGGCGGAAATAATGCGGACATTGATGGAGATGACCTTGTTATCACCAATTCTTCTGACCTCGCGTTCCTGGAGAACCCGCAGCAGCTTGGTCTGGGTGGAAAGGGAAATTTCACCAATTTCATCCAGAAACAGGGTTCCGCCGTGCGCCTGTTCAAAAAGTCCTATTTTACCGCCTTTGACACTGCCGGTAAAGGCGCCCTCCACATAGCCAAAGAGCTCGCTTTCCAGCAGATTTTCCGGCAGAGCGGCACAGTTGATGGCGACAAAGGGTCCATTTTTACGAGGACTGGCATTGTGTATGCTCTGTGCAAACAATTCTTTTCCTGTCCCGGTTTCTCCCACGATGATGACATTGGAATCCGAGGCAGCATATCTGCGCGCCGTATCAATGGTGGCGTCGATGACAGCGCTCTTATGAATAATGTCGTCAAAGGTATATTTTGCCCGGAGTCCTTTTTCACTGAGACTCCGGCGGATTTGATTTTCCAGCTTCTGTATTTCAGTTATATCAGATAAGGTAATCACGACGCCGGAAATGTTGTTATTGACTACCACGGGAACAAAGGAGGCAGATACGGTAAGGTTGCTTTTGGGGATGGTAAGAATGCTGCCGTTTATTTCCTGTCCCCCCTTTAAAACCTCGCTAAAGGATTTGTAGAGATAGGGAAGGGTGGTCCGCAGAGACCTTGACAGCAGGCTGATATTGTTGTTCATGGCTTTGACCACCCGGTTGCGTACCCGTATGGTACCGGTGGAATCAATATACAGGATGCCGTCCTTGGACGCGTATATGATGGTCTTATAGGTCTCGGCGACAATTCGTTCGATCTGTATTTGTTCGACCGTGCGTATGGCCTCATTGATTGCCTGAAGGATGGTATCCTCTCCGGTTCGTATCAGGCGGGATGGGATGCCATGTTTTTCAGCCAGCTCTACAGCGGAGTATCCTCCGATTAGCGCGTCACATCCATGGGCGACGGCCTCGTCTATGCTGGCTTCCAGGTCCTTATGATTACTGGCCGGATAAATTTCCACTTCGCACCCTAGCAGCTTGCATATGTCGGAGGCTTCGTATATTTTTCCGTAAAATCCGCAGATGGCAATCTGTGTGGAATTAAAATCTTTGCGGCATTCAGCGACCGTGCGTATGATATCATAACCGGAAATGGCCAGGTCGATAACGGGAGTCTGGGGATGCATGGCTTTCAACTGTTTGGCACTGAACCCCCGGGCGATGACAGCATCGTAGCTTCCTGCATTAATCCGTGAAATCTGGTCAACTGTCAATACCTGTATGTTGGCGGAAATTCGTTTGTTTTCAGGATGGTTGTCTAAGACATACTCAACCTTTTCCCGAAGTTCGGGATATGGTACAATGAATAGTATATGAATCATGGCGGTCCTCCTATGGCGGATGGTACAGTTGCTGCTGTTTCGATTCTACAATAATGCAACAGTTTGGTCAACGGTTTTGCAACATATAAGGATGAATAACAAAGCAGGAAGGTTGTGATTTATGCTGGCATGAAATTTGCTGGTATTATTGTATAATATATCTTTTCATGATGACAGGAGGTAAACTATGCCGATATTCGGATGTGTAGCCGATGATTTTACAGGTGCCAGCGACGCGGCTTCATTTTTGGTAAAGGGAGGCATGTCGGTCCAGCTCTTTAACGGGATTCCGGCAAAAGAAAGCAGGATTGCGGAGGGAATACAGGCCATTGTGATAGCGCTTAAATCCAGGACCCAGGATACCGGGGAAGCAGTGGCGGATACCATGCGGTCCCTTGGCTGGCTGAAGGAGCAGGGCGTGGAGAAATTTTATCTGAAATACTGTTCCACCTTTGACTCTACTCCAGAGGGAAATATTGGTCCTGTTGCGGACGCCGCCATGGAATTCCTTGGGGTGTCCTATACGGTACTGTGCCCGGCCCTGCCTGTCAACGGGCGTGTGGTAAGAAACGGGGAACTGTATGTTGGCGGTGTGCCTTTGCATGAGAGCCCCATGAAGAACCATCCTCTGACTCCCATGTGGGACTCCAGAATCGCCGGCCTGATGAAGCCCCAGAGCAAGTACCCATGTGTGGAGCTCTGGAAGGAGCAGATGGACAGGCCGGCAGATGAAATCCGCGCCATGCTTACGGAACAGGAGGACAGGCAGGAGCATTTCTATGTGATACCGGATTACCGGGATATGGAGGATGGGGAACGGATTGTGGAGCTGTTCGGGGATCTGGCCCTGCTGACAGGCGGAAGCGGGATTCTGGAGCCGCTGGCAAAACGGCTGAGCAGCCGGCAGGAGATGCTGCCGGAGCTTGATATTCAGGCAGAGGGATCCGCCATTCTGCTTGCGGGAAGCTGTTCCAAGGCTACCCTGGGGCAGATTGACTATTTCCGGGCCCACGGCGGACTCAGCTATAAGATGGACCCTGTGGCCATGCTTGAGGGCAGGGAGACTTTGGAGGACGCGTGGAAGTTTGTGAGAGAAAACTGGGGAATTCCGGTTCTGGTGTACAGCTCTGATACAGCCCGAAATGTGAAGGAAGTGCAGCAATACGGGCAGGAGCGCGTGGCAGAGATGCTGGAACAGGCAGCCGCCAAGCTGGCGGAGCGGGCAGTGGCCCATGGAATCAGGAGAGTGGTGGTGGCAGGGGGAGAGACCTCCGGTGCGGTGACAAAACGCCTGGGATTTTCTTCCTACCAGATTGGCGCCAGCGTGGCGCCCGGAGTGCCGGTCATGGTGCCCATGGAGAATGAGACGCTTCGCCTTGTATTAAAGTCCGGGAATTTCGGGCAGGAAGAGTTTTTTATAAAAGTGTTGGAGATGACGCGGATGGAGGAAGGAAAATGATGGACAAGGAATTGGCTCAGAAATTAAAGGACGCGGTCTGGATTGGAAGGAGTCTGTTTGAGAGGAACAAGACAGCCGGTTCATCGGCTAATATGAGTTTTTTCCATGATGGAAGGATGTACATCAGCCAGAGCGGAAGCTGCTTTGGAACCCTGAAAGAGGATGAATTTGCAGTCATGGATATGAACGGAGAATGTCTGAGCAGCAGCAAGCCCAGCAAGGAATGGCCCCTGCATCTGAAGGTATACCAGAAAAAGCCGGGAACAGGCGCGGTCCTGCATACTCATGGCACCTATGGGGTGCTGTGGAGCTTTGTGCCGGCTGAGGACGAAACAGACGCAATCCCGGACCATACCCCGTATCTGAAGATGAAGCTGGGTAAGGTGGGGGTGATTCCCTACGAAAAGCCAGGCTCCCAGGCACTGTTTGACGCTTTTGGGCAGCGTGTGATGGACAGCGACGGCTATCTGCTGAAGCAGCACGGGGCAGTGGTGCCGGGAAAAAATCTGATGGACGCTTTTTACTGTCTGGAAGAGCTGGAGGAAAGCGCCAGGATTGCCTGGATGCTGAGGGAGGCCGGACTGAGATAGCAAAATATAAGGGCTGGCAGTATGAGTATGTTGAGACAATCGCGGCTGACATGATTCCGGAATTGAACATCCTTCTGGCCGAGGATAATGACCTGAATGCGGAGATAGCCATTGAGCTTCTGAAGACAAAGAGAGCCAGTGTGCACAGGGCGGAATATGGAAAACGGGCTGTGGAATTGTTTGTCCGGAACAGCCCCGGGACCTATCAGGCTATTCTCATGGATATCCAGATGCATGAGATGAACGGCCTGGAGGCCTGCCGGGCCATCCGGGGGATGCAGAGACAGGATGCCTCTTCCATCCCTGTCATAGCTATGACGGCTAATTCCTTTCAGGAAGATGCGGATGCGGCAGCAGAGGCCGGGATGGACGGCTTTGTGACCAAGCCGGTGGATGCGGAATATCTCTGCCAGGTGTTAGAACGTGCCCAGAGACTCGGGTAACCGGCAGAAGGCAGCAGGCTGATTGAGGACCGCCAGCGATTTCATGCCGCTTTCCGTATCCGGATTGCCGGGCAGTGATGCGGAGGTGATGCAGCTGTTGTCGTAGGTCCTGAAGAAGTATTCCCTGGAGGAAAGGTTAATGAAGGCCGTGTATTGGGTATAATCCGGCGTATTCCGGCCGGTGATGACCGGGCCCTTTGGTATGCTTACACTTTCCATTATATGGAAACAGGCCAGCACTGCTTCCTCCCTGCCTGCCGGAATGGGTGTGTGGGTCTTTAGAAAAGCAGTCCTGACAAACCTGGAAGGAGGCGTGTAATCCCCGGGCAGTCCAAAGCTGCCGGCGCCCTGTCCTAAGGGGGTCAGCTCCAGGCTGCCCCAGGTCTGTGACTGATTCTGGGAGGAGGAGAGATTCATGTAATTGCGCAGGTTGGTCAGGTGCCACTGGAAGTCAGGACTGTTGGAGAGGACGCCTATGGGGTTATCCATGAGATGCAGGCCGTCGGCTGTCTTTTCAATGACCATGGATTTGCCGGTCCTGTCCGCCGCAAGCCAGTGGAGCGGGGCGATGGTTCCGGTTATGGAGTCTTGGGCGCCAACGATTCGGATGGTGCGGAGAATGAATGCGGCTTCCTCCACGGATGCGCTTAAGCCTAAGAGAAATCCGGTGAGCTCCAGGGCTGCGACGGCAGGTCTGGACGGATCCTCAGGGTCCGGGGAATCATACCGGGCATAGCCGGGGAAGTAGAGGACAGCCGCCCCGAACCCCATCTCATTGACCCCGTCTGCAAAGACCACAGGGGATATGTCCTGCCCGATTCCCATGAAACGGTAACGGTTGCGGACCTGGTGGGTGTTCATGATATTATTCCCTTTGGAGGAGGAACATTCTCTTTTATAGGTTCTTTGTGCTGATACAACAGCGCCGTAAGGCGGGATGCGATAAATGTCCCGCCTTTTAACTTGTCTTTTTACCGGGGCTGGTTATAATAAAATGAAATCGGAACACGGAATCACCGCCTGTGCGAAAAGGGAAAATATTGACGCTATTTCCAAGGCAGTGACCCATTACGCGTTCAGTTACGGCCCGGTTGAGGACATGCATGCCAATGGGCAGCTGCCCTTCTGGATATTCTGGATTTGAGAGACAGGGCAACCCATCCGCCGAGACAGTCCGCGCACCGAAGCCATTGCCTTCCGGGTTTATTGGGCGGCCTGTGCATTTTACGTATTGTCCGCCACTGATTTTTGACAGTACTTTCTGGATACCGCGTACGCGCCCACCCAGCCCGCGAAGGCACCCAGGGTCAGGATAATAAGGAGAATCCAGGCCGTATTGTAGGAGCCGCTGGTGTCATATACGGCTGCCACCATGAGCGCTCCCAGGGAAAGGCCGATTTGTGTAAAGCTGTTGGCGATTC
>OLRX01000841.1_pt1 | contig 25327 bp, 17 predicted proteins | sample 1672991 | NCBI WGS metagenome assembly OLRX01 (sample SAMEA3136744, study PRJEB25190) | human gut metagenome | biome: human gut; feature: human-associated habitat; material: faeces | place: Austria | collected 2013
CCCCCGCCAAGACCCCCCGCGAGCTCGGCTGGCGGCCCGAGCGCACCGACTTCCTCGCGGGCCTGGCCGAGACCGTCGAGTGGTACCGCGCCAACGAGCCCTGGTGGACCGCTGCCAAGGATGCCGCCGAGGCCAGGTACGCCGCACAGGGGCAGTGAGGGAGCTCGTTAGAACCTGAGCCTGTCGACCAGGTTCTTCACAGCCTCAAGGGCTTTATCAAGCGGTATACGCTCCTGCTCTACGCGGCGGGGGCGCATCCATGCGGAATCGACGAGGCGAAGGTATAGCTTCATCTCGGCTTCGGTGAGGAAGTCGAGCCGCACGGGCTTTTTCGGTTCGATGTTCTCCCCTTGCTTCCCGTGGGAAGTGCCGTAGCGCTCGTAACGTTCATAGGATTCCGGGTCCATAAAGATGCTCGCGACGTCGAGCCCGTTGGCGCGATAGCCGTTGAGGATCTCGAGCCCCGCTGCGTCCATGTCGCCCCAGTAGACCACCAAATCGGCCGATCGAACCCAGTCCTGCGCCCCAATGAGCTCGATTCCGCTCCAGCCTCCGCCTTCGAAGGAGATTCCGCCAGAAAGCGGCGGGAACCAAAGCGCCGTGTCTTTGTTCTCCGAGATCACCACCGTTCTGGGTGCGTACGCGGGGGCCATCTTGTCGCCTTCGGTGATCGAATCTCTCCGGCGGCCCCCTTCCGCCAAGTAATCGGGATCAAGATAGGTGAAATACGTGGAGCGGGGGCGTTTCTTCAGGGAAAGATCCGGATTGCGGCAAAGAAGCCGGATCATCGCAAGATGCCCTCTGGCATCCAGCCATTTCGCATGGAACCCTTCGAGCGGCACTTGCCGGGCCGTGAGTTCGCTCGCGTCGTTGCTGGCGAACCATTCGGATGCCCGGCAGAGCAGCTCGAAGTCCGCCTCGTCACACTGTTTGTCGGCGATCATCTTGATCACCTTCGCGCAGGTTCCCCTGTCGACGTCGAACCGATCCGAAAGGACGCCGGCTTGCAGGCATCCTGCTCGGTAACGCGCCTGCCTGTTCTTGCCCAATGCGCCGACAAGCGCATCGAAGTCTGTGATGGTAAGATGCGTCGGTATGATCTGAACGGTTCCGCATACCCGCCGCTTGGCCGAGACGATGTCGAAAGCCTGTTCGCCGGCCCAGCGCGTCAACGCGGAGATATATCGGTTGATGCTTCCGAAATCCGCTTCCAGCTCGCTTTTGCCGAGAGAGCCGAGCGATATCCTGCACGGCCAATCCCTCCGATGGAGCCCGCTTGCTTCTTCATACCAGTCGGATTCGAATATGCGGGCAATACGCCCCTCAATCTCTTGGAGCGATTTCAGCATCATTTCCCCCAATGTGCTTCGCCGGCGCTATGTACGAGCGCCCCTGGGCGTCTTTGGTGATGGTTATGTAGCGATCCATGTGCGGCGCGAACGATCCGACTTTGCCGTCGGGGGTGGCCACGATCAGCTGGAAGCCGAATCCGCGCCAAGCTCGGACAGCGCGCTCGGTGAAGTCCTCGTCCGCTTTGACGAAGCCCTCATCTAGCATGACCGGGGCAAAGCCCGGACGCTCCGCAAGCTCGTTGCCCAGGCAGAACAGCAGCGCCGACCCAAGGATGAAGGCCACGAGCTCCTGAACTTCGCCTCCGCTCTTTTCGCCGAGCTGCGTGTAGACGCTATCCTCTTTGCCGCTCTCCTCGGGCCATGCCGCGCGCGCCGAGAGCTTTACCTGGCGTCGACGATCGAGCAGGGCGTCGCGCTCTCCTGTCCCGTCGCTTCCTTTGCGCAGGCGCTTCATGAAGGCCCTTATCTCCTCATGATGGCGCTTGATGTCTCCCGCGTCGGCAGCTGTAGCCAGCGAAGCATGCTTCTGCAGCTCTTTTCTGAAGCGAGCCGTCTTGTCGCTGCTGCTTTGGCGCATGGTTATCTGGAGGCGCCCTCTTGCGGTGCCGAAAGGGAAATTTCGCAAGATGCCGTTGATCGGCTCGAGACGGTCTTCTATCTCTCTTATTGCGGCCTCGTAGGCATCGGAAACGGGGACGAGGTCTTCTGCAATCCATTGGCGCATGTTCTCGAGCCAGCGATCCGTTTGATTGTAAAGCCCCCGCGCACGGACCTCCTCGAGGATATCGAGGTAATCGTCGTAGGAGTCTATGCTTTCGCCGAGGTCGCTGTCTGGCCATGTCGTCTGGTAAAGATGAAAGGCTTTCTCAATGGCGCTCCTCGCGGAAAGCGCGCTGCCTTCGGCGCTTTTGCGCCGCCCATCCAAGCTTGCGGCCACGCGTGCGGAGAATTCGCCGAATTTCCTCAGCATGGTTTGCTTGCTATCGTAGCCTTCGGCCGTATCACGCCGTATTTCTTCGAGCAAGCTCGACTGCGCGTCGCTGATGGATACGCGGGAGGATGCGAGGATTCGTCGCTCCTCTTCGGTCAGCTTGGATTGAAGCTCTATCCATCGGCTGAGATCGTCGGCCAAGCGCTTGTGTTGCTCTGTCGCCACGGCAAGCTTTCCGACGAGGTCTTTGTGCTGGCTGTTGAGGTCCTTCTGCCGCGCCTTCAGCGTTTTCAGCAGATCGTTGGACGCGAGAATGCGCTCGTGTTCTTGTTCGAGGGCTTCGATGGAGTCGAGCGAGCTCTTCTGGTCGATGTCTTCAAACGAGTGCTCTGCCACGTAATCATAGGCGTTTGCGAGGGTCTCGAACTTGCCGATCCGATCTTCGATGCGCTTTGCTTCCTCGGCGGCTTGCGTATAGGCACTGGCGAGGTTGGCGAGCTTGTCTCGGATCTCGTCAAGCTTATGCTGGTTGCTGAACCCGATGACGTTCTCGTCGTATCGGTTGCGCCCGTGGGCCCCTCGGGACTTGCGACGTGTTTGCCCGTTGACGGTGACGCGCAGGCCGTCGCCGCTCAGGTCTTCGGGGCTTTCGACGCACAGGGCGTTTACTTGGGGATCGGCTAAGCGCCTGCGCATCCAAGGGGTGAAACGCGAGGTTTCGTCGAACACCAATTTGCCCGCTATGCTGTCAGGCGACGTGGTTGGCGGGCGATCGTCAAGGATCTTCGCCGCTTGAAAAGTGATGCGTGTTCGAAGTTTCAACTTGTCGATAAGTCGGCTTACGCGTTCGAACTGTCCTTTTTCTACCAGCATTGTACGTGCGAGGCCGTGGAGGGTCGTTTCGGCCGCAAGGCGCCAGCGCTCTTCTTCGGGCTTGAGGTCGATGAGCTCTCCCACGAAAGGCAGATCGTCGGACTCGAGTCCGGTTATCTCCGCAATCTGCTCTCGGGCTTCGTTGAGCTGGGGAGGTATGTTTCCCGCATGGCTCTCGTAATAGGCTCCGCTTTTCTTCAGCACTTCGATCTCGTTCGAAGATTGACGCTGTCGGAAAACGGCGTCGTCACGCTCGAGCGTAAGCTTTTCTTTCTCGGATTCGGCGGATGCTGCGAACTCTGCAGCGGCGTCCAGGAGCTCCTTGTAGGCCCCGATCGTCGTGGGGACGGGGCCGAGCAACGCGGTTTTGCTCTGGAACACAGCGCGTGCTTTGCCGCGTTGATCGGCCTCGTCTTTCTTCTTCTCGATTTTCGACGAAATGTTGTCGAGCGCGTCGGCACCGTGGCTGTACAGTGCTTCGTTCAGCTCCCTGGTTTGCTCCTCGAGCGTTCTGATGCTCGCGCCAAGCGATTCCATGACGCTTTCGTGCTCCTGCTTTTCTGCGCGCCCTTTCCCGATCGCTTCTTCGACAAGGCCGAGCTCGCAGCGGATCCTCCAGAGCCGGAAAGGGCTCTCGTGCACGGAAGGGCCTCCTATTGACGAGACGAGGCTTTGAACCGAAAGAGCCTCGTCGTAACGTTTCCTGTCGTCGGGGATCGACGAGAGGACGGCCATTTTCGCTTTCGAGGTCTCAATCTCCACAAGCGTTTCTTCGATATCGTCAAAATGCTCGATCGCCTTCTGGGCCGCTTCGAATGTCCGGGGCTCATCGAGCACGAGCTCCTTGAACAAGGCGTCGACTGTGGTTATCTGGTATCCGGCTTGAATGCGCGCAAGGAGCTCGATGGCGTTCGATCCGTCCCCATGCGATCCGATGCTGAGCGAGGTGTAGAGCTTCTGCCGGAAAGAGCCCACGGTGTCGTGGATCTGGACGGAATCATACACGCTTTTGATGCTTCGCTTGTCGAAAGGATTGTTCGCTATCTCCGCGAATTTGCGCGGATCGATTACGAAGTTCGCTGTGAGAGAATGCGTCTTGTAGTCGCTGTCTGACGTGCAGCCGCTTTTCACGTAATAGAGCTTGGCTGCGGAAAAGCGGTTGCCTGCATCATCTGCGAAAGCGACGACGACAGCGCTCCATCGGGCGCATCGATTGTCCCGCAGCAGTTGGCTGCGCTCCTCTCCGAGCTTGCTGTCGTATATAAGGTCGGTCTTTCCCTGCAGATAGGTGAGCACGGTGCGCTCTTGATCCCCGCGCGCTTTTCCTTGGCCCACGTTGTTCGACGCCGAATTGAAGCGCGTGCTGTTGGGCATGATGACCGCCTGATACGCATCTAAGAGGGTGCTCTTGCCCGTTCCCGATTTGCCGGTGATCATGGTTGCTCCGGCGTTCGCTTCGTCAAGCAGCTCGAATTCCGCGCGATGATAGCCGTCGAATCCGCCCCAGTTCACAAGCTGGATCGATTCGAGCTGCCATTGGCTCATTCGAGGGGCGTTGAGCGTATTCGCCTCCCGACGCGTACTGTCACCCATTTCGGCCCTCCTCATCCGAGCTGGACTGCCCAAGAGCCTCCGTTTCGAATTTCTCCCTCAACTCCCTCACGCGATCGAGGGGGAAGAGGGAGGCGACGATGGGCGAAACTCGATACCGACCACTCTGGCCGGGGATTTTGATCAGGTAGCCTTGCTTCGAAACCATCTCGTCTATGGCCTTCGCCACCCTGTCCCGGGCGGCAACGTGGTCGACGACGTCCTTGTTGGAAAGCGGTTCAAGGTAGTTCTCAAGATCCTCGCGGTCTACGAACACGTTCGATTCTCCGCTTGCGAACTGCTGGTGGTAGTAAATGCGCAGGTAGATGATAAGGAGCGTCTCCTCGCGCTTGAGGCTTGCAGATTGCTTCAAAGCGTTGGGGAACGGATCTGTCGATTCCGAGGCCGCTTGTTGGGCGTAAGCCACGTTGTATCGTTTGTCCACGGTCAGGGTCAGGAACAGGTTGTTGAGGGCGCTTCGAACGACATCCTCGTTTTCGAGGATGTCGTTCCAGGTTTGCGCATCGGTCACCTCGCTGACATACCTTTTCCGAATCAGGGCCATCACCGCGCATCGCTGCTCGTAATCGAGCGTTCCCGTGTCGCCTTCGAAGAGTCCTTCGAAAAAGCGTTCGCCTTCCGGCGCGAGAGGCGCCTCGCCGTTGGTGCCGCTATCCATCGTGCTCTTCCTTCCAGAGGAGGAACGCCTGTCTCGTTTCTTCGCTCAGCTTGATCTCCGGGGCATTCCAGCGGTGCTCCCGGCCGTCGAGCGATACGGTTCTGTAGGCGCCGTGCGTCTCCCGTTCGACGTCTATGCCTATGTCGGTTGCCAACTGCATGAGCCCGCAAAGCTCCACTTCGCGCCGCAGCCCTGAATCGAGGCTGTTGAAGATGCCGGTCACGTCTGCTTCGCCGGTTGGGGGCAGGGAGTCGGCAATGGCTTTGACGACGGCTCTCGTCTTCGGCCCTCCTCGTCGTATGAGCTCGCGCAGATCGGCCGCCTCCGCCTCGCCGTGATCCGCGAGGGCGGGGGGTGGGCGATGCCCTTCTGGGTCGAAAAGCGCTCGGGCCATGCTTTCCGTCTCCGCTTTGCCGACCTCGAGGGAAAAAGGGCTGCGTTGTCCGCGCTTGTAGGCGCGAGCCCACTCCCAAGCAAGCTTCTCAAGCGCACGCAGCTCGCGTGCGAGTTCCCGATCTTTGGCGATATCGTGTTGGGTGAGGGAGCTCCTGATGGTGCGCGACGATTTTCGTCGCTGCCTGAGCACGCTTTCAACGCCGGATCGGACGGGGCTCCAAGCGCGTCGAACCTCGAGCCTTTCCTCTGCGGGCATGTCCTCAAGGGCCGATGCGGAGGCGATCATTTTCAAATCGTCCGAAATGGTGCCGCTCAGTTGCGCATTGCTTAGCGTCTCCATCGCTCCGCTGTAGACGCGGCCGCTCTCGGTCGCCTCGAAGATGTTCTTGCTTCGCTCCAGGTAGTCGCCCACTATTTCTCCGGGAGGGCGCACGTCGTCGCGGAAATCTTCCAACAGCCGGTTTCCTTGGTCGATGAGCAGCTCTTCGATGCGGCGCATGTCGCTGGGCACTTGCCTCAGCAGATCCATGACGTTGGCGACGCTTGCCCGGACGGTCGAGTCCGGGGTTTCTCCGGCTCCGCCGTTCGAGATGTACTCGTCGAGCTCTCTTTGGGCACGCTCGAGCTGGGATTTGCGCTGCAAGAGACCCGCTTCGTAATCGGGGTTCACCATGAGGGCGGTCGACTCGATGGCCCTGACGATCATTTCGACGCGCGGGCTGCTGAGCAGGGCCTCGACGCTTCCGAGCTTCTCCACGACCTCCATTGCCTCGATGGCGTCCGAGGTCAGGCGGTACTCGGTCTCCCCGGTCTCCAGCGGGTGCAAGGCGAGCCATCGGTTTTTCCTCATCCACTGCTCGACGCAAAGGTCCTTCGCGGCGACGGGTTTGCCTGCGTCGCCACGTCGAGGGAGATCGATGCTCGCGCGATCCATATCTTCGAGGTATGCCTCAATGCGTGCGTGGAGCAGTTCTGCCCGGACGCCTTTCGATCGGTCGGGGAAAGCGGTGGCGAGCATGGCGAGGTACGCTTGCGCCCAATGGCTTCGAAGCAATTGCAGCGTCGATTTCTCGAAGCAAATGCCAAGGTGGTCGTAAGTGCTCAGCAGCTCGCTCATAAGAAGTCTCTTTTCGCGCCGTAGGCTATTATGGTGCGCATCGGCGCACCAGGCAAAGACAACCAAATTAAGTATAGATGATGATGGGGTGAGCATATAGCCAAACCTTTTCGCCTCTCATCCTTCTATTCTGCCCCTTAGGACGACTTTCGCCAGCGTTTCTTTGTTCAGAGAAGCGCTGCGATAACCTAGAACGTCTCATAATTGTTCCGCTGTTCAAGAGTATTTGGGATTCTTAAAGCATATGGAGAAGATATGATACGAATCCGTGCGAGTGTATTCGGTTTGACTTTCACTAAAACCAAGTATTTTCGATCTCGAGGATAGCTTGGTGGGATATCAAAAGACCATGGCATGATTAGATAAGCCTCTACCAAAACATAAGTCACCTACGGATCCCCTTGGGCGACTCCTTATCAGCTTCATTTCATGTAACTATTTCATTTCCCGCCTTGCAAAACGGGGCTTTCTTTCTTACGATGATCCGTAATGATGTCGCGGCGCATTTTTGTGCAGGTGCACGAAAGTAGCTTCGCGCCCGGCAGGTAGGACAACACGTCCGGCGCAACAAGCAAGCGAGGGATCGACATGGCCATCAAGACGGGTATCGTGGGTGCGGCGGGGTTTGCGGGCATCGAGCTGGTGCGCCTCGTGCTGCGCCATCCCGACCTCGAGCTCGCGGTCGCCACGTCCAACGAGCTGGCCGGCACGCGCATCGATGCGGAGTACCCCGGCTTCGCCGGCGCCACCGACCTCGCCTTCGCCACGCACGACGACCCGGCGCTCGACGCGTGCGAGCTTGTGTTCCTGGCCGTGCCGCACGCGGCGGCGCTCGCCATGGCGCCGCGCCTCGTGGCGGGCGGCGCGACCGTCGTCGACCTCTCGGCCGACTTCCGTCTCAAGGACCCTGCCGTCTACGAGCAGTGGTACAACACCCCGCACACGGCAACCGAGCTTCTGGCCCGCGCGGCATTCGGCCTGCCCGAGCTTTTCCCCGATGACTTGGCGCGCGCAGCCCGCGCTCACGCCAACGGCGAGCTCGCGCTCGTCGCCTGCGCTGGCTGCTATCCCACGGCAACCTCGCTCGCGGCGGCGCCCGCGATCCGCGCGGGCTTCGCGGCTCCAAGCGGCACCGTCGTCGTCGACGCCGTCTCGGGCGTCACGGGTGCGGGCAAGAAGGCCACGGCGCGCACGCATTTCTGCTTCGCAGACGATAACCTGGAGGCCTATGGCGTGGGCACGCACCGCCACACGCCCGAGATCGAGCAGATCCTCGGCATCGCGGGCCAGGGGCGCCTCGTGTTCACACCGCACCTCGCCCCGTTGAACCGCGGGCTGCTCTCCACGGCGAACATACCGCTCGCGCCCGACGCGCCCGATGACGCGGCCTTCTATGTCGACCAGTACCGCGCCTTCTACCGCGAGAGCTCCTTCGTGCACGTGCTCGACGCCGGCTCCCTGCCGAAGACGTCCTCGGTCGCCGGCACGAACAACGCCCACATCGGTCTTGCCGTGAACGCGCCGGCGCGCATGCTCGTCGCCGTGTGCGCCATCGATAACCTGGGAAAAGGCGCGGCCGCTCAGGCCGTGCAGTGCGCGAACATCGTCTGCGGCCTGCCCGAGCGGCGAGGCTTCGACGCCGTCGCCGTGCCCGTCTGATCGAAGGAACCCGCTAGCGAACAGCCCAAGCAACGCAACCAGAAAGAAGCCGCCATGACCGACACGCATGCCGCATCCGCTCCGCCGTCATCCACCGGCAGCGTAACGCCGCTGCGCGCGGAAACCGCCGCGCAGCTTCCCGGCACCCTCGCAGCTGTCGAGGACGGGGGCGTCACCTCGGCGCGCGGATTTCGCGCGGCTGGCGTCCATGCGGGGTTCCGCAAAGACCCCAACCGCCTCGACCTTGCGCTCGTGGCCGCTGACAAGCCGTGCGCATGCGCGGCCGTGTTCACCCAGAACGTGTTCTGCGCAGCGCCCGTCACGGTGTCCCGCGAGCATTTGGAGGACTGCGGCTACGGCATCGCGCAGGCCGTGGTCGTGAACTCCGGCAACGCGAACGCCGCCACGGGGGAGCGCGGGCTCGCGGCCGCCCGCGAAACCGCCAATATCGCAAGCGAGGTCCTCGGCTGCGCGCCCGCCGAGGTGCTGGTGGCCTCCACCGGCGTGATCGGCGAGCACCTGCCGCTCGAGCCGTTCGCCACGGGCATCCCCCTCGCCGCCCTCGAACTCTCGGTTGTCAGCGGCGGCGCCAACGCGGCGCGCGCCATCATGACCACCGACACGCGCCCGAAGGAGGCCGCGGTCACGTTCTCGGGCGACGGCATCGGCTACGACGGCTGCACGTTCACGGTGGGCGGCATGGCGAAGGGTTCGGGCATGATCATGCCGAACATGGCCACCATGATAGCCGTGCTCACCACCGATGCGCCGGTGCGTCCGGACGCGCTGCACGCCGCCCTCTCCCGCGCGGTGGGCTGCAGCTTCAACAAAGTCACAGTCGATTCCGACACGTCCACGAACGACTCGTGCTTCCTGTTCTCCAATGGCGGCGCCACGTCGAGCACCGTTCCCTTCCATCCGGGGTCTCCGGCGCTCGCCCGTTTCGAGCAGGCGCTCGAAGCCGTGTGCCAGAACCTCGCGCGCCAGATGGCCGCCGACGGCGAGGGCGCCACGCGCCTCGTTACCGTGAACGTGACGGGCGCCGCCACGCCGGCCGATGCCGATGCCGCCGCGCGCGCCGTCGCGAACTCCCCGCTCGTCAAGACGGCCGTCTACGGCCACGACGCCAACTGGGGCCGCGTGGCCATGGCCATCGGCAAGTCGGGCGCCGCCTTCCGCCAAGAGGACGCTGCCATCGACATCATGGGCCTGCCCGTGTGCCGCGGCGGGCTCACCGTTCCCTTCGACGAGGACGAGGCGCTCCGGCGCTTCGAGAACCCCGAAATCGCAATCGACGTCGACCTCGGCGCCGGCGACGCCGCCACCACGGTTTGGACCTGCGATTTCAGCCATGATTACGTCACGATCAACGGAGATTACCGCTCATGAAGTACGCAAAGGACACGCGCCCGAAAGGCGTATCGCACAAAGCCGCGGAAGTGCTCGTCGAGGCCCTTCCCTGGATCAAGAACATCACCGGCAAGACCGTCGTCATCAAGTACGGCGGCTCCGCCATGGTCGACGCGCAGCTGCGCGCCGACGTCATGAACGACATCGTGCTGCTGAAGATCGTTGGCGTGAACCCCGTCATCGTGCACGGCGGCGGCAAGGCCATCACCGAGGCCATGGATTTCCTGCAGCTTCCCGTGGAGTTCAAGGACGGTCAGCGCGTCACCACGCCCGAGGCCATGGACCTCGTGCGCACCGTGCTCATGGGCAAGGTGAACCAGGAGCTCGTGGAGGCCCTGAACGAGCACGGCAACTTCGCCGTGGGCGTGTCCGGCGCCGACGCGGGCGTCATCGTGGCCGAGCAGGCCAGCCCCGACCTGGGCCGTGTGGGCCGCATCACGCGCATCAACCGCCCGCTGCTCGACGACCTCGTGAACGCCGACTACATCCCCGTGGTCGCGTCGGTTGCGCTCGGCGAGGACGGCGGCTTCTACAACGTGAACGCCGACATGGTAGCGGGCCACATCGCGGCCGCCATCGGCGCGCACAAGGTGGTGTTCCTCACCGACGTGGACGGCCTCTACGAGAACTTTGAGGATAAGTCCACGCTCATCTCGAACCTCACGCTCTTCGAGGCCCAGTACATGATCGAGAACAACGTGGTGTCCACCGGCATGATACCCAAGCTGAAGTCGTGCGTCACCGCGCTCGACGCCGGTGTGTTCCGCGCGCACATCCTGAACGGCACCACGCCGCACTCGCTGCTGCTCGAGCTTCTGACCAGCACCGGCGTGGGCACCACCATGCACTCCACGGAGGAGGCGTGCAAGTTCGACTCCCATCCCCTGGGCAACTTCGCCTCCAAGCTGCTGGAGAACCGCGAGCAGGCGGCTGCTCAGGCAGCCGCTGCCGAGCGCTTCGCCGGCTGACCGACCGCCATCGCCGACCGTCGAAGGGGTCGGCCCTTCCCCTTGCTTTGCGCGGGGGGATGCTGCAGCAACCGAACGGAAGGACCGACATGAGCCTCGAGGAACAGCAGGAACTGGAAGAGAGCTACGTCATGCACACGTTCGGGCGCAAGCCCGTCGAGTTCGTGCGCGGCAGCGGCATGGTGCTCGAGGACGACAAGGGCCGCGAGTACCTGGACTTCATTGCCGGCATCGGCGTCATCAGCCTGGGGCATTGCCATCCGGCCGTCGTCCGCGCGCTGCAGCAGCAAGCGGAAAAGCTCATCCACGTGAGCAACTACTACTATATCGAAGGCCGCGGGGAAGTGGCGCGCCGCCTCTCCGACCTGCTCAACCACGGCGCTCCCGCCGGCGCGGAGCCCTGGCAGAGCTTCTTCGCGAACTCGGGCGCCGAGGCCAACGAGTGCGCCATCAAGCTGGCGCGCCTACACGCCCGCAAGCGGGCGGAGGCGCAGGCCCGCGCCGCCGGGGCAGGGGAAGACGAGGCCCGCGCCGCCGCGTCCGCCGCGCCGCGCGTCATCGTCACGCTCGACCGCAGCTTCCACGGGCGCACCATGGCCACGCTGGCCGCCACGGCCCAGCCCGCCAAGCAGGAGGCCTTCCAGCCGCTGCCCGACGGCTTCGCCCATACGCCGCTGAACGACGTGGCCGCGCTCGAGGCCCTGTTCGCCGAGCGAGGCAACGAGATCTGCGCCGTCATGGTGGAATGCGTGCAGGGCGAGGGCGGCGTGCACCCGTGCACGTCCGAGTTCCTGCAGGCTGCGCGCCGCCTCACCGAGGAGCGCGGCGCGCTGCTCATGTGCGACGAGGTGCAGACGGGCGTCTTCCGCTGCGGCACGCCGTTCGCGTTCCAGCGCTTCGGCATCGTGCCCGACGTCGTGACCATCGCCAAGGGCGTGGCCTCGGGCATGCCCACGGGCATGTGCGCGGCCCGTGCCGACGTGGCCGCCTCGTTCGCTCCCGGCGACCACGGCTCCACGTTCGGCGGCAGCAACTTGGCAGTCGCCGCGGCGCAGGCCACGTTGCGCACGCTCGCGGACGAGGGCTTCGGCGCGCGCGTCGAGCGCGTAGGCGCCTACTTGCGCGCGCGCCTGACCGAATTGCCCCACGTCGTGGAGGTGCGCGGGCTGGGGCTCATGGTGGCTGCCGATGTGGCCGAGTGCGTCGATGCGAACGACGTCGTCCTGCGCGCGCTGGGCCAGGGCCTCGTCGTCAACGCCACCGGCCCGCATACACTGCGCTTCCTGCCCCCGCTCGTCTGCGAGGAGCAGCACGTGGACCAACTCGTCGAGCGCCTGTCCCGTTTGCTGGGCGCATAGGCCGCGCGCGACGGAGCGCACGGCCCGGGAGTGCCTGCTGGCTCCCAGCCCGTGTGCGTCCCGCCCGTACCGCCGTTCCACCGGCCAGCAACGGCCGCTTCGCCGAATTTTTCGTACTTTTGGAAATTCCTGCTTCGCAAACGCGGTGTCATGAGGTACTATTTACTGCATAAATTTTGCCGGTCTTGCGCTTTTCTGCATAACCGTGCGAATGGCTGTGAAACTGTATGTGATAGTGCTCCGCAAGGACAGAGAGTCGAGGGCATGAGGAAACGTCAGCAACGGCATGACATCATCCGCGATATCATTCGCGAGCATAATGTCAAGACGCAGCGCGATCTCGCCGATCAGCTGCAAGCCGCAGGCTACGATTGCACCCAGGCCACCATCTCTCGGGACATCATGGACATGGGTCTGGTGAAGTCGCGCGAAGGCTATTACGTGCTGCCGGAGGAAATGCGCCTCCAGCGTATGGTTTCCGAACTGGTTGAAGAGGTACACGTGGCAGGCAATCTCATCGTGGTCAAGACGTTCTCCGGCGGAGCCGCCGGCGTCTCCGCTGCGCTCGATAAAGCGAGCTTGCGCGGCGCGCTCGGCACCGTTGCCGGCGACAACACGATCATGATCGCTGCCGAGAGCCCCGAGGCCGCTCTTGAAGTTGAGCGTGCCATCGACCGACTGCGACGACGTTAGTCGTCTACTTTAGCGCGAGGGACGCTTTTCTCCCTCCTTTCCCCCAAGGCTGCCCAGCAGCATGAAGTCGTGAGAGCCGCCCGGCGCTCACGCCACCGCGAAAAGCCGCGATGCACACGGGACCCCGTGTATCCGCACGCCGAGAACGGCAGGGCGGAGCCAAGGCCAACCCGTATCTGCATCGGAGAACCGGGCAACGAACCAGCTAAAACAAAAAGAAAAAGCAAACGCAGGAAAGGGATTCATCATGGCAGATCAGAAGGAAAAAGCGGTACTGGCATACTCCGGCGGCCTCGACACGTCGTGCTGCATCAAGTGGCTCCAGGAGAACAAGGGCGTCGACGTCATCGCCGTCGTGGGCGACGTGGGACAGGAGCACGAGGGCCTCGAGAAGATCAAGCAGAAGGCGCTCAAATCCGGCGCGCTCGACTGCCTGGTGGTGGACATGCGGGAGACGTTCGCCAAGGAGTACCTGGCCAAGGCGCTCGCTGCCAACGCCATGTACGAGAACAAGTACCCGCTGGTCTCGGCACTGTCGCGGCCGCTCATCTCCAAGCACCTCGTGGACGCCGCCCACAAGTTCGGCGCGAAGTACATCGCGCACGGCTGCACGGGCAAGGGCAACGACCAGGTGCGCTTCGAATCTTCGGTGCTCATGCTGGATCCGGCGCTCACCATCATCGCGCCGGTGCGCAACTGGGATCTCGGCTGCCGGGCCGACGAGATCGAGTGGGCGGCGGCCCACGGCGTGCCGGTTAAGGCCACCACCGACAAGCCCTATTCCATCGACGACAATCTGTGGGGCCGGGCCATCGAGTGCGGCGTGCTGGAAGATCCCTGGTGCGAGCCGCCGGCGGACATTTGGACCATGACGTGCGATCCGGCCTGCGCGCCCGATGAGCCCACCTACGTGGAAATCGAGTTCGATCAGGGCGTTCCCTGCGCGCTTGACGGCACTCCGATGAGCTTCCTCGACATCATCTACGCCATGAACGATATCGCCGGCACCAACGGCTACGGCCGCATCGATATGGTGGAGAACCGGCTCGTGGGCGTGAAGAGCCGCGAGTGCTACGAGGTGCCGGGTGGCCTGGCCCTCATCCAGGCCCACAAGGCCCTGGAGGATCTGTGCCTGGAGCGGGGCGTGCTGCACCACAAACTCGCCATCGAGCAGACCTGGGCCGAGCAGGTGTACAACGGCCTGTGGTTCTCGCCGCTGAAGGAGGCCTTCGACGCCTTCCTCGCCCACACCCAGCAATGCGTGTCCGGCACGGTGAAGCTGAAGTTCTTCAAGGGTTCCTGCACCGTGGTGGGACGCAAGAGCACCTATTCGCTGTATGATTTCGGTCTGGCCACCTACGACGCCGACGACGCTTTCGACCACCAGGCCGCCAAGGGCTTCATCGACATCCACGGCCTGTCCTGCAAAGTGTGGGCGAAAAACCGGCTCGCCACGGGCGCGCGCATGCCTTCCTACGACGACGTGAACCTCGCGAACACTGCTTACGGCAAGATGAGCGCCGTGGTGGAGGAAGCCGAGGAGATTCTGGAAGGCGCCGACGCCGTCACGGCCTAGGGACGCTCAACGAGCACGACAACGAGGGGAGCGGGCGGTCTTGAGGGCCGCCCGCCTGGCTTACCGATTTACCGAGGAGACACTATGGCACTGTGGTCTGGAAGATTCACCGAAGGCGCCGATGCCTTTACCCAGCGCTTCGGGGCGTCGCTGCCCGTGGATCAGCGACTCTACGCCGAGGACATCGCCGGCTCTATCGCCCATGCTAGCATGCTGGCCGCTCAGGGCATCATCGCGACCGCCGATGCCGAAGCCATTACAGAAGGGCTTCAGGACATTCTGGCCGACATCACCTCCGGCGCGCTCACGTTCGACGTGATGGAAAGCGAGGACATCCACATGGCCATTGAGGCGGAGCTGACCCGCCGCGTGGGGGATGCCGGGGCGCGGCTGCACACGGGCCGCTCGCGCAACGACCAGGTGGCCACGGACACGCGCCTGTATGCCAAGCGCCGCGCTGGCGAGCTCATGGCCGCCAATGTGGCCCTGCGCGAGGCGCTCATCGCCCAGGCCGAGGCGAACTTCGACGTCATCCTGCCGGGCTACACGCACCTGCAGCACGCCCAGCCGGTGCTCTTCTCGCACCATATGCTCGCCTACGTGCAGATGCTCGGCCGCGACTACCAGCGCCTCGCCGCGGCCCGCGACGCCGCCGACGCGTGCCCCTTGGGAGCGGCGGCTTTGGCCGGGACCACCTACCCGCTCGACCGCTTTGCCACCGCAGAGGCGCTCGGCTTCGACCATCCCATTCCGAATTCGCTCGACGCCGTGTCCGATCGCGATTTCCTGCTCGATCTCATCTACGCCTGCAGCGTGTCCTGCCTGCACCTGTCGCGGCTGTGCGAGGAGGTCGTGCTGTGGTCCTCGGCGGAGTTCGGCTTCATCACGCTGTCGGACGCCTATTCCACCGGCTCCTCCATCATGCCCCAGAAGAAGAACCCCGATTTCGCGGAACTCATCCGCGGCAAGTCGGGGCGCGTTGTGGGGGATCTTATGGCCCTCATGATGACGCTGAAGTCGCTGCCGCTTGCCTACAACAAGGATCTGCAGGAGGACAAGGAAGGCGCCATGGACGCCGCCGACACCCTCAAGGACTGCTACACCTGCGCTGCCGGCATGATCGCTACCATGACGGTGAACGCCGACGCCATGGCCGCCCAGGCGAAGAAGGGCTATCTGGCCGCGACGGATGTGGCCGACTATCTGGCCAAGAAGGGCCTGCCCTTCCGCCGCGCCCACGAGATCGTGGGGCATCTGGTGCTCGCCTGCGAGCAGCGCGGCTGCGACTTGGAGGACCTCACGCTGGACGATTTCAAGGCGGAGAGCGATCTTTTCGAATCCGATATCGTGGAATGCCTGAACCTGCCCGCCATCGTCGCCGCCCGCACCACCTTCGGCGGCACGGCCCCCGACGCCGTCCGCACCCAGCTCGCCGCCGCCAAGGCGCAGCTGGAAGGTGCTTGCGCATAGCTCGCTTTCAAAGGGCTGAGGCTCGGCCTGTTCCATAGCGGGAAATAAGATACTCGTGATTATAATAATCACGAGTATCTTACGTTCCGGGCAGACTGCTGCGCTGTCCTCTGTGCATTTCCTGGTGGCGGCTCCATCTTATGAACCCTCCATAACTCATTGGTAAAATGGCCAGACCTATAACTGATGGAGGTTAATTCGTGGGTTCTCGCGCAATGAAGGGCCGTAAGGGCACGAAAGTAAAGAATAAGAAGGTCATTGTCCTGTCGGTGTTGGGCCTCATGGTGGCCTTTATCGCGGCGGGCGTGTTCGGCGTGGTGACGCTGTGCAACTCCTGGTTGGAGGATCTGCCCGACTACCAGAACGCCGACGCTTACAACACGGCGCAGCCAACCATGGTTTACGCATCGGACGGCACGACGCTGCTCGCCGAGTTCCAGCTGGAGAATCGCGACCCGGTGGCTCTCGACCAGATTAGCGAGTACGTGCTGAAGGGCACCGTCGCCACCGAGGACGAGCGCTTCTACACCCACTCCGGCGTCGATTACCTCGGTGTGGCCCGCGCGCTCGTGAACAACCTCATGGGCGGCGAGCTGGAGGGCGCCTCCACCATCACTCAGCAGTTCGTGCGCAACACGATTCTTTCCGATGAGATGCGCGACATCTCCTTCAAGCGCAAGATCCGCGAGATGTACATTTCCCAGAAGCTGGAAGAGCAGTACTCCAAAGACGAGATCCTGCTCATGTACCTGAACACTATCAACTACGGTTCCGGTGCCTACGGTATCGAGGCCGCCGCCGAGCGCTACTTCTCCAAGGACGCGAAGGACCTCACGTTGAACGAGGCGGCCACGCTCGTGGGCATTCCCCAGTCGCCCACCTACAATAACCCCATCGATTATCCGGACAACTGCCTGAAGCGCCGCAACACCGTGCTCGACCGCATGGTGTCCAACGGGGTTATCACGGCGGAGGAGGCCGACGCGGTGAAGGCCGAGCCCATCGAGCTGAACCCCTCCGAGCCCTCCATGACGGGCATTCTGGCCTACCCCTACTTCACGAGCTACGTGCGCAACCAGCTGACTAACCCCGAGGGCAAGTACGCCTATTCCACCTCCGAGCTGTTCAAGGGTGGTTTGAAAGTGATCACGACGCTGGATATCGAGGCCCAGACCGCCGCCGAAGAGGCTGCGGCCGATAAGGAAGAGGAGGCCGGCGATCCCTTCGAGGTGGCCATGGCCGTTGTGAACCCCGAGAACGGCTACATCGACGCGCTGGTGGGCGGTCGCGATTACGAGAGCTCCCAGGTGAACATGGCCACGGGCGAGGGCGGCGCGGGCCGTCAGGCCGGATCGTCGTTCAAGCTGTTTACGCTTTTGGCGGCTATCAACGAGGGCATCGACCCGGAAACGCTCATCGATGCCGGCTACAAGGTTGATTTGGAGGGCGGCGAGCCTGTCTACAACAACGATAAGGCCGATTACGGCACGCGCACCATCAAGAGCGCTTTTGGCGTGTCGTCGAACACGGCGTTTATTCGCTTGCTTCTTTCCGTGGGCGTTGACAAGGTGATCGAGATGGCCCACGCCATGGGCATCACCTCCGATTTGCCGGCGGTGGCGGGCCTTACCCTGGGCATCGGTTCGGTCACGCCGCTCGAAATGGCTGACGCCTATGCCACGGTGGCCAACGGCGGCGTCCACTACGATCCGGAGTGCATCATCTCCATCGAGGACAAGAACGGCAACGTCGTCGTGGACAACACCGACCCCACGGGCGAGCGGGTGTTCTCTCGCGAAGTGGCCCGGGCGGCCCTCGACTGCATGGAAGTGGTCATCGACAACGGCACCGGCAAGGCGGCTCGCCCCGATAACGGCCAGGAGGCCGGCGGCAAGACCGGTACCACCGACGACAAGAAGGACAGCTGGTTTTGCGGTGTGACCCCGCAGTACGCCGTGGCCATCTGGCTGGGCGACCGCTCCGACTATTCCGAGGCCCAGGCGACGACTACGACGGCGGCCAGCGTCTTCGGCGATTTCATCGACAAGATGATCTCCCCGACGCAGACGGTGAAGTTCTTCGAGGCAGATAAGCCCGAGTACAAGAAGGATTACCGCGACGAGGACAACCATATCGGCGGCTACTACTCTTCCAAGAAAAAGAAGGACGACACCGAGGTGACCACGAAGCAGGATGACGAAGAGACGCCCGAGGGCGACGGCGACGAGAACGGCGGCAACGAAGGCGGAGAGGGCAACGAGGGCGGCGGCAACGCCGAGCCGACGCCGACACCGACGCCGGAGCCTACCCCGGAGCCCGAACCGACGCCGGAGCCGACACCCGACCCAGCCCCGGACGACGGTGGCGGCGAGGGTGCCTAAAGCAGCGTAGCCGCGACATAATTGTTGCGATACCGTGACGGCGGTACGGGCCCGGGGGCGCGGACTGTTATCATAGCGAACGAGAAACCAAAGCCTCGCTCGACGAGGCTACCCTGAGCAAACAACCGGTGCCTCAAGGCACCGAAGACGGGAGAAATCATGAGGAAACGTACCATCGCGCGGGTTTTGGCTGTGGCTCTTGGCGCGGCTTTGGCCCTCGGCACTCTTGCCGGTTGTCAGTCGCCGGCCACCGGAGCCACCGACCAGCAGCAGGCCAATCGCACCTACATGACCAAGGTCAACCAGGCGGTGGAGGAGCTGAACACGCGCCTCGGCGAATTCGACGAGGCGGTGGCTCAGGAGAGCGTCGTCAATATGCGCAACAAGGCCAACAGCGCCTTCGAGGCCATTGACGCTCTGGCGGCCATCGATACGCCGGACGCCATGAAAGACCTGCAGACGAACTACGTCGACGGCTGCAACAAGCTGAAGGATGCCCTGAACAGCTACATCGATTTGTACACGGAGATCAGCAGCGCAACCGAGGAGGCGCCCTTCGACTTCAGCGCCTACGACGGGCGCGTGAAGGAAATCCAAGACGCCTACAACGAGGGCATCGACAAACTGAAGGCCGCCGACGAAGAGGCTTTGAAGCTGAATGAAGACTAATCAAGTAGAACTGCTGGCGCCGGCCGGCAATATGGCGGCGCTGCATGCGGCGGTGGCCGGCGGGGCCGATGCGGTGTATTTGGGACTCGAGGCCTTCAATGCGCGGCGCCGGGCCGACAACTTCACCTTGGAGACGTTGCGCGAGGCCTGCGATTTCGCACATCTGCGCGGGGTTTCCATCTACGTCACCATGAACACCATCATCCTGCCCGACGAGGTGGGGGAGGCTTTGGAATGCGTGCGCCAGGCTTACCGCGCCGGCGCCGATGGCTTCATCGTGCAGGACATCGGCCTGGCTGCGGAGATCTCCCGCACGCTCCCCGAAGCGTCGCTGCACCTTTCCACGCAGATGAGCACCCACAACCTCGCCGGCGTGCGTGCGGCGGCCCGCTTAGGGGCCGAGCGCATTACGCTCGCCCGTGAGATGTCGCTGGACGAGATCGCCCTTCTGTGCGCGGCGGCGGCCGAAGAGGGGATGGAAGTGGAGGTGTTCGCCCACGGCGCGTTGTGCGTGTGCTACTCGGGCCAGTGCTTCATGTCCTCCATGATCGGCGGCCGCTCGGCCAACCGGGGGATGTGCGCGCAAGCATGTCGACTTCCCTATGAGCTGCAGAACAAGGCTCTGCAGAAGAGCCTTCCCTCGCCGGGCGATCACTTGCTTTCGCCCCAGGATCTGTGCACGGTGGATCGCGTGGACGACCTCGTGGCCGCCGGCGTGGCGTCGCTTAAAATCGAGGGCCGCATGAAGTCGCCCGAGTACGTTTTCGCCGTGACCTCCGTCTATCGTAAAGCTCTCGATGCTGCTTTGGCGAAGGAGAACGCGGCTATCACCGATGCCGATCGTGACCGCCTCGCCGATGCCTTCTCCCGCGGGTTTACCACGGCCTATCTGGACGGCAAACGCGGCAACGATATCATGAGTTACCAGCGTCCCAACAACCGCGGCCTGTTCCTCGGCCGCGTCGACGAGGTGCGCGATGGCGCTGCCTATTTGAAGAGCGCCCATGCCCTGACAGAAGGCGACGTCCTGGAGTTCTGGACGCGCAAGGGCAACGGCACGCTGACGCTGGGGCCGGTGCGCACCGACAAGAAGGGCCGCTACCATTTGCCGCTGGAAGGCAAAACGCGCACGGTGAAGACCGGCGACCGCGTTTTCCGCGTCCGCAGTGCCGAGGCCGCCTTCGAAGACGACGCCCGTGAGCCCCGCGTGCCCCTCGTCGGCACCGCCACCCTCCACATCGGCGAGCCTCTTCGCATGGAATTCCACCCCGCAGCCGAGGCCGATATCGAAGGCGCTCCCCGCACCACCCTCGCCGTTGCCCGTCGTCTGCAAGCTGCCTTCCCCGATGGGGTTTCCGGTGTCGCCGAAGGCGCGCCCGTAGAGGCGGCTCGCACCCGCGCCGTCTCCTTCGACGACGTTGCCGCCCACATCGACCGCCTTGGCAACACGCCCTACCAGCTGGTGAACCTTACTATCGATATGGACGACGGCGTCGGCATCGGCTTCTCGGCCCTGCATGGCGTGCGCGCGGCGGCGCTGGACGTCCTCACCGAAGCGCTTACCGCCGAGGGCCACGGGCGCACCCTGCCCCGCACTACTCCGCGCGAGCCTCTGCCCGCAGCGCGTCCCACCGGCTGCCGCGTGGCCGTCACGGTCACGAACCCCGCTTGCGCTCGCGCCGCCAAGCGCGCCGGCGCGCACATCATCTATGTGCCGGCTCTGAACTACCGGCGCGGCGAGGCGGTTATCGCCGGCCAGAAGAACGCCGCTGCCGAGCAGGCCGGTTACCCCAAGGGCTGCATTCCCATCATGCCTGTGGCCGATCACGAGGCCGTTGGCGGCGCGCGCGAAGCGGTCGTCGATGCCGACGTGTGGAAGTATGCTGCTGAGGGCAAGCCGCTTTTGGCCGAAAGCCTCGGTGCTATGGAACGGGCTTCCGAAGAGGGGGCGCTGCTCGATGTCGGCTCCCATGTGCCCATTACCAACCAGCTCTCCCTGGCCGTCGCCAGCGAGTTCGGTGCCGCGCGCGTGTGGCTCTCGCCGGAGCTCACGCTGCGGCAAATCGAAGAGGTTGCCAAAGATGCCCCGGTGGAACTGGGCGTGCTGCTCATCGGCGCCCAGGAGCTCATGGTCACCGAGCACTGCATGCTCATGAGCCAGGGCCCGTGCGACGAGAACTGCGCCGAATGCCCGCGTCGCAAGAGCCCCCATGTGCTGAAGGATCGCAAGGGCTACGAGTTCCCGGTCGTCACCGACGCCATGGGCCGTAGCCACCTCTACAACGCGGTGGAACTGGATATCGCCTCGTCGATGCCCGAGTTGCTCGCGGCCGGCATCTCCTCCTATATGGTGGACGCCACCCTCATGAACGCCGAGGAGACGGCCCACGCCGTGGGGCGCGCCATTCGCGCCCTGCATGTGGCCCAAAACGACGGCAACGCCATCGCGAAGATGCCCAACACCACCTCCGGCCACCTCTACCGCGGCGTCTCGTAGCGGCTGTGCTAGAATTTCCAGCACTTGTATAAAGGTATCGCGATATTAAAGAAAAGCGGAGGCATCATGCTTACTCCTGAGGAACAACTGCACATTATCAAATCCGGTACGGCGCAGATCGTGCCCGAATCGGCGCTCCTGGAGAAGCTCAAGCGCGGCGTGCCGCTGAACGTGAAGCTCGGCGTCGATCCGACAGCCCCCGATATCCATCTGGGCCATGCGGTGCCCCTGCGCAAGCTGCGCCAGTTCCAAGATCTGGGGCATCAGGTGACACTCATCATCGGCGACGGCACGGCGCTCATCGGGGACCCGTCCGGGCGCAACACCACGCGCCCGCAGCTCTCGCGCGAGAAGATTCAGGAGAACGCGCAGACCTACGTTGACCAGGCGTTCAAGATCCTCGATCCCGAGAAGACCGTGCTGCGCTACAACTCCGAGTGGATTCTCGATTTGAACATGGAGTCGCTGCTGAAGCTTCTCGCGAACTTCACGGTGGCCCGCATCTTGGAGCGCGACGACTTCCACAACCGTTACACGTCAGGGCAGTCCATCAGCTTGCACGAGTTCCTGTACCCGGTCATGCAGGCTTACGACTCCGTGGTCATCAAGGCCGATGTGGAGCTCGGCGGCACCGACCAGCTGTTCAACCTGCTCGCCGGTCGCGAGCTCATGGAGAAGATGGGCATGGAGCCCCAGGTCTGCCTCACGCTGCCCTTGCTCGAGGGCACCGATGGCGTGAAGAAGATGTCGAAGAGCTACGGCAACTACATCGGGCTCACTGACGAGGCGGCCGACATGTTCGGTAAGGTCATGTCCATTCCCGACGAGCTCATGGTGAAGTACTACCGCCTCGCCTCCACCGAGGCTGTGGACGAAATCGACCGTATCGAGGCGGGGCTGGCTGCTGACGAGCTGCATCCCAACAAGGTGAAGCGCGCGCTCGCCCGCAACATCGTGGCCGCCTACTACGACGACGTGGCCGCCGAGGCCGCCGAGGCCGACTTCGACCTCAAGTTCAAGGAGCACGGCTTTCCGGCCGACGCCCCCATCTTCGCGCCCGATCTGACGCCGGATGAGAACGGCCTGGTATATGTGGCGAAGATTCTGGTAGATGCCGGCGTGGCTGGCACCGCCTCCGAGGCGCGTCGCCTTATCGACGGCGGCGGCGTGAAGGTCAACGGCGAGGCGCTTGCCCCCAAAGCCTACAACGTGGCTCCCGAGGTTCTCGCCGGCGCCGAGGTGCAGGTGGGGAAGAAGAAGTTCGTGCGCTTCGAGTAGCTTTTGAGGCCGGCGTAAGTGTGCTGAGGTTTGCCGGCTGAGTGCCAGCGGCGTTTTCCGCTTAGAGGAGTTTTTCCAGAAATGAAAAAAGTTGCAAGGATTCGCGTGGCTGAATCGTGTTACTTGCAGAGACGGAAGAAAACTCAAGGAGGAACCTGAATTATGAAGAAGTCTACCTTCGTTGTTGTCGTGGTGCTCGCGTTGGCGCTTTGCGTGCCGGCGGTGGCTTTCGCCGCCCTTTCCCCGTCGTCGCCGATGGCGAACGGCTCCCGTTCGGCTGCGGCGACGTGTCCGAATTACGCCGACCGCAATGCCAACGGTGCGTGCGACCGGCATGAGAATGGTGCGTGCCCCGGCTACACTGATGCCGACGGCGATGGCGTCTGCGACAACTACCAAGACGGCGCGTGCTCTGGGTATGTGGATGCCGACGGCGACGGCATATGCGACAACTGCGCCGGTGCTGGAGCGAACTGCCCGGGCTACGTGGATGTCGACGGTGATGGCGTCTGCGACAACTACGGCAGCGGGAACGGCCAGGGTCATGGCCATGGCCGTCACCATGGCGGCGGTCACGGCTGCGCTCGCTAAACAAACCCTGCAAGTGCGTGAGATCTGCCCCTGACATAGAAGAGACTATGGCGCGTCATGGCGATACCGTGTGGCGCGTTTGCCTTACGGCGCTTTGTCGACATGCGGATGCCGAGGACGCGTTCCAGAATTCATTTCTAAAATACGCACTCGCAGATGATGTTCAGTTTCGCGAAGAGGAACATCGCAAGGCGTGGTTGATTCGCGTTGCTTCGAACACGTGCCGCGATATGCGGCGGGCGGCTGCGAGTAAGAATGTGCCGCTTGATGAGACCTCATTCGAATCGCTCATGTCCCGCGATGAGGAGGCTCAACCCGATTCGCGTGTGAAAGAAGTGCTCGATGCCATGAGCGACCTCGATGACCCTCCCCGCACTCCCGTGTATCTTGCCCTGTACGAGGGCTACACGGCTCCGGAGATCGCCTCGATGCTCGACGCCCCCGTGAATACCGTGTATTCCTGGATTGCCCGCGGCAAAAAGACGCTGAAGGAGGCCCTCTCATGACCGATCTTGAGCAGCGTATCCGTGAGGCCTACGATGCCCAGCATGCTTCCGAGGCGCTCCGCGGACGCACGCTGGCCCTTCTCGAGGAAGAGCGGAAGAGGCGGCCGGATGCTCCTTCTGTTGAGGTGCATCGCGCCTCCCTGCGGCGTCGCCCGCGAGCGCGTGTCGTCACTGCTTGGGCCGCATGCCTTTTGCTCGCGCTGGCCCTCGTCGGTGCCTATGGCGTGTATCGTGCGCCGTCTGCTTTCGTGGACATTGAGGTGAATCCCTCTCTTGAGCTTACGGTTAATACGTTCGGTATCGTGATTGAAGCCGAAGCGCTCAATGATGATGGCGCTGTCGTGCTCGGCGCTGTTGATATGCTGAATCGCCCTTACGGCGACGTCATCGGCGCGCTGCTGTCGAGTGACGCATTCGGCTCTTATGCCGAGAAAGATGCGTTTATTGACGTCAACGTGGTTTCTGAGAACAATCGCTTGGGGGAGAGCCTTGTTGCTCAAAGCGACGAGGCGCTGTCCTCTGCATCCTGTGAACATGCTTGTCGCCGTGCCGATAGCGCCACTCGCGATGCGGCAGCTGCGGCGGGTTTGGGCGTTGGTCGCTATCAGGCTGCCCAAGAGCTGATGAGCCTCGATCCCTCATACACGCTCGAGGAGTGTGCTTCCATGACTATGCGTCAGCTGCGTGATCGCATCGACGCATGCCACAGCGGCCAGGAGGGCGATTCCTACGAGGGCCACGGACATGGCCAAGGGGCCGGTAAGGGATATGGTCACGGCCGCCATGGCAATTAAACGAGGCGACGCATAACGTATTGCGACGGAATTTCGGCCGTCTCAGGGGCCATTCGTGCGGATGAAAGATTTTTCAAATTCCCCCTTGCGCTCTTGGAGCCGAAGGGGTATTCTACTAAATCCGCGCTTGAGGAAGGCGCGGCGGCTGGTCCCTCTGGGCCAGTGCCTGCAGGTTCCCGTTGGAAACGAATTTTCAAAAATTTTGAAAAAAGTCGTTGACAGCCAACAGGAAACCCTGTAAAGTATTTCCTTGCGCCGCTCGCGAGGGCGGCGGGGCGGGAAGCCTCCCGCGGAACCTTGACAACCGGATACTGAGGATGGAATTCGAGAGACGGAACAAACGTCTTCTCGGATGTCAGACGGACATTCGAGAGAGCAAGCTTTAACTTTTTCCCTGTCAGGGGCCCGAGGCCCCGACGGAGAGTTTTAAAACAGAATCGAGACTCACATCGATCCTACGGCGCCTCCGGGCGCCGTTCGAACGGAGAGTTTGATCCTGGCTCAGGATGAACGCTGGCGGCGTGCTTAACACATGCAAG
>OLRX01000843.1_pt1 | contig 25285 bp, 20 predicted proteins | sample 1672991 | NCBI WGS metagenome assembly OLRX01 (sample SAMEA3136744, study PRJEB25190) | human gut metagenome | biome: human gut; feature: human-associated habitat; material: faeces | place: Austria | collected 2013
CCTGCTGCTGGGTTCCGACGGACTGGGGAACACCGTCACCGATCAGGAGATGCTCTTCGAGGTCATCCACGGGGACGGGCCGGACACCTGCCTGGACCGGCTGCTGGCCATCGCCAAGCGCCAGGGCGCGCCGGACAATGTCACGGCCGTCCTGATGCAAAAACAGTAAAGGGGGGAGACACATGGAACACAAGGACCCGTATATTGGAAAAATGCTGGACAACCGCTATGAGATTCTGGAGCGTATCGGCACCGGGGGCATGGCGATTGTGTACAAGGCCAAGTGCCACCGGCTGAACCGCCTGGTGGCCGTCAAGATTCTCAAGAGCGACCTGGCCCAGGACGAGGACTTCCGCCGCCGGTTCAACGCAGAATCCCAGGCAGTCGCCCAACTGTCTCACCCCAACATCGTATCGGTGTACGACGTGTCCAAGGGCGGCGATATCGAGTATATCGTCATGGAGCTGATCGACGGCATCACGCTGAAGCAGTACATGGAGAAGCGGGGGCAGCTGAACTGGCGGGAGTCGCTGCACTTCATTACACAGATCATGCGGGGCCTCAGCCACGCCCACAGCCGGGGCATCGTCCACCGGGACATCAAGCCCCAGAACGTGATGGTGCTGCGGGACGGCAGCGTGAAGGTAGCCGACTTCGGCATCGCCTGCCTGGAGAACGCCGCCCAGACCCTGACCCAGGAGGCTCTGGGCTCCGTCCACTACATCTCTCCGGAGCAGGCCCGCGGGGACCGCACCGACGCCCGTAGCGACATCTACTCCGCCGGCGTGGTGCTGTATGAGATGCTCACCGGCCGCCTGCCCTTTGAGGGGGACAGCGCCGTGTCTGTGGCCATCCAGCACCTGAGCTCCGTGCCCCTGGCGCCCCGGGAGGTGAATCCGGACATCCCGGAGCAGCTGGAGCTGATCTGCATGAAGGCCATGGCGCCGGATCTGGAGAAGCGCTACCCCTCCGCAGACGCGATGATTGCAGATCTGGAGGCCTTTCGGAAGAACCCCGGCGTGAATCTGGACTTCGAGCTGTCCGACCTGCGGCCGGAGGAGACCGACGAGCCCACTCAGAAGCTCCGTTCCGCTGTGCCGCCCCAGCTCCACCGGCAGGGCCGGGAGCCCTCCTATGAGCGGGGACGCCGGTGGGAGGAGGATCGCTACGAGGACGAACAGCCCTCCCGCCTCAGCGGCGGCAAGAAGATCGCGCTGATCGGCGGCGGTGCCGTAGTGGTCGTGGTGGTCCTGTTCTTCCTGTTCCGGGCCATCTTCGCCTCCTTTGTCCCGGCGGCGCCGGACACCTACACCGTACCCAAGCTGGTGGGCATGACGGAGGAGCAGGCCAACGAGCAGGCCAGTGTGGCGGACGGCACCTTCCAGGTGGTGGTGGCGGGCACCGAGGCCAGCGACGCCGCCGTGGGTGAAATCATCCGCCAGGACCCGGAGCCGGACACGGAGAAGAAGGGTGAGCTGCCCATCACCATCAACGTCTGGGTCAGCGCCGGTGAGGACGTGGGCACCATGCCGGACCTGACCACCAAGCCCATGACCTATGACCAGGCCATGACCATCCTGCAGGATCTGGTGGCGGAATATGAACTGAACGTCCAGCCCTATGAGGAGACCCAGAAGGAGTACGATGACGAGCTGGCCGTTGACGTCATCAAGTCCACCACCCCGGCGGCGAATGCAGAACTCCACAAGGGGGACACCATCACCTTTGTCCTCAGCCGGGGACCCCAGACCGTGCCGCTGATCGATTTCACGAATAGGGAACGTGCCTGGGCGGAGGACCAGCTGAAGAACGTGCTGGGCCTGGAGGTCGAGGTCCATGAGGAGGCCAGCGACACTGTGGAAGCGGGTCTGGTTATCCGTCAGAACCCGACGGCTACCACGCAGGTGCCTGCCGGCAGCACAGTGGAGCTGTGGGTCAGCACCGGCCCGGAGAGCAGCGGCAATGAAGACCTGCAAATGGAACCGCTGATTATCGCCCTGCCCACAGACCGGGAGACAGCAGAAGTTCAGATCGTGGTGAACGGTGTAATCGAGTTCAATGAGTCGGTCCCCTGCCGAGATGGCAACTATGTCTATGAGCTGTACGGCACCGGAACGGTCTCCGTGGAGGTGTATGTGGACGGCGTGATGGATGTGAACAATACCCGTGAGGTGACCTTCGGTGAGTGAGGGACGGATCCGAAAGGCCCTCAGCGGCTTCTACTATGTGGACGATGGGGCGTCTCTCACCGCCTGCCGGGGGAGAGGAAAGCTCCGCCACGCCAAGGTCACGCCCCTGGTGGGGGACCGGGTGGAGTTCACCCCTCTGGACAACGGCCAGGGGGCCATTGACGCCATCCTGCCCCGCAAAAACCAGTTCCAGCGCCCGGCGGTGGCCAACATCGACCAGTTGGTGATCGTGGCCTCCCAGGCCATCCCGGTGACCGACCCTTTCCTCATTGACCGGGTCATTGCCATCGCCGAGGGGAACCATTGTGAGAGCATCGTGTGCGTCAACAAGTGCGACCTGGCCTCCGGCGGGGAACTGGCCGCCATCTATGAGCGGGCCGGCTTTCAGACCGTCCAGGTGAGCGCCGAGACGGGGGAGGGCCTGGACCGGCTCCGGGAGCTGATCTCTGGAAAGGTATCCGCCTTTACAGGGAACTCCGGTGTTGGAAAATCCAGCATTTTGAACGCGCTGGAGCCCGGCGTTGCCCTGGAGACGGGGGATGTGAGCGAAAAGCTGGGCCGTGGGCGGCACACCACGCGCCATGTGGAGCTGATCCGCCTGTCCTGCGGGGCCATGGTGGCCGATACGCCGGGGTTCGCCTCCTTTGATACGGAGCGGATGGAGCTGTGCCGGAAGGAGGAGCTGGCCGGACGCTTTCGGGAGTTCGCCCCCTACCGGGAACGGTGCCAGTTTCAGGACTGCGCCCATCTCAAGGAGAAGGGCTGTGCCGTGCTGGAGGCCGTCCGGCAGGGGAGGATCCCCCGCAGCCGCCATGCCAGCTACCTGCGGCTGTATAACGAGCTGAAGGACCTGAAGGCGTGGGATAGGAAATAATGAATTGCTTCCGGACAGACGGAAAAAGGCAGGAGCGATGGCTCCTGCCTTTTTCCGAAAAACTTCATCACGCTACCTTGTGCGAAGTGCGGCAAAAGAAAGAACTTGCTGCCTGGAAAATTGTTTTGGTTGCACAATGGAATGAAATATGGTATACTGGCAAAACACGGAAGGGGGAGTGTTTCATGAGAAAGCTGACGGCGCTGCTGCTGGCGCTGATAACATCCCTGTCTCTGGCTGCATGCAGCTTCGTAGCGCTGCCCATGGATCCGGAGCAGCCCACAAACCAGAAGCAGGAGCAGCTGGCGGAGGACGGCACATACACCACCAAAGAGGATGTAGCACGGTATATCCACTTATACGGACATCTGCCGGACAACTTCATTACAAAAAAAGAGGCCCAGCAGCTGGGCTGGACCGGTGGCTCTCTGGAGCCGTATGCACCGGGCTGCTGCATCGGCGGCAGCCGGTTCGGAAACTATGAGGGCCTGCTGCCGGAGGCAGACGGCCGGACCTGGACCGAGTGTGACATCAACACCCTGGGCGCCAAGTCCCGGGGACCGGAGCGTATCGTCTTTTCCAACGATGGGCTGATTTATTACACCGGCGACCACTACCAGACCTTTGAACTGCTGTATGGAGGAGAATGAACATGCAGGTATTTTTGAACGGAAACGACATTACCAACCGCGAGCAGCTGCATGACGCCCTGTCGGAGGCCCTGGAGCTGCCGGAGTGGTACGGCCGCAGTCTGGACGCTCTGTACGATTGCCTGACGGATCTGTCCGTGCCCACGACCATCCATGTGGAGCATTGGCCCCAGGAGGATTATTTGCAGCGGGCGCTGACGGTAATTCAGGACGCGGCGGAGGAAAACGAGCTGATTCAGGTGCGGCTGGAGGACTGAACCAGCTTGTGCCGGGTATACCACAGGGAACCCAAGAGCAGCACCAGGTTCAGCGCCAGCATGGCCCAGAATACCGGAGATTTGAAATCCAGGTTATTGCCCAGAATGCACAGACACACCATACCCGGCGCGATAGACAGCCACGAGGCAGACAGATAAGTCCAGAAGTTCAGCCGCATCATGCCGAACAGCACGCCCAGCAGCTCCATGTTCAGCCCCAGCATGTGGATGGTGAAGCAGAAGACAAAGCCATACTGCTGAGTGGCGGTGAAGTATTTGTTCAGCTTGGGGTGTCTGCTCAGCAGGCCCTCCAGGCTGTCGGTGCGGGTGGACCGCCCCATCCAATAGGAAATGGACAGACACAGCGCTGTGCCCACGCCGCTGATGGCCAAGGCTGCCGGCAGCGGCAGGATCAAAGACACCACGACCACCAGGGCGTTGTATACCACCACGCCGGAGAAGCCCTTTGCTATGAACAGCGCCAGGATCACCAGCACGGCCAGCACCGGACGATGCTCCACCAACTGTGGCACGGTATTCAGATCGATGACGCCGGTCAGCAGCAGAGCGCCGAAGCCTGCCGCACACAGCAGCATCATCAGGATCGGCAGATAGTCCCGCAGGGTCTTTTTCATGGATGGCACAGCCTCCTTGAGCCAAATATAGAAGAATATATACCATAAATTTGTGAATAAATCAAGTATCAGACCAGATTTTGAACAAATTCTGAAGTTCAGGAAAAGGAATGGTTGACATTTTTCCGGAAATGGTGTAGAATGCCCACATATTGAGAACGGCTGAGATGGGAAGCAGTAGGCGGTATGCGGATGCCGAGAGAGGGAGCGGTTGGTGCAAGCTCCCGTGATGCGCCGCCCAAGTCGTCCCGGAGCCTTGGGCTGAACTGACAGTAGGCTGCAACGGTGGGTCCCCCGTTATCGGGACAGGGCGTATTTGCGCCCATGAGTGCGGGATTTCCCGAATACAGGTGGTACCACGGACTTTTTATGGTTCGCCCTGTTTTGCTGTGGCAAAACAGAGCGGGCCTTTTTGTTTTGCCAAATACTCAAATAAGGAGAATGACTATGCGCAAAGAATTACCCAAGGTGTACGATCCCCGGCAGGTGGAGCCCCGGATCTACCAGATGTGGATGGACGGCGGCTGCTTCAGTGCGGAGCCGAACCCGGACAAAAAGCCTTTTTCCATCGTGATGCCGCCCCCCAACGTCACGGGGCAGCTGCACATGGGCCACGCCATGGATGCCACGCTGCAGGATATTCTTATTCGCTTCAAGCGGATGCAGGGATATGAGGCCCTGTGGCTGCCCGGTACGGACCACGCCGGAATCGCCACCCAGATCAAGGTGGAGGAAAATCTGCGTCAGGAGGGCCTGACCCGCTATGACCTGGGTCGGGAGAAGTTCCTGGAGCGCGTATGGGCCTGGAAAGAAAAGTACGGCAACCGTATTGTAGAGCAGCAGAAGAAGATGGGTTCCTCCTGTGACTGGGACCGCTCTCGCTTTACTATGGACGAGGGCTGCTCCCGTGCCGTCCGGGAGACGTTCTGCGAACTGTATGACAAGGGGCTCATTTACAAGGGCAGCCGCATCATCAACTGGTGCCCCCACTGCCTGACGGCGTTATCCGACGCCGAGGTGGAGTATACCGATAAGCCTGGCCACCTGTGGTATATCCGTTACCCCCTGGCGGACGGCAGCGGCGACATCGTGGTAGCCACCACCCGTCCGGAAACCATGATGGGCGATACCGGTGTGGCAGTGAATCCGGAGGACGAGAAGTTCAAGCATCTGATCGGCAAGACCTGCATCCTGCCCATTATGAACCGCGAGATTCCCATTGTGGGCGATGAATACTGCGAGATCGGCTTTGGTACTGGCGCGGTGAAGATGACTCCCGCCCACGACCCCAACGACTTCGAGGTGGGTCTGCGCCATAATCTGGAGGTCATCCGTGTCATCGCTGACGACGGCACCATCAACGAAAACGGCGGCAAGTACAACGGCATGGACCGCTACGAGTGCCGCAAGGCCATCGTCAAGGACCTGGAGGAGCAGGGTTACCTGGTCAAGACCGAGGATTATTCCCACAATGTGGGCACCTGCTACCGCTGCCACAACGATGTGGAGCCGCTGATCTCCGCTCAGTGGTTTGTGAAGATGGCGCCCCTGGCCAAGGAGGCCATCCGCGTGGTGCAGGACGGCACGGTCAAGTTTGTCCCCGAGCGTTTTACCAAGACGTATATCAACTGGATGGAGAATGTCCACGATTGGTGCATTTCCCGCCAGCTGTGGTGGGGCCACCAGATCCCCGCCTGGACCTGCGATGACTGCGGCCATATCAACGTCAGCCGTCAGGACCCCACCCAGTGTGAAAAGTGCGGCAGCACGCATCTGACCCGGGAGGAGGATGTGCTGGACACCTGGTTCAGCTCCGCTCTGTGGCCCTTCTCCACCCTGGGCTGGCCCGACAAAGACGCCAAAGACCTGCAATACTGGTATCCCACCTCTGTGCTGGTCACCGGCTATGATATCATCTTCTTCTGGGTGGCCCGCATGATCTTTTCCGGCATGGAGCAGATGAAGAAGGAACCGTTTAAGACCGTGCTGATCCACGGCCTGGTTCGGGACGACAAGGGCCGCAAAATGTCCAAGTCTCTGGGCAACGGCATCGACCCCCTGGAGATGGCGGACAAGTTCGGCGCCGACGCTCTGCGCTTCAACCTGATCACTGGCAACAGCCCCGGCAATGATATGCGCTTCTTCGTGGAAAAGTGCGAGGCAATGCGCAACTTTGCCAATAAAATCTGGAATGCGTCTCGCTATGTGATGATGAATCTGACCATCGAGCGGGTGGAGCTGCCGGAGAAGCTGGAGCTGGAGGACAAGTGGGTCCTCAGCAAGCTGAACACGCTGATCCGCGAGGTTACCGACAACATGGAGGCCTATGAGTTGGGTGTGGCCTCCGCCAAGATCTATGACTTTATCTGGGACACCTACTGCGACTGGTATATCGAGCTGACCAAGACCCGCCTGTACGGCGAGGATGAGGAGGCCAAGCTGGCCGCCCAGAACGTGCTGTGCTATGTGCTGCTGCGGGTGCTGGAGCTGCTGCACCCCTTCATGCCCTTCATCACCGAGGAGATCTGGCAGGCGCTGCCTCATGAGGGCGACTACCTGATTCGTGCTCAGTGGCCCACATATCGTCAGGAGTTTGACTTTGCTGCGGAGGAACGGGCCATGGAGGCGGTAAAGGACGCCATTTCCGCTGTCCGTGCCCGTCGGGCTGAGATGAACGTGCCTCCGTCCCGGAAGGCAAAGATCATCATTACCAGCCAGACCCCCGAGATTTATGTCGGCGGCCGTGACTTCATCACCCGTCTGGCCTACGCCAGCGAGGTGGAGGTGGGAACCCAGACTCCCCAGGACCTCAACGGCATGGTGACGGTGTCCACCCACGATGCCACCATGTATCTGCCTCTGGCGGAGTTGGTGGACATTGAGAAGGAGCTGGAGCGCATCGGCAAGGAGATCACCAAGGCCAGGGAAAATCTGGAACGCATTGAAAAGAAGCTCCAGAACGAGAGCTTTGTATCCAAGGCTCCGGAGGCGGTGGTCAATGCCGAGCGCGAAAAGGCCGACAAGGCCCGTGCCCTCATTGTCAAGCTGGAGGAATCCGCCCAGGCAATGCGCGGCTGATTTTTCACTCCCGGCGGCTTCCGACAGAAAATAGACGCCATATATGATAAAATCACCGCAGATCATTTGATCTGCGGTGATTTTATGACCTTTCCGGGGCCCGCAGGGGCATCAGAAGCGGAAAGGAAGATAGTTACGAAAGAAACCCATCAGGGGTGTCTTTCGTTTTCGATCCTTCGCCTTTTCGGAGACGCCGAAAAGGCGTCAGAGTGCGGCAAAAATTTGACGCGCTCAAAATCACCGCAGATCATTTGATCTGCGGTGATTTTTTGTGCAAGGCTCCAAGGGTCATGGTGCCTGCGGGAATAGCGATTAGATTCGGAAAGATATTGGACAAACCGGATTGTCTTGATCAGACGGAAAAGGAGTGAGCATGTATGGAAATCGTGACCAGGCGGGAGGAACGATGCCTGGAAATCATCCTGAAAGGGGAACTAGACCACCACGGAGCCCATGAGATCGCGGGTCAACTGGAGCGGTCCATCGAGTTGGCACTGCCGCTGCGGCTGGTGCTGGATTGGTCCGGGGTGACCTTTATGGATAGCTCCGGCATTGCCGTGGTCATGCGGGCAAGGCAGCGCATGCGGGAGCTGGGCGGCAGCATAGTCCTGCGGAATGCAGGGCCCCAGCCGAGAAAGGTGCTGGAAGCAGCAGGGCTGGACAGATTTGTGACCTTGGAATAAGAAGGAGGGGTGTACATAATGAAAGTGGAAAATTATGTGACGCTGGAGTTTCTCAGCCGCAGCACCAATGAGGCCTTCGCCCGGACTGCCGCGGCAGCCTTTGCCGCGCAGCTGGATCCTACGCTGGACGAGGTGGGGGATATCAGAACCGCCGTCAGTGAGGCAGTGACCAACGCCATCGTTCACGCCTATCCGGATAAGCTGGGGAAAATTGTCATGAAGCTGCGCATTCTGGAGGGCGGCATATTGGAGCTGACCGTGCGGGATTGGGGCCGGGGCATCGACAATGTGCAGCAGGCTCGGCAGCCGCTTTTTACCACCGGCGGCGAGGAACGCAGCGGCATGGGCTTTACCATCATGGAGAGCTTCATGGACAAGCTGACGGTGAAGTCCACTCCCGGAAAGGGAACCGTGGTGTCTATGCGCAAGCGCATTGTACCGCGGCTGTCTGGCCGTCGATGAGCAGCGGCGAGCTATTTGCCCTGCTGGATCGGGCCCAGAATGGCGACGACGCAGCCTGCGAGCAGGTGCTGCAGGAGAATGCCGGGCTGATTTGGAGCATCGTCCGGCGATACTATGGCTGCGGGGTAGAGACGGATGATCTGTATCAGCTGGGATGCATTGGATTTATCAAAGCTGTAAAGGGGTTTAACCTCACATATGGAACGCAGTTTTCCACCTATGCCGTTCCGAAAATCGCTGGGGAGATACGGCGTTTTCTGCGGGACGACGGAGCCATTAAGGTAGGGCGCAGCATCCGCGAAAAGGGACAGGCCCTGTCCGCCGCCCGGGAGCGGCTGCGGTACCGGTTGGGCCGGGACCCGCGCCTGTCGGAGCTGTCGGAGGAGACGGGCCTGACACCGGAGGAAATTGCCAGTGTGGAGCTGGCCACCGGTGTGCCGGAATCCTTGCAGCAGGAAACGGCGGAAGGACTGACCCTGGAATCTACCTTGGGTACCGACAGCCCGGAGGAAAGCATGGTGGAGCGCATCGCCCTGCGGGAAGCCATCGACGCTTTGCCGGAACGGGAAAAGATGACCATTCTGCTGCGTTTTTTTAAGGGGCTGACTCAGGAGCAGACGGCCCGGATCCTGGGAGTATCCCAGGTGCAGGTATCGCGGCTGGAGCGCCGTGGGCTGGCAAATTTGCGGAAGCTGCTGGACGACTGAATTGCTCATAGTCCGTCGGCAGAAACTCTGTCATGGTCCCACGGTAGCGCTTGGGAAGAAATGTGTTCTGGCAACGGGGATTGATACGCTCCCGGATGGACACGGTGTTGAAAAATTCCTTCCACAAGGCACGGTATTGAAGTTCTTCCCGACTGGGCAGATCCAGCGTCAGATGGTCTACCGGAACAATGCGCCGCTGGCCCTTGGCGTACAGCAGCAGCTCGCCGTGGGTGCGGTCATACAGAAAAAAAGACTCTCCGGCCATGCGGCTGCAAAAGTGGCCAGCCAGCAGGGGAAGCACCCGGTTTTTGGGCTCGATTTCGCCGCCTAAAACGCCGTTGTAGTCTGAAAACCGTACGAAGCCACGGAGCTTTTCCAGCTCACCGCTTAGATGCCGCAGGGCACAGGCAATGGGATAGTACACGTCGTCCGCCTTGCTGTACATAAATCCTGGGCCCTGGTCATAGAGCTTACGGATGAAGGCATACAGACGGAGTTCCTTGTCCTCCATGCAGGTTAGCCACGCTCGGCGCAGAACCCGCAGCGCCGTTTTGGAAAGACGCTCCAGACTGGCATATACCCGCTGGCTATGGTCCTGCCGGGTGATCACCACCCGCACGGGATACAGGGAAACACATTCCTCATCGCTGCAAAAGGCGATGGGGAATTCTTTATGGAAATAGCTGTCGAACACGCAGCACAGAAAGCCCTGAAAGCTTCCGTCGTATTGAAAAATCACATCTTCCATGGTCTTATCCCGCATCAAACAGCGACAGCTGCCGGCATTCCTCTGCCGGGAGCTGACCTCGTTCCATAGCCTCCAGCTGCCGGGAAAGGGTAGAGGCGGAAAAGTGCAGCCCCGTGCGCATGCGGCCGCCGCAGGTGATGAAAAACTGTGCGCGTTTCAGCACTACGCCCAGCTTGGGCAAGTCCTCCATCCGCAGGACGGCGTGCCGCCGGGCGGTGACAATGCGACGGGCGCTGATCGGGCCGATACCCGGCACCCGCAGCAGCGTTTCCGGCTCTGCCTTGCAAACCTCCACCGGGAACCGCTCCAGATGGCATAGGGCCCAGTGACACTTGGGATCCAGCAGGGGATTGAAGTCCGGATGGGCTTCATCCAGCAGCTCCTGGGCCCTGAAGCCGTAAAAGCGCAGAAGCCAGTCGGCTTGATACAGCCGGTGTTCCCGCAGCAGGGGCGGTTTGGTATCCAGAGACGGGAGCAGGGTGTTCTCCACTACCGGAACATAAGCGGAGTAGAACACGCGTTTGAGACGATACTTCTGATACAGAGACTCCGTCAGGTGCAGGATGTGCCGGTCCGTGTCCCGGGTGGCTCCCACGATGAGCTGGGTGCTCTGACCCGCCGGGGCAAAGACCGAAGCGTGCTTGTACTTTACCAGCTCCGCCTTGCTCTGGGCAGCCTGGTCCCGAATCAGCGCCATGGGCCGCAGAATGGCCTGCTTGCTCTTATCCGGGGCCAGCGTTTGCAGCCCCTCCTGGGAGGGGAGCTCGATATTCACGCTGAGCCGGTCCGCCAGGAGGCCCAGCTGCTGCACCAGCTCCGGCGATGTGCCGGGGATAGCTTTGGCGTGGATATATCCGTTGAACCGGTATTCCTGCCGCAGCAGCCGGAGACATTCGATCATCTGTTCGGTTGTGTAGTCCGGGCTGCGAAGCACACCAGAGGAGAGGAACAGCCCCTCAATATAATTGCGCCGGTAAAATTCAATGGTCAGTTCCGCCAGCTCCCGGGGCGTAAAGGCGGCTCGCCGTGTGTCGTGAGAGCGGCGATTGACACAGTATTTGCAGTCATACACGCAGCGATTGGTCATCAGAACCTTCAGCAGGGTGATACATCGCCCGTCGGCGGAAAAGCTGTGGCAGCAACCCGCTACAGAGGAGGTGGTGTTGCCGATCATACCCGGGCGGGAGCCCCGGCGAACGCCGCTGGAGGTGCAGGCTGCATCATATTTAGCCGCATCGGCCAGGATGGCCAGCTTATCCAGCAGTTCCATGGCCAATGTCCTCAGGCGGTGCGGCGGCGGGGCTGGGGCTGGTCGATCCAGTCCGCCAGACGGACCACGCCCGCAGAAAACGCACCAGCGCCCAGCAGCATTATAATAAATCCAAAGGTCGTCATGGGTAAGCCCTCCAGAACATTTGTTCTATTCGCATTATAAGTCGAACGAACGTTCTTGTCAAGTAAAATCGAACAAAAATTCTACAAAATTCGACAGCCGGTTGACCGGCGGCGGATTTTGTATTAAAATGGAGGACGAGAAAACAAGACAGGGGAAGGAACATCATGAACGACTTGGAAAAACGCTTTGCTGCGGCCCGCCGACGGGCCATTGCCACAGATTATGCGCACCTGAATCCCCGGCAGCTGGAGGGGGTTCTGACGACAGAGGGGCCGCTGCTGCTGCTGGCGGGAGCCGGCTCCGGCAAGACCACGGTGCTGATCAACCGGGTAGCGAACCTCCTGCGCTATGGCCGGGGCAGTGACACGGAGGAGATACCGCTGCCCATTTCCCAGGATGAGGTGGAGTTTCTGGAGCAGTACGCTGCCGCCCCGGACCCGGAGCAGCGGCCGCTGATGCAGTATCTGTGCGCTGTGGAGCCTGCCCGGCCCTGGGAGGTACTGGCCATCACCTTCACCAACAAGGCCGCCAATGAACTGAAGGACCGGCTGGAGCGGATGCTGGGGGAGGAGGCCCGGGACGTCTGGGCCGCCACATTCCACTCTGCCTGCGTCCGGATTCTGCGTCGGGATATTGATAAGATCGGCTTTGACCGAAGCTTTACCATTTACGATACCGACGACAGCAAGCGGGTCATCAAGGATATTCTCAAGGAGATGGGACTGGAGGAAAAGACCTTCCCGGTGCGGGAGGTACTGTCTGTGATCTCCAATGCCAAGGACGCCATGATGATGCCCGAGGAGTTCAGCCAGCTGTGGGAGCAGCGGGGGGACTGGCGCCGGGTACGGATGGGCCGGGTCTATGCTGCCTATAACCGCCGTCTGCGGGACGCCAACGCCCTGGACTTTGACGACATCATCCTTCACACAGTGGAGCTGCTGCAATCGGACCGCCAGACCCTGGAGTACTACCGGAATAAGTTCCGCTACGTCCTTATCGACGAGTACCAGGATACCAATCACATGCAGTATATGCTGGCCAGCCTTCTGGCCGGAGGAAGGAAGAACATCTGCGTGGTGGGTGACGACGACCAGAGCATTTACCGTTTCCGGGGCGCCAACATCGAGAACATCCTCAGCTTTGAAAAGCAGTACGCCGGGGCCAGGACCATCCGTCTGGAGCAGAATTACCGCTCCACACAGAACATTCTGGATGCCGCCAACGCCGTGATCCGCCACAACGTGGGCCGAAAAGGCAAGACCCTGTGGACCGAGAACGGCGCAGGGGAGGCGGTCACCGTCAAAACCTGCTTCAACGAGGGGGATGAGGCCAACTATGTGGTGGGACAGATCATGATGAACTACCGACGGGGCGTGGACTGGAAAGAGAACGCCGTGCTGTACCGTATGAATGCCCAGTCCAACGCACTGGAATATGCCTTCAAGCGCAATGGTGTGCCCTATAAAATCATTGGCGGCACAAAGTTCTTTGACCGGGCCGAGGTCAAGGATATGCTGGCATATCTGTGCGTCATCAACAACCCTGCCGACGATCTGCGGCTACGCCGCATCGTCAATGTTCCCGCCCGGAAGATCGGCGCGGCTACCATGGACAAGGCCCAGGCCATCGCCACGGAGAGGGGCCTGACGCTGATGGAGGTCCTGCGCCGGGCAGGGGACTATCCCCAACTGAAATCAGCTGCTGGCAAGTTAATCAGCTTTACAGCGATGATAGACGAAATGCGCCGCCAGTCGGATGAAATGGGCCTGGTGGAGTTTTATGATTATGTGTGCCGCCGCAGCGGCTATGTAGCCATGCTCCAGGAAAAGGAGGATGCGGAGAGCCGGGGCCGCCTGGAAAACGTAGAGGAGCTCAGCTCCAGTATCCAGGCGTTTCTGGAGAACGATCCCGAGGACCCCACTCTATCGGGCTTTTTGGACGAGGTTGCTCTGTACACAGACCTGGACGGCCAGGAGGCCGGGGACAACTGCGTGACTCTGATGACCATGCACAGCGCCAAAGGCCTGGAGTTTCCCAGCGTATTCGTGGTGGGCATGGAGGACGGACTTTTCCCGGGCAATCGCGCTATGGGTGAGCCGGAGGAAATGGAGGAGGAGCGGCGGCTGTGTTATGTGGCCATGACCCGGGCCAAGGAGAAGCTGACTCTGACCAATGCCCGTCAGCGGATGCTGTTTGGCCGCACTACCCCCTGTATGCCCTCCCGATTCCTGAAGGAGATCCCGGAGGAGAATATGGAGTGGCTGGGGAAGCCCGAGCCGCGTCCCGCATCCCGGTGGGACGACGACTTCGGCGATACGCCTCGCTATGCATCGCAGCCGGAGACCCGGACTATGCCTAAGCCGGAGTACCCGGTGCGTCCGACGGTGTCCTCCGCTCCGCTGCTGCAATTGCAGCCCGGCGACGGTGTCCGGCACAGCGCCTTTGGCCAGGGGATGGTACTCAGCGTGCGCCCCATGGGCGGAGATGCTCTGGTGGAGGTGGCCTTCGACCGGGTGGGCACCAAAAAGCTCATGCTGAAGACCGCAGGTGCGCATTTGACAAAGCTGTAATGCAAAACCACTTTACATATCGAGACGAAAAATCCGTCTCCGGCCACAAGCCGGAGACGGATTTTTCAGCGTATTTTTATTTTGCCAGAATCTTCTTCAGATGGGCGAAGCGAGGCAGGGAGTCCACCTTGGGCAGGTCCGGTTCACCCTGGATCAGGGGCAGCGCGTATTCCACAAACTGGTGGTTTACGCCGTTGCCTTCTTCGTTGATCCAGCTGCGGGGCAGCTTCTTCTCGGTGTTGGCAACCTCCATCAGGGGGATCAGCTTGGTCTTGCAGGCGTACTTGCCGTCCCGGACACCGCGCTCGAAGCCGATCATGCGGCCGTTGATGCCGTTGATGGCATTTTCCACGGCTGCTTTACCGGCCATATAGGATTCCTCAATATCCGTCTCGGAAGCCAGATGTGCGCCGCAGCGCTGCAGCAGGTTCAGCTCGATGCCGCGGACCTTGGCGCCGGTCTCCTCCTTGACCACCTGGGCCAGCATGGCAGCCAGGCCACCCAGCTGGGCGTGGCCGAAGCCGTCGGTAGCGGCCACCTTGGCCTCGGACACAAAGCCGCCGTCCTCATAGTGGATACCCTCGGACACAGCCACGATGCAGTAGCCCTTTTCGGCGTATACACGCTTGACATCCTCAATGAACTTGGGCATGCTGAAGTCCACCTCGGGCAGATAGATCAGATCGGGGCCTGCGCCGTATTCGCTGGCCAGGGCAGCGGAAGCGGCCAGCCAGCCGGCATGGCGGCCCATGATCTCCATCACCACGATCATACCGGTGTCGTACACATGGGCGTCCAGGTTTACTTCCATCATGGAGGTGGCGATATACTTGGCGGCAGAGCCGAAGCCGGGGCAGTGGTCGGTGCCGAACAGATCGTTGTCGATGGTCTTGGGTACACCCATGACCCGGCACTCGTAGCCCACGGACTGCATGTACTGATTGATCTTATTGCAGGTATCCATGGAGTCGTTGCCGCCGTTATAGAAGAAGTAGCGGACGTTGTGCTTCTTGAACACCTCCAGAATGCGGCGATAATCGGTATCGTCCACCTCGGGGTCCGCGATCTTGTAGCGGCAGGAGCCCAGGGCGGAGGAGGGGGTGTACTTCAGCAGACGCAGCTCCTCGGGATCCTCCAGACCCATGTCGAACAGGCGATCGCTGAGAACGCCCTTGATGCCGTGCTCCGCGCCCAGCACCTGAGTGATGACGCCGGATTTCAGGGCCGTGTCAATGACGCCGTAAGCGCTGGCGTTGATCACAGACGTAGGCCCACCGGACTGACCGATGATACAGGCACCCTTTAATTCTTTCATGATTGACTACCTCCCAGTAGATTTTTCTTGCCATGCGGAATATTTTATCACAGAGGATGGATAAAGTAAACCGTTGGGGCTTGCAAAAAGAAAAAAATGTGGTACAATACATATATACATCATATCCCAATCATTCCATACAAGTCAAGACCAATTTTTCAAAAGGAGCGATTTATTATGCCACTGGTTACTTCCAAGGAAATGTTCGAGAAGGCTTACAACGGCGGTTACGCCATCGGTGCCTTCAACGTCAACAACATGGAGATCATTCAGGGGATTACCGAGGCCGCCGCTGAGCTGAAGGCCCCCCTGATCCTGCAGGTGTCCAAGGGCGCGCGCGCCTATGCCAACCGCACCTATCTGAAGAAGCTGGTGGAGGCCGCCGTTATTGAGACGGGCCTGCCCATTGTGCTGCATCTGGACCACGGCGACAGCTTTGAGCTGTGCAAGTCCTGCATCGAGGACGGCTTCACCTCCGTGATGATCGACGCCTCCTCCAAGCCCTTCGCCGAGAACATTGCCCTGACCCGCCAGGTGGTGGAATATGCTCACGACCACGGCGTGGTGGTGGAGGCCGAGCTGGGTACCCTGGCCGGCATCGAGGATGAAGTCAACGTGTCCGCCGAGGATTCCTCCTATACCCGCCCTGAGGAGGTGGAGGAGTTTGTGTCCAAGACCGGCTGCGACTCTCTGGCCATCGCCATCGGCACCAGTCACGGCGCATACAAGTTCAAGCCCGGCACCAAGCCCCAGCTGCGCTTCGACGTGCTGGAGGAGGTCTCCCGCCGTCTGCCCGGCTTCCCCATTGTGCTGCACGGTTCTTCCTCCGTTCCCCAGGATCTGGTGGCCAAGGTGAACCAGTATGGCGGCAATATGCCCGGCGCCATCGGCGTGCCCGAGGATCAGCTGCGCAAGGCCGCGTCTCTGTCCGTGTGCAAGATCAACATCGACTCCGACCTGCGTCTGGCCATGACCGCCTCCATCCGGGAGCACTTTGCCCTGCATCCGGCAGACTTTGACCCCCGTCAGTATCTGAAGCCCGCACGCCAGGCCATCAAGGAGCTGGTGACCCACAAGATCGTGGACGTTCTGGGCTGCGACGGCAAGGCATTCTAAGAGCAGAACCATCCGCGCCCCCCTGTGTACCCCACCGGCCCGCAGGGGGGCTTATTTTCTGATTTTCCACACAAAGAGGGAAGGGAAAACTATGAGAAAGACAAAAATCGTATGCACCCTGGGCCCGGCCACTGATGGCCAGGGCGTTCTGCGGCAGATGATTCAGGCAGGGATGAACGTGGCCCGGTTCAACTTTTCCCACGGCAGCTATGACGAGCACCAGCGCCGTCTGGAGGCGCTGACAGCCCTGCGGGAGGAGCTTCATCTGCCGGTGGCCGCTATGCTGGACACCAAGGGGCCGGAGGTGCGGCTGCGGACCTTTCAGAACGGCCCTGTTCACCTGAAAACCGGCCAGAGCTTCACTCTGACTATCGACGATGTTCCCGGGGACGAGACCCGCTGCTCCATTACCTATGCCGATCTGCCCCAGGATGTGAAGCCAGGCAACACCATCCTGCTGGATGACGGTCTGGTACGGCTGACGGTGCTGGAGACCACTGCCCGCGAGATTCGCTGCCGGGTGGAAAATGACGGCGTTATGAAGGACAAAAAGGGCGTCAACGTCCCTGGCGTATCCCTGTCCATGCCGTACATGAGCCAGCGGGACCGGGAGGATATTCTTTTTGGCATCCGCCAGGGCTTCGATTTCATTGCCGCCAGCTTTGTCCGTTCCGCCGCCGATGTCCGGGAGATCCGGCACATTCTGGATAAGAACCACTCCAAGATCCGCATCATCGCCAAGATCGAAAATCAGGAAGGCGTCAGCAACCTGGTGGATATCCTGTCCGTGGCCGACGGTATCATGGTGGCCCGGGGCGATATGGGCGTGGAGATCGACTTTACGGAGATCCCCGCCATTCAAAAGAGCATCATTGCCCAGTGTGTGGCCGCCGGAAAGCCTGTGATCACTGCCACCCAGATGCTGGATTCCATGATCGAGAACCCCCGTCCCACCCGTGCGGAGATCACCGATGTGGCCAATGCCATTTACGACGGCACCAGCGCCATTATGCTTTCCGGCGAAACGGCGGCAGGGAAGTACCCGGTGGAGGCCGTCCGCACTATGGATGCCATTGCCCGCAAGACGGAGAGCAATGTGGAGCGTATCTGTCCCGCAAAGACGCCCAAGCGCACCCGCCTGTCCATCACCGCCGCCACGGCTCACGCCGCCTGCACCACGGCGGAGGATATCGGTGCCGACGCCATCCTCACCGTCAGCCAGCGGGGCATCACTGCCCAGATGGTCAGCCGTTTCCGCCCCGCCGCCACGGTGGTGGCCCTTCTGCTGGACCCCCAGGTCCAGCGCCAGATGGCCCTGTACTGGGGCCTGGTACCCATCACCATGCCCCGGGCCAGCAGCACGGACCAGCTGGTGGATCTGGCGATCCAGTCCGCCCAGGAGGCGGGCCTGGTAAAGCACGGCGATCTGGTGGTGGTCACCGCCGGTGTTCCTGTGGGCATTTCCGGCACCACCAATATGATCCGCATCGCCCAGGTAGGCGGCGCCCTGGTCAACGCCATCGGCATCGGCAGCCAGACCGCTTCCGGTCCCCTGTGCATCTGCCGGACCCTGGAGGAGATTCCGGAGAAGTTCCATCCCGGTGACGTGCTGGTGGTACCCTACACCAATAACGATGTGGTGCCTTGGCTGCGCCAGGCCGCCGCCATTGTCAGCGAGGAGGCCAGCGCCGACTGCCACACGGCCACGGTGGGCCTGCTGCTGAACAAACCCGTAATCGTGGCCGCCTCCGACGCTACCCGCCGCCTGAAGGACGGCACCCTGGTGTCTGTGGACTGTGCCCGCGGTATTGTCCAGACCATTCCCCAATAATCGCTCACCGGCCCCGTATGGCGGGGCCGGTATTTTTTTGATATAATCTCAGTATATGGCAGCATCATTTGCAATTTATAATGAAAAAATGTAAACCTCTGCGTTTTTATGCATTTTGAGCCAGGGAAGTGGACATATTTTGTGAAAGTTACAGAAAGTTCATAAATTGATGAGATTTTTGTTGCATACGGTGCATTTTTTGTATAAAGTAGTGAAGTACCCGGTATGGTCCGGAAATATAGAAGGAGAAATGCATATGGAAATTCAAATCCTGCCCCTGATTATTGTTGTTGCTTATCTGGTGGGCATGCTGGTTGTGGGCGCCGTTGTCAGCAAGGTCCAGATCAAGAATGCCAAGGACTACATGGTGGCCGGCCGCCGCATGGGCCTGTTCATGGTAGCATTCTCCCTGTCCGCCAACAATATCGGCGGCGGCTGCACCACGGGTCTGGCCCAGAAGGCCTTCGGCGACTGGGGCGTCAGCGCTGTTTGGTACGTCCTGGCGGCGTCCATCGCCATGATTCCTCTGTCCTATTTTGCACCTAAGATCCGCAAAACCATGGCCGTGACCATCCCCGAGGTGGTGGGCCGTCGGTTCGGCAAGTTCTCCAGCAACTTCACGGCGATTCTGTCCGTGCTGTCGCTGTTCTGCCTGACCTCCTCGCAGATCGCCGCTTCCGGCGGCGTCATCAACGCCCTGATTCCGTCCATTCCCCTGAACGTGTGCCTGATCTTCGCGGGTGTGGTCATCATTCTCTATACCACCATGGGCGGCATGATCGCCGACCAGATCTCCGACCTGCTGCAATTCGGCATCATCCTGGTGGGCCTGGCCATCGCCACCCCCATTGTGCTGAACCACGCCGGCGGCTGGAACGCCATTTCCGCCGCACTGCCCGGTGAGAAGCTGAATCTGACCCAGATCGGCTGGGCCTCCATCATCGGCTATATCTTCAACTACTTCTGCACCTTCCTGGCCGGTCCTGAGATGGTCTCCCGCTTCGAGACGGCCAAGAATGAAAGGACCGCCAGAAACGCCTCCTTCCTGTCCGCCATCCTGATGGCCGCCATGTCCATCTTCCCCACGCTGCTGGGCCTGGCTGCCTTTGCTCTGCGGGATCAGCTGCCCGGTCTGGCGGTGAGCGGCAGCAACGCCATGATGATCGTCACCGGCCACTATGCGCCCGGCGTGGTGACGGGTCTGATCTCCGCCGCCATTATCTGCGCCACCATGTCCTCTGCCGACTCCAACCTGCTGTGCATGTCTACCATGATCATCAACGACCTGTACACCGGCCTGGGCGGCAAAAAAAAGCTGACGGACAAGCAGACCATTTTCTACACCCGCGCCTGCAATGTGCTGTCCGCTGTGGTGGCTATTCTGATCTCCTTGGCCGGCGTGTCCATCGTGGCCATGAACACCTTCGCCTTCGGTATCCGCTGCGCCGGCCCCTTCGCGGCCTATGGCCTGGGCCTGGCAGTGCCCAAGGCCACCAAGAACTCCGGCGTCGTGTCCATTATCTGCGGTACGGTCGCCTTTGTGGTATGGCAGATCGTGGGCGGCGGCGGCACCTGGATGTTCCTGATGCCCGTGGTGGCGGGCTGCCTGGTCAGCACTGTGTCCTTCTATGTGGTCAACTGGATTGAGTGGGCCCGCGGCGTGGAGCCTGCTCCCAGCGCCTACCTCTCCGACGAGGAAGTCACCAAAAAGATCGCCGAGGAGTCTGTCGGTCGCTGAAGGCAGCGCAAGTCAAGCCGATAAACAAGAGTAACTGCCCCCTTGCACAGGATCAAAAGTCTGCGCAAGGGGGCAGTATGATGCTCTTATCATCTCAGCAGTTATCATCATGAAAACCTATCGGGAATTGACTACGGAAGGAGTGCGGAAAGGTTGAAAACAGAGCCGCTGCATGTACAATCGGGGGCTCACAGCGAAAAATCCTCTATAATGGCGTATTTTGTTTGACTTTATCCGCAGACAGATATATAATGTATGCGATGGAAACTGCGACAGGGCCAATAACCAGCCGCGCTATCCAACAGCCCTGTGCTTTCCGCAGGGCTGTTTTTTGTTATTTTGAGAGAGAGATATCCATGAAAGGGTGATGGATTTGCAGTATTACGCACATGTCCGGGAAAATGCGAATGGCCGCAAGGAGTATCAGACGGTTGCCCAGCACCTGACGGGAACAGCTGAACTGTGCCGCGAATTCGCGGCGGCATTCGGAGCGGAAGCCGACGGGGAACTGGCGGGACTGTCCCACGACATCGGTAAATGCACGGATGCCTTTCAGGATCATCTGCTGAACGACGGACCCACAGTTGACCACGCCACAGCGGGTGCGATGGCCTGCGCCATGCGGGGAAACCGCTATGCTTCCGCATGCGTGGCGGGACATCACGGCGGACTGCCGGACTTCGGCAATATGCGGACAGCCCGGAAGGCTGATGGAACATTCTATGGCCGGATGCTGAAGGGACGTGAGGAACGGTATCTGGAGCGCTGCGGAGAAAGCGGCGCGGCGCTGCCTCCGCCGACGGTCCTGGCGACGCAAGGGTTGGATCCCCTACAGGCTTCATTCTGGACGCGAATGCTCTATTCTTGCCTGGTGGACGCCGATTTTCTGGATACAGAGCGGTTCATGAACGGTGAACGCGGGCGGGGCGGATACGATGATATCCCTACGCTGCTGGCGCGGCTGCAAGCGTATATCAAGCCGTGGCAGCAGCCCAGGACGGAGTTGAATCGGCTGCGCTGTGAGATACTGAACACCTGTATAGAGGCGGGAAGTAAGCCAAAAGGCGTTTACACACTGACCGTCCCCACCGGTGGGGGAAAGACGGTGGCGTCGCTGGCCTTTGCACTGCGGCATGCGGCGGAACATGGGATGCAGCGGGTGATTTACGTCATCCCATATACCTCCATCATCGACCAGAATGCCCGGGTGTTCCGGGATATTCTGGGGAGCGGCAATGTGCTGGAGCACCATTCCGGCGTGCAGTTTGATCTCTCCGACGGCGCGCCGCCGGAGGCCGTCCGGAAAGCGCTGGCCACGGAGAATTGGGACATGCCTGTGGTGGTCACCACGGCGGTGCAGTTCTTTGAGTCCATGTACGCCGCCCGTTCCTCCCGGTGCCGCAAGCTGCACAACCTTGCCAACAGCGTCATTATTTTCGACGAGGCACAGATGCTGCCTTTGGCGCATCTGCGGCCCTGCGTGGCTGCCATGGCTTCGCTGGCGGAGCAATTTTGCTCAACGGTGGTGCTTTGTACGGCAACGCAGCCATCTTTGGATGACCTGCTGCGCACCTACGCGCCAGACTGTCCCGTGACAGAGCTCTGCCCGCAAACGGCAGCACTGTATGACCGCTTCCGCCGCGTGACCTTCCAACACTCCGGAACGATGACTGACGAAGTGCTGGCGGAGCGGCTGAGTGAGCAGCGGCAAGTCCTCTGTATCGTCAACAGCCGTAAGGCTGCCCAGAGCATATACGCATTGCTGCCGCAGGAGGGCAGCTATCATCTGTCCACGTTGATGGTCCCCGCTCAACGACAGGTGCTGCTTGATAAGATCAAAGAACGGTTAAGAAGGGGGGAACCATGCCGGGTGGTATCCACATCGCTGATCGAGGCGGGCGTGGATGTGGATTTTCCTGCCGTCTACCGGGAATTGGCGGGGCTGGATTCCGTCATGCAGGCGGCGGGGCGCTGCAACCGTGAGGGAAAACGTCCTGCGGACGAGAGCTTTGTCACGATTTTTGAGCGGACTGAGCTGCCGCCGCAATTGTTCCAGGCCGCCGTCGGCGCAGCCAGAGAAGTGCTGAAAGAGGATCGCGACCCTGCCGCGCCTGAGACGATGACTCGGTACTTTCGCAGTCTGCGCGATCTGAGCGGCGATGCGCTGGACCGGCAGGGTATTATCGAGGCATTCACCCAGGGAATCGGGGGCTGTGAATTTCCGTTCCGCACAGTAGCAGAGAAGTTCCGTCTCATCGACCGGAATACATATACCATCTACATTCCTTATGGTGAAGGCACGGCTTTACTCCGGCGTCTGCAGGACGGCGAGTGCTCCAGGGACCTGTACCGTAAGCTGGGCCGTTATGCCGTTTCTGTATATGATAAGCATTATCAGGCGCTGTACAATGCAGGTGCGCTGCTGACGGCGCGGGAGGTTCCCGTATTGGACGAGGACAGTGCCATTTTGACAGATCTGACGCTGTACAGCGAGACCATGGGCCTGTCTCTGGAGCCGGAGACAGGCAAGGCGGAGTTTATCTGAAAAATATTTAAGGAAGGGAGTGACCTTATGGCAATACAAGTGGAAGTGTGGGGCGACTACGCGCTATTTTCGCGGCCTGAGTTCAAGGTTGAGCATGTGAGCTACGATACCATGACGCCGTCGGCGGCCCGCGGGCTGCTGGAAAGTATTTACTGGCACCCCGGTCTGCGATGGCGCATCGACCGCATCCATGTATGCAGCCCCATTCGCTTCACCAACATTCGCCGCAACGAAGTGAAGGATACCATCAGTGCCCGCAAGGTAAAGACCGTCATGGAGAAAGGGCAGGGAGAACTGTATTTGGCCACGCCGGAAAGCATCCAGCAGCGGGCGGCCATGGTGCTGCGGGACGTACACTATGTGATTGACGCCCATTTCGACCTGACGGAGAACGCTGCTCCCGGCGACAACGCCGGAAAGTTTCAGGACATCATCAAGCGTCGCCTGGAACGGGGCCAGTGCTACAGTATGCCCTATTTCGGCACAAGGGAGTTTCCGGCCCATTTTCGCCGCTGCACGGAGCTGCCGCCCTGTCCGAAGGAGCTGGAGGGTGTCCGTGATCTGGGCTGGATCCTGCTGGATATGGACTACACCGATCCCCGGAACATCACGCCCCGGTTCTTCCGGGCCAGTCTGACGGACGGCGTGATGGTTGTGCCGCCATGGAACAGTGAGGAGGTGAGGGAATGATTCTGCAAGCGCTGACGCAGTATTATGAGGATCTCCTCCATCGCGGCGAGATCGCCGCTCCCGGATGGAGCCCGGCAAAGATCAGCTTCGCCCTGTGTCTGGATAAAGACGGCCAGGTGACGCAAATAATCAATATTCAACAGCCATCCGAAAACGGAAAGGCGCAGATGCCGCAGACTATCAGAAATCTACCTGCACCGGTAAAGCGTACCGTTGGCATTGCTTCCAACTTCCTGTGGGACAACTCAACCTATCTGCTGGGCGTTGACCAAAAGGGAAAGCCGAAGCGCAGCCAGGATTGCTTTCGCGCTGCCGCAAGTCTGCACCATACCGTATTGGATGGCGTGGATTCGCCCATTGCCAAGGCGATTCTGACGTTCTTCGACACCTGGCAGCCGGAAAAAGCGATGGAACATCCCGCCTTGTCCGGACAGTATGAGGCAGTTACCGCAGGCGGGAATCTGCTGCTTCGGGTGGACGGCCGCTATTCACATGAGGATACCGCCATCCGCGAGGCGTGGCAGCGGTATCGGGACGGCGCAGGCGAGGACGCCGTGCGGATGCAGTGCCTTGTCACAGGCCGCGAGGATGAGATTGCCGCCACCCATCCCACCATCAAGGGTGTACGGGATGCCCAGTCCAGCGGCGCAACGCTGGTGGCGTTCAATGCGCACGCCTTTTGCTCTTATGGGCGGGAGCAAAGCTACAACGCACCGGTAGGCAAGTATGCAGCATTTGCCTACACTGCCGCCTTGAACCATCTGCTGGCGAAAAGGAACAATGTGCAGGTCATCGGCGATACCACCATTGTCTGTTGGGCAGAGGGCGCAGAGCCTGCTTATCCTGATCTGTTTATGGCGTTCATGTCCGGCAATATGCCATCAGGATTATCGGAAAAGGATCTGCAGGCTGCCTTGAAAAATCTGGCAAAGGGTCTGCCGAGCACGGACCTGGGCGTGGATCCGGACCGCACCTTTTACATTCTGGGGCTGGCGCCTAACGCGGCCCGGCTCTCTGTCCGATTCTTTCTGCGGGACAGCTTCGGCAGGCTGATGCAGAACGTCAATGCCCACTATGAGCGGCTGGAGATCGTGAGGCCTGCAAACGCTAAGCCCGGTGTGCTGCCCCTGTGGGCGCTGCTGCGGGAAACGGTGAATCCAAATTCCAAGGATAAGTCTCCTTCACCGGCCATGGCAGGAGCCACGGCACGGGCCATCTTTTCCGGCGGGCTGTATCCGGCGTCGCTGCTGGAGGCTGTCATGCTCCGTATTCGTGCGGAGCGGAACATCACATGGGGCCGCGCGGCCATCATCAAGGCGTATTATCTGAAAAATCCACATACGGACTGTCCAGAGGAGGTTTTGACTGTGAGTCTCAACGAAGCCAGCACCAACATTCCTTACACGCTGGGCCGGTTGTTCTCCGTTTATGAATCGGCGCAGCAGGCGGCAAATCCCGGTATCAACGCGACCATCAAGGACAAGTATTTCAACTCCGCCGCCGCTACGCCGGCCGTGATCTTCCCCATTCTCATCAACCTGGCGCAGAAGCATCTGAAAAAGCTGAACGCCGCCAACCGCGGTCTCTCCATCGCCTATGAGAAGCAGATGACCGAGCTGCTCTCCAAGCTGGGTACGGAATACCCCGCCCACCTGAATCTCCGCCAGCAGGGTTCGTTCCAGCTGGGCTACTATTTCCAGACTCAGGCCCGCTATCAGAAGAAGGAGGAGAAGTAATATGTCCGAGCCTATCAAAAACCGCTATGAATTTGTCATCCTGTTCGACGTGGAGAACGGCAATC
>OLRX01000859.1_pt1 | contig 24987 bp, 25 predicted proteins | sample 1672991 | NCBI WGS metagenome assembly OLRX01 (sample SAMEA3136744, study PRJEB25190) | human gut metagenome | biome: human gut; feature: human-associated habitat; material: faeces | place: Austria | collected 2013
TTGTGGGCGATAAAATAAAGTGCGCCGTATGTATTCCGGCAGAAGCAGGCGGAGAGTGTACCGATGGAACAGATGCAGTCGGAAAAGCAAGAAACTCATCGGAGCCGTCTGTGAACATCGTTTCTGACTGGAAGAAGGGAGAAAAGATATGAAGATTACATTTTTATCGGACAACAAGACTGAAAATGCAGCATGCACGGCGGAATGGGGCCTTTCAATCCTCGTTGAAAGCAAAAGCAGAAAGCTGCTGTTTGACGTGGGCGCTTCCGGCATGTTTGCAGATAATGCAGCGGCTCTTGGCATAGATTTGAGAGAAGTCTTTGCCGCAGCTGTAAGCCACGGTCATTACGACCATACCGACGGCATGGAAACCTTCTGCAGCATAAATCACGATGCGCCTATATATATCCATAGGGAAGCTTTGGAGGAAGAATATGCCTACGGAGATGACGGCGAAGTTGAAGATATAAATTACGGTATACGCTGGAGTGAGGATTTTAAAAAGCAGGTGATGCCGCGCCTCGTTCTGACTGAAGGCGTGACTGAAATCAATGAGAATATGACGCTGGTGGGCAATATACCTCTTCTCAGCGAATACCCGATGACGGAAGCTTTCCTCCGCAAAGGAGAGGACGGCTGGGTGAGCGATCCTATGGACCACGAACAGTTTTTGGTGGTAGAAGAAGAGAGGGGAATCCACATAATCTCAGGCTGCAGTCACAAAGGCGTGATGTCTATAATTTCACGTGCCAGGGAATTATTCTCCGGAAAGCAGATATTGTCCTTTATAGGCGGCATGCATCTCTATCCGCTGCCGAAAGAAGAGCAGAAGAAAATCGTCGATTCGATCTGTGACCTGGGAGTTGAATGGATTTTTCCTGTCCACTGCACCGGCATTGAGGCCATAATCATGTTCAGAGAAAGATTGGGAGACAGATGCGTGATAGCTTCGGCAGGAGAAAGCTATGACTGTTGATGAACGCGCGGCCGGCCCTGAACGCAATACATCTGAACGCGCGGCCGGCTCTGAACGCAATACATCTGAATGCGCGGCCGGCTCTGAACGCAGCTCCGCCGAAAAATGCCGCTCGGCGGCTTTGAGATATGTCTCGATGGCCGCAAAGACCGAAGGACAGGTGAAGGATTATCTTGTACGCAAGGAGTTTCCCGAGACTGAGATAGAAGAAGCCATAGAAATGCTCCGGGAATACAGATATGTCGACGACGAAAGATACTGCCGCGACTACTATATCCAGGGCTGCCGCAAAGGCAGGGGACGCAGGAGAATAGAGCAGGAGCTGGAGAGAAAAAAGATAAGCAGGAGCATCATCAGAAAGAGTCTGGACAACTTTCTTTCCGAGGAAAACCCCGATTATCAGGATATATTGGAGGAGACGCTTACGGAGAAAGAAAGAGCCATGGCTCTGGGGCGGAAGATGCTGAAAGAACAGCTAAGCCTGGGGAAATCCGTGGATAAGGCTTTCTGCGCCAAAGTGGCAAGGCGGCTGACGTCGATGGGATACGACGGAGGTTCCATATACAGCGTCATAGGCTACATAATGAAAAACTCTCAGAATGGAGATTTTTAGATGAAAGAGCAGTTCCAGCGGACAGCCGGCCTTATCGGCGAAGAGGTCTGTCTGAAATTATCGAGATCAAGAGTCCTGGTGTTCGGCGTGGGCGGCGTGGGCAGCTATGTCTGCGAAGCCCTTGCGAGAGCCGGTATAGGAGCAATAGATATAGTCGATAAGGATACGGTAGATAAGACCAATATCAACAGGCAGCTGATAGCTTTGAACAGCACGGTGGGCAGGGCGAAAGTTGACGTTGAGAGAGAAAGGCTTAAGGATATAAATCCGGATTTGAAAATCGAGGCGAAAAAGATTTTTTATACTCCGGAATCCGCGTATGAGTTTGACTTTAAGAAATACGATTACGTCATAGACGCGGTGGACAATGTGACGGCCAAGATAGATATAATCCGCCGCTGCAAAGAAGCAGAAACCCCGGTGATTTCATCTATGGGAACGGGTAATAAGCTGAACCCTATGGCATTTAAGGCCGCCGATATAGAAGATACAAAAGTGTGCCCTTTAGCAAAAACAGTACGGAAAGAACTGAGGAAGCGGGGCATATCCGGCGTAAAGGTCGTCTATTCAGAAGAGGAGCCGGCAGTCACAGGCAGCAGAACTCCGGCCAGTATCAGTTTTGTCCCCGCTGCAGCGGGCCTCCTTATCGCCGCTGAGGTGGTAAAAGATTTAATAAAAGAATAAGCCGATTGGGCTTATTCATATTTTACTTTGATTTTCCAAATAATTCAGGAGATGGCAAGGGTCGTCAAAGCTCTTGTAAAGGTTCTCCGAGCCCTTTCGCATGAAGCCTTCGCTGAAGGCTTTTTTTATCATCGCTTCAAGCTGGTCGTAATAGCCGTAAGCGTTGAACACGGCTATAGGCTTGCTGTGGCGGCCAAGCTGCTTCAGCGTCAGTATTTCAAAAAACTCTTCAAACGTTCCTATGCCTCCCGGAGTCATGATGAACGCGTCAGAGCGGTCTTCCATTATCTGTTTGCGCTGGCGCATAGTATCCGTGAAAATAAACTCATCGCATGTTTGGTGCAGTATTCCCGGCTCATCAAAAAATTTCGGGGCAACCCCCAGACTTTTGCCGCCTTTCCTCTGCAGACCTCTTACAGCCGCGCCCATAAGACCGGCGGTACCTCCGCCGAAGACCAGCACGTGACCGCGGGCAGCCATTTCTTCTCCTAATTTTTCTACAGCTTCTATGTATTTTTCATCTATTGCTTTGCTGCTTGCTCCGTAAACGCATATATTCATGTTTTACCTCCGATAATATCATTATATCGGCATGGCGCAAATCATGTCAATGTGGTAAGATGATATCATGAAAAAGAAATTTATAGTTTGCGGTCTTGTCTTTCTTGCTGTTTTGATATTTGTGATGTCGCCGCTGGCGCCGTATGTCCGCAGTCTGGCAGTCATGAAAGTTTACAGCTATATGAACGAGAAAGAGAGCCTGATGAGGGAAAAGGGAATAGACATTGAGATACCGGGAGGCGGAGCGACGGAGGAAGACGACTGGTATCCCTTTGTGATGACGTATAACGCTGATTCTGAATTCCGGCAGTTTACAGGCAAATCAGGTGCCAGACTTACGATAATGTATAACTTTCCTGCTTTTGATATGTGGAAAGGATGCAGCCGTCTTTATGACGATGAGTCGCCGTATTACAACGGATTTTACGGAGCATATATGGTTGAGGGAAAGCTGGGGTTCAGTGAGGGAGGAGAGCTTGACGGCAGTGAGGCTTGCGGGTCTCTCGAATTCGACGAGAGGGAGGCCGCCATCGTTCCCGAATTCGATATGAAAAAGTTAGTCCTCGAGGATCTGGGAATGGATAGGAGCGACATCGTATTTGAATGGCAGACGACGGACGTAAAGAATAATCTTTCCTATGCGGGATACGACGGCTGGACACGCGTCGACGCTGATATGACTGTCAGCGGAACGCTTCACAGGCCGGTTGAAAATTACCGCAATTATATTCAATACGGCAAGCCGGCTTACGAAGTCAGCGCAGACGATGAGTTCGCACCGGTGCCGATGAAAGGGAGACTCTATGCCAGATATTTTGCGGAGGAGGATGTCAGCATATATTTTTACGTGATGGCAAGGAACCTTGAAGTAGTTGAAGCCTGCGATGAGAGGATTCTTTCGGGCAGTGCGATAAACGTTGAATGACCGCCGATGCTGTATAAGAAAAGCTTTTTGACGCTGCCTGCGGCGGGGCACAGCATATATTTCTGCATATAAAAAAGCGTTCATCTCTGAGAAATTATTCTCGGAAACGAACGCTTTTACGGTTTCAGTTAATCCAGATCCAGATCCAGTTCCAGTTTAGCTAAAGCTGCTACTAATTCGTCAGGCATATGGTCAAATTTGGCATACCATTCTTTTAAACCGGAAAGTTCTTTCTTCCACGTCTCCTTGTCGACAGTAGTGATTTTTTCCAGCTCAGAATCGGTTATCTCTAAGCCCTCAAGGTCGAGGGAACCGGGAGCCGGCACGTATCCCAGAGGTGTTTCGACAGCTTCAGCCTTTCCCTCGCAGCGATCCAGAGCCCACAGCAGAGCGCGCAGGTTTTCGCCGAAGCCGGGCCATATGAAGTGTCCGTCTTCATCTTTTCTGAACCAGTTTACGTTGAATATCTTAGGCGGGTTGGTCATCTTGCTGCCCATGTCTATCCAGTGCTGGAAGTAATCTGCCATGTGATAACCGCAGAACGGCAGCATGGCCATAGGGTCATAGCGGACTACTCCCACTGCTCCTGTGGTAGCCGCGGTAGTTTCGGAGGACATCTTTGAACCCATGAAAACTCCGTGGTTCCAGTTGAAGGATTGGCTGATGAGGGGCTCTGCGCTGGCGCGTCTTCCGCCGAAAATTATCGCGCTGATAGGAACTCCCTCGCCTGTGAAAAATTCAGGAGCGATCGAAGGACAGTTCTCCGCCGGAGCTGTGAACCTTGAATTAGGGTGAGCGCCTTTTTCTTCCGCAGTCTGGGAATTCCAAGGACGTCCGCGCCAGTCTTCGCCGTTGACAGGAGCAGGCTGGTCCAGCCCCTCCCACCACACGGTATTGTCGTCGAGATTTCTGCATACGTTGGTGAAAATCGTGTTTTTTCTGGTGGTAAGCAGAGCATTTTTATTGGTCTTGCTGCTGGTGCCGGGAGCGACTCCGAAAAAGCCGTTTTCAGGATTTACGGCGTAAAGCCTTCCGTCCTGCCCTATGCGCAGCCAGGCGATATCGTCACCCACGGTATAAACCTTGTAACCCTTTTTTCTCAGGTGTTCAGGCGGTATCAGCATGGCCAGGTTTGTCTTTCCGCATGCGCTTGGGAACGCTGCGCTTATGTATTTCTTTTCACCCTCAGGATTTTCGATGCACAGTATCAGCATGTGCTCCGCCATCCAGCCCTCTTTTTTGCCGAGGCAGGAACCGATTCTCAGCGCGAAGCATTTTTTGCCCAGCAGCACGTTGCCGCCGTAAGCCGAGTTGATGCTCCATATGGTGTTGTCCTCAGGGAATTGTGCTATATATTTGTTTTCCGCGTCCACCTGTGCTTTTGAGTGGAGACACTTTACGAAATCGGCGCCCTCGTTGAGTTCCTTTGCCACGGCGTCGCCGACATGGGTCATTATGTGCATTGAAAGCACCACATATATTGAATCTGTAAGCTCGATGCCTATCTTTGAAAACTCAGTGCCGGGCACTCCCATGGAAAAAGGAATGGCGTACATAGTACGGCCTTTCATGGAATCCCTGAACAGAGGACGCATTTTTTCGTACATTTCATCTTTCTGCACCCAGTTGTTCGTAGGGCCTGCGTCTTTCTGATAGGCGGTGCAAATCACTGTTCTTTTTTCATCTCTTGCTACGTCTTTTGGGTCGGTTCTGTAATAGTAACAGCCCGGCAGTTTTTCTTCGTTCAGGCGAATCATTTCTCCTGTCCTGCAGGCTTCTTCGCGAAGCTTGTCAAGCTGTGCTTCTGAGCCGTCGATCCATAGGATTTCCTTCGGATTGGTCAGATCCGCACATTCCTTTACCCAATTTAAGACTTTTGCATTTTTAATCTCGATCATTTCTCTTCCTCTCCATCGATATTTTACTTTATAAAAGCTTGCAAAGCCTGCCTATATTCTAACACCTGAAGGGCGCAGTGGCAAGGAAGATTTGCGGCGGTTTTTCGAGCTGTTTTCAGAGGAAGATTTGCGAGCGGTTTTGAAAGGCGCTTTTAGAGGGTTTTGTGAGGCAGTTTGATAGATTCTTTTATGGCGGCAAAAAGAAAAACCCATGGGAGACACATCCATGGGTTTTCATCGCTCGTTGCTGTGCATTTAACTTATGCACGGGTGGGGACGGGTGAGACTTATTTTGCTGCCTTTGCAGCGTTGAATCTTTTAGTTAATCTTGAAACTCTTCTTGAAGCGGCGTTCTTTGAAATAGTATTCTTTGACGCAGCCTGTTTAAGCTTCTTTTCCGCGAGTCTGAGCTTTTCCTGAGCCAGCTCGAAGTTTCCTTCTTCAATGGCGCTGTCAAAGCTTTTCAGAACAGACTTAAGGTGTCCCTTGATTCTTCTGTTTCTCGCAGTTTTCTTGTCGATAACTCTGATTCTTTTCTTTGCGGATTTGATGTTTGCCATAAATTTTACCCCACTTTTCTTAATTTTAGCATTTTAACTGCCGTATGGCAGTAAGTAAATTCGCACAAAATATTATATATTAAGCAGTCGTTATTTGCAAGGAAAATTTTTGTAGTCTCCAAGGGAATGTTCAAGGCTGCTGCGAAAATTTTTGCAGTCTCCAGGGCTGCCCCTCTGCGTATAATATCAAAGCTTTGAGGAAAAACTTACAAGAGAAACATATGAGGAGACAAAAATGCAATACAGGACAGACTTAGCCATAGAAAACCAGGAACTTCTGGAAGAAGCCAGAGCCAAAGCCACAGGTTACACGAAAAAGCAGAGGCAGATAGACGGGGACATTTCAGTGACAGAAATAGAAATCATAAGCCAGGAAGGAGAAAGAGCTTTCGGCAAGCCCCGGGGCTCCTATATAACCATCGAAGTTGACGGCATACTGGATCAAAAAGACGGCATCAAGGAAAGAACGGCCAGAGCGCTGGCCGAAGAACTGAAAAAAATGATTCCTTTCGACTATTACCTAAAAGTTTTGGTAGTGGGCTTGGGAAACGAAAAGGTCACGCCTGACAGCCTCGGGCCTCATACGGTGGACAAGGTCAAGATAACCAGCCACCTCTTCACCATGTTCGGCTGCGACGGAGACTGGGAGATGGCCAACGTCAGCGGCTTTAATCCGTCGGTCACGGGAGTTACAGGCATGGAAACAGCCGATCTCATACAAAAGGTAGTCTCGATGGTAAAGCCGGACGTGACCGTGGTCATAGATTCGCTGGCCGCCAGGAACATGGAAAGGATGAGCACGACCATACAGGTATGCGATACAGGGATAGAGCCGGGCGCGGGGATGGGCAACAGGAGAAAGGCCATTTCCGAAGAAACTCTCGGCTGCAAGGTGATTTCCATAGGAGTGCCGACGGTGATAGACTCAAGGACACTCATAATGGAGGCTGCGGAAAATATTTCATCATGGCAGGACGAGGCGACCGAAAAATATCTGTCCGGCAGAGATTTCGAGATGATAGTGACGTCGACCGATATCGACGAAATTATAAAAGATTTTTCTGAAATAATCGCAAATGCTATAAATATAACGCTCCATCCCGGCATATATTCTTAGAGTGACATTGTTTGGGCCTGGCCCGGCCGGGCTCTCGGAGGGGAAAGTATGAAAAGATTCATAGCCAGCGGAGCTATAATAGTATATGCGTTGAGCGTAATCGTCTTTTGCACAGTTCTTCCGGCAGGGGAAAAGGCTACGGCGACAGATTTCGGAGTCATGTGCATAAACGCGGTTTATCCGTCTGCCTCTATAGAACTCGCCGATTCCAGAGATAATGAAAACCTCGCCGAAACAGGAGGCGAAAACAGCGACGGTCAATCCGGCGGTGATGATAAGGACGTGGTGGTAAGCGAGGAGGAATCTTCGGATCCGGTGGTGCTGGGAGACGATCCCCTTGTGCTGATAGTACATACCCATGCAACAGAATCATATCTGCCTGCATCGGGAAGCAACTTCCACTCCAAAGGAGAAGAAAACACCGTCAGAGACGTAGGAAACGTGCTGGCCACGTCACTGGAAGAAGAGGGAATCTCAGTAGTGCATGACAAGACTCTTCACGACGATCCGTCGTATAACGATTCGTATAACAGGTCGTATGAGACCGTGCAGGAACTTCTGAAAAAATATCCGACCGTAAAATGCGTGATAGATCTGCACAGGGACGCGGTGGCTTCGGAGTCGCCGGCAGCCACGGTCTCCGTAGACGGCAAGAAATGCGCCAAGTATTCTTATGTGATAGGAACTCTGGCGGAGACTTATCAGAGCAACAAGACATTCATTTCCAACCTGAACAAAGTGGCTTCTGAAGATTACGACGGATATACGGGGAAAGTCCTTGAAAGGGGATACAGCTACAATCAGGGATATTCCTCCAAATCATTGCTTTTGGAAATCGGATATAACAGGAACCAGATAGAAGAAGCGAGAAATTCGGCCGAGATTTTCGGCAAGATTCTGGCAGATACGCTGAAGAAAGGATATTGAACCATGAAAACCTTTGGAAAATGCTGCCTTGCGGCAGCTATTTTCTTTTTCGGAACGCTGGCGTTTTTGAGCGTCGACAGGAGATGCGCCATGATGTACGGCGAAGGCGGTACAATCAGCGCAAGTTTGCAATTTTTCATTGAAAAGAGCCTCGATTTACATTAAAATAATATGAACAGATAGTATTGTTTTTAAGCGAGGAAAAAATGACGGACAAAAATAAGGATTATCAGAAATATATACGGAATTTCAGCATTATCGCCCATATAGACCACGGCAAATCCACCCTTGCCGACAGGATAATAGAAAAGACAGGTCTCGTGGAACAAAGAGATATGAAGGAACAGTATCTGGACAATATGGACCTGGAAAGAGAAAGGGGCATAACCATAAAGCTCCAGACTACCAGGCTGAAGTATCACAGCAAGGACGGCAGCGATTACATCTTCAATCTGATAGACACGCCGGGACATGTGGACTTTAACTACGAGGTTTCAAGAAGCTTGGCTGCCTGCGAGGGAGCCGTTCTTGTGGTGGACGCGACTCAGGGAGTGGAAGCTCAGACTCTGGCCAACGTATATCTGGCTCTCGATGAAAACCTGGAGATTCTGCCTGTCCTCAACAAGATAGATTTGGCTTCGGCCCGTCCTGACGAGACCAAGCAGGAGATAGAAGAAGTGATAGGCCTGGACGCGTCGGAAGCTCCGCTGATTTCCGCTAAAGAGGGAATAGGCATCGAGGAACTCCTCGAGGAAATAATAAAAGCCATACCGGCGCCGTCCGGAAATCCTGAGGGAAAGCTCAAGGCACTGATATTCGACTCCAAGTATGACAATTATAAAGGAGTAATAATATACACGAGAATAGTGGACGGAATGATCCGCAAAGGTGATGTGATACGGCTGATGAACACCGGCAAAAAATACGAAGTGACTGAGGTCGGAGTATGCGCTCCGGGGCCGGTGCCGTCAGACAGTCTCAAAGCAGGCGAAGTAGGATATATCTGCGGAAGCATCAAACAGGTTTCAGATGCCAGAGTGGGCGACACCATCACCCTCGACAGCGACCCTACCGAAGAGATGCTGCCGGGCTACAAGACGGCTCAGTCCATGGTATACTGCGGCATATATCCGGCTGAGGGAGAAAAATATGAAAACGTCAAGGACGCCGTGGAAAAGCTCCAGGTCAACGATGCTGCCTTTAACTTTGAACCGGAAACCTCCACTGCTCTGGGCTTCGGCTTCCGCTGCGGATTTCTCGGCCTCCTGCACATGGAAATCATCGTTGAAAGGCTTGAAAGGGAATTCGACCTAGGAGTGATAACAACCTCCCCGAGCGTTATATACAGGGTGGTGAAGACCGACGGAACGGTGGAGATGATCCAGAATCCGACCAATCTGCCGCCGGCACAGGAGATAAGCTACATAGAGGAACCTATGGTCAAGGCTGACATCATGATACCTAAGGAATATGTAGGCTCCATCATGGAACTGTGCCAGGAGCGCAGGGGAAAGATGATACACATGGAATACATCACCGAAACCCGGGTACAGCTTCATTATGAAATGCCCCTCAACGAAGTGATATACGATTTCTTCGACGCGCTGAAATCCAAGACGAGAGGCTACGGCTCCCTCGACTATGAGTTTATCAGATACGAGCGTTCCAACGTGGTCAAGATGGACATACTGCTCAATAAGGATCTGGTGGATGCCTTTTCCATGATAGTGCACGAGTCGAAAGCCTATGCCAGAGGCCGCTTCGTATGCGAAAAGCTCAAGACCATAATCCCGATGCACCAGTTCGAGGTGCCTATCCAGGCGGCCATAGGCCAGAAAGTAATCGCCAGAGAGACGGTCAAGGCCTACAGGAAAGACGTTATCGCCAAGTGCTACGGCGGTGATATTTCCAGAAAGAAGAAGCTCCTGGAAAAGCAGAAAGAGGGAAAGAAGAGGATGCGTCAGTTCGGCACTGTGGAGGTGCCGCAGGAGGCCTTTACAGCCGTCCTGAAATACGACGAGAACAAATGATGCCAGCAGGAATATATATACACATACCTTTTTGTCTCAGAAAATGCTTCTACTGCGACTTCTATTCAGAAGCGACGAACGACGAGCATGTGAGAAAGGGATATACGAGAGCTTTGCTCAAGGAAATAGGCTTTTACGGAGCCAAGTACGGAAAAACGTTTATCGCCGATACGGTATTTTTCGGCGGCGGAACGCCCAGCCTTATGGAGCCGGAACTGATAGAAAAGATCCTGCGCATGCTGAAGAAGAACTTTTTCATCGCCCAGGACAGCGAAATAACCATGGAATGTAATCCGGCGACGCTGACCGCCGAAAAGCTGATGAAATACAGAAAGCTGGGCGTCAACAGGCTCAGCATAGGGGCCCAGTCCTTCGATGACGAGATACTGCGTAAGCTGGGCCGCGTACATAAGGCGGAGGATATAGCCAAAACGGTGGAGCTTGCCAGAAAAGCAGGATTCGGCAATATTAGCTTAGACCTGATGTTCGCTGTGCCGGGGCAGACCATGGACAAGTGGAAAGACAGCATGGAAAAAGCGCTGTGCCTGAAACCTGAGCATCTGTCTTTCTACAGCCTTGAAATCTCCGAGAACACGGTTTTCGGACGCATGTTCAGGGAGGGCAGGCTCAGGGAAACTCCTGTCGAAGAAGACCGGCGAATGTATCATACCGCTCTGGACATGACAGATAAAGCCGGCTACAATCACTATGAAATTTCCAACTGCGCTCTCAAAGGGAAGGAATGCAGGCATAATCTGAAATACTGGAACCTTTCAGAATACATGGGTCTGGGAGCCGCGGCACATTCCTACATAAAAAATACCAGATATTCCAATTTGGATAATATCATACAGTATTCGCACACCATGTGGAGCCAGGACGTGGCCTCAAACATACGCATTGAGGGCTCCGAGGCATTCGGAGCCGACTGCGTGGTTGAAAGCAGCGTGAACACATATATGGACAACGTATCAGATTATACATTTACTGCGCTGAGAACAAAGCAAGGCGTGGTATTTGAGGATTTCCGCAAAAGACTGAAAAACGAATTCTGGGATATATACGCACTGCAGAGGGCGGAGTTTGAAATGTTCGTTCAGAAGGGCTATGCCGAATCAGACGGCAGGCACATAGCCCTCACGCGCAAGGGCATAGACATTTCCAACAGGATAATGTCGCTGTTCGTCTAGAATGAGGAGGAAGCACAATGAAAAAATATATCATGGCCCTCGACCAGGGCACGACCAGCTCCAGATGCATAATATATGATAAGAAAGGGAATATGGTCAGCGTAGCTCAGAAAGAATTTACGCAGATATACCCCAAAGAGGGCTGGGTTGAGCATGACGCCATGGAAATATGGTCCACACAGATGGGCGTGGCTCAGGAAGCGCTGCTGAAAATCGGCTGTACATACAAGAATATCGATGCCATAGGCATAACCAACCAGAGGGAAACCACAGTCGTCTGGGACAAAGAAACGGGAGAGCCTGTATATAACGCCATAGTATGGCAGTGCCGCAGGACTGCCGAGTACTGCGACCAGCTGACAGCAAAGGGCTGCGGCGAAATGATACGTCAAAAGACCGGCCTGCTGATAGACGCATATTTCAGCGGCACCAAGCTTAAGTGGATACTGGACAACGTGGACGGAGCCAGGGAAAAGGCTGAAAAGGGAAAACTGCTTTTCGGCACCATCGAGACATGGCTGATATGGAAGATGACCGCGGGAAGAGTTCATGTGACCGATTATTCCAACGCCTCGAGAACGATGATGTTCAACATAACCACCTTGGAATGGGATGAGGAAATCCTCAGGCTCCTTGAGATACCAAAGTCGATGCTGCCCGAGCCCATGCCCAGCAGCTGTATCTACGGAGAGACAGAAGCTACTCTGTTCGGCGGTCCTATAAAGATAGGCGGAGCCGCAGGAGACCAGCAGGCCGCATTGTTCGGTCAGACCTGCTTTGAGGCCGGAGAGGGAAAGAACACTTACGGAACAGGCTGCTTCCTGCTGATGAACACAGGTGACAAACCGGTATTTTCAAAGAACGGCCTGGTCACTACGATAGCCTGGGGACTGGGCGGAAAGGTCAGCTATGCTCTGGAGGGCTCGGTGTTCGTGTGCGGAGCTGCAATACAATGGCTCAGGGATGAAATAAACATACTCAAAAATTCAGCAGACTCGGAGGCGATGGCCACAGCAGTGAAAGATTCCTGCGGACTTTACGTAGTACCGGCTTTCGTCGGCCTCGGGGCTCCATACTGGGATCCTTATGCCAGAGGCGCCGTACTGGGGATAACAAGAGGCGCTAATAAAAATCACCTCGTAAGGGCGACTCTTGAATCAATGGCCTATCAGACAGGCGACCTGATTGACGCCATGGCCGACGACCTGGGCATGAGCCTGACGTCCCTCAAGGTAGACGGCGGTGCGTGCAGCAACAATTTTCTCATGCAGTTCCAGGCCGACATACTGAACTGCCTCGTCAAGCGGCCTGTATGCATCGAAACTACTTCCCTCGGGGCAGCCTATCTGGCCGGTCTTGCTACGGGATACTGGGAAAGCAAGGAGGACGTGATCGAAAACTGGCAGGTAGACAGAACATTCGAGCCGCTCATGGCTGAGAGCAGGCGCTCGGAGCTTTTGGCCGGGTGGAAAAAAGCCGTTTGCCGCGTAAGGGACTGGGCGAAATGATAATTTATATTGCGAAAGCTTGGCGGCGAGATTGTGCGAAACGATAATTTTTATTGCGAAAGATGTCGAAATAATATAAAATAATAATATAAAGTATATGTAGAAAAAGAATGAAAGGGATATTGAAGATGGGAGAAGAGAAAAAGACGTTGACTACAGTTGCCCTGGTGCTCGGAATACTAGCGCTGGTATTTGATTTTGTTTATACTTTGATAGGCATAATCCTGGGAATCATAGGTATAGTTATAGCCGTTCAGGCCAGAAAAACAGAGGGAAACAGCAGTATGGCGACAGGCGGATTGGTCTGCTCGATAGTGGCCGTAGCGCTGGGCGGAGCGATGTACCTCTGCGCCATCTGTGCCATAGGAGCGTTCTTTGGTGTTATAGACACGCTCTAAAAGAAATGGAGGGAACCGTTTGTGCGCCGCATGATATCATGATATGCGGACGATTGCGGTTCTTTTTATTATGCCTCGGAAATTGCTATGCAGCAGGAGACTGCTATGAAGCTGAAAATTGCTATGCGGCAGGGAATCCCACTCAACAGGGAAATTTCACGTTATAACTGGTGGGTTCGGTGAGAGACTATGATCGGAGAAAATTACATCCTGATTCTCGGAAAAACGATTTCCTTTTATTCTATATTAGGCGTTGTAGGGCTGCTGGCGGCCCTGCTTTTGTGTATAAAGAGAAGAAGAAAATACGATCTGCAGAGAGACGATCTGGTTAATATCATGGCTTATTCGGTGATAGGAATAGTGGTCGGCTCAAAACTTTTGGCCTTGATTTGCATGATTCCGCAGTTCATAGAGTATTGGGATAAAATTCAGTGGAGTAATGAATTTCTGCAGGCGATTATGCAGAGCGGCTTCGTATTCTATGGTGGCTTTGGAGGTGTGATTTTGGCCTTTTATATTTACTGCAGACAATTCGGACTTCCCTTTGGCAAAGTCATGGAGATGGCGGCTCCGGCGTTTCCGCTGTTTCATTTTTTCGGCAGGCTGGGCTGCTACACGGCAGGGTGCTGCGGAGGAATAGATGGATTTCCGCTGCAGCTAGTCGAGGCTTTTGGAAATCTCGCGATTTTCGCTGTGATAATTTTTGTTCAGGACAGACGCTCCGCGTTTACAAAAACTTTCCCTTTATATATGCTCATATACGGCTGCATGCGCTTTGCTCTGGAATTTTTCCGCGGCGATCCGGAAAGAGGATTTATAGGGCCTTTATCGGTGTCTCAGTGGATTTCCGCTGTCGTTGTGCTCATTGCCGTGTTGATTCTAAAGAAAGATGGCGCGCGTGGCAGATGCGGCAGTCTTTAAGCTTGGACCGGGATCTGCGGATAAAGTTCCGTGGGTTTTGTAAGATTATGTAAAATGTTAGCAAAATCACTGTAACCCCGAAAAATGTACAACATCGACATGATTTGACATCGTAAAACCTCTGGAATTGCGGCGACTTTTCTCAAAATGTTGTCATTTTTTCTTCGTCAGGGATTTTTACCAACATTAAAAAATTAAACTAGACAATTTAGTTTTAAACTTACTCTAACTCTAACGCCCGCCAGTCAGTCAAACAGCGTTATCAGCAATGTTGTAGAATTTGTCAGTTTTATGTAATTATACAACATTGCTTTATTTTTATATTTATTTAAGTTTGCATCATGACTGTGTTGTAAAATATTATGGCTTTTTAAAAATTTTACAACATTGAGTAATAAGTCCGCGTATCAGTGTCCGGGCAAGCGGCGATGTACTGGCTTGTCGGCGCGGCGGCGCACTGACCTAGCTGTAATGTACAGATGGAGCTGCAGCATGCAGGCAGCTCTGAGGCGTGCAGAGTGAACTGTTCTTTGCAGGTGGAGATGTTCCTTGCAGAAGAAGCTGCGGCATGTTGGCTAAACTGCAGAGTGCGTAACCATAGACGGACCATCAATTGAATAAATGAATCAGTTATATTTTATACGCAGCGATGCCAACAATATAGTCTCGCTGGTATAAAATTTTTTTGAATTTTTGTAAGATTTGAACTCAAACGTTGTGTATATAAGTGAAAGGGCAGATATAGAAGTGAGTGAGGTGAATACGATGGATGATGCAGAGATTGTCCAGTTATACTGGGATAGGAACGAGCAGGCGCTTGCCGCCACTGCGGACAAATATGGAAGATACTGTGCCTCGATTGCTGAAAATATACTGAGAAGCAAAGAAGATGCTGAAGAATGTGTCAATGACACATATATGAACGCATGGAGGGCTATGCCGCCGTACAAACCAAGAGTCCTCTCTGTTTTTCTGGGGAAAATCACAAGAAACCTGTCGCTTAACCGGTACAAATACATGACCGCCGGCAAGCGATGCGGAGGCAGTTCTACGGCCATTCTTGACGAGATCGGAGAATTGGTATCTGACACCGGCAGCGTGGAGCAGGTTATAGACCGCAGAGAACTCGTAAAGGCCATAGACGCTTTTTTAGGCGAACTTTCCGCAGATAAAAGAAGCATTTTTGTTTGCAGATACTGGTATTTTGACAGCATATCGTCTATCGCGTCACGGTTTGGAATGACAGAAAACCATGTGTCCGTGGCCTTAGGACGTATTCGCCTTAAACTTCACAAATACTTGACAGAAAGGGGTTTTGAACTATGAAAAAAGAAGAATTCTGTGCAGCCTTAAGCGATATCAACGAGAACTATGTGAAAGAAGCTCGGACGGAACATAAAGCAGAAAAGCCTGGCCGGCTGAGATGGGCCGCAATGGCGGCGGCTTGCTTTGCAGTAGTTGCAATTGCAGGCATAGGCATGCTTCAGAGCGGTTTGCTTGGGAAGAAAACTGATATCGCCGCTTTAGACAATGGAGATAAAATAACCTTTGTGAAATCAAAAGCTGTCAGCTCGAGTATTGACATCGATGGGACTATAACAGAAAGGCAGCTCACGGATAAAGAAACTGCGGCGCTGTTTCCCGATTTGCCGGTTACAGCTCAGGCTCTTTTCATGAACGGCGGCACGGATGCAGGCAGTTCACAAGAACTGATCGGCTTTGAGGGAAACATTGAGAATATGAAAATGATTATTTCAGCCTCTGACGTGCAGCTGCTTGATACAGTGATTGCCGGAACAGAAGAAAGCTCTGAAGTGAACGGCATCAGCATCACAGCCGGATACTTTGTGACAGATCCGAACAGCAAAGGTGAACAAAACGCTATTTACTATGCAGCCTTTGAAATCGGCAGCTGCAGAGTGTATCTCGAAAATGCCGGGGTAATGGACGAGAGCGAAAAAGTCAAAGCTCGTTTGGCAGAAGCCGTTGAAAAATTAACGGGGAATGGAGAATTGGATTTAACCACTGTAGAAGTCAATTAAGAGCCAGAGCGGTCAACTAAACAAATCGCTTGGCATTTTACCAAGGGGTCGCCCAAAAGGCGGCCTCTTTTTCCGCGCCGTAATCAATTCCCTCCTGCATATGCCGCTGATGAATAACGACGGAATTTTTCACAAAAAATACACAAAAAACTTTTTAAAATCTGTTGACATATAAGGCTGGCAGTAGTATCTTATATATAGTGATTAGCACTCTAAAGCAATGAGTGCTAACAAAGGAGAAAGAGTTATGGAACTTACAGAACGCAAGCTTAAAATTTTACAGGCTATTATCAGCGACTACGTTAAGACTGCTGAACCGGTGGGCTCCAGAACCATTTCCAAGAAATATGACCTGGGCGTGAGCCCGGCGACCGTAAGGAACGAGATGGCCGATCTGGAGGAAATGGGATATTTGACCCACCCTCACACGTCTGCCGGAAGAGTTCCCTCAGATATGGCATACAGACTTTATGTCAATGCCCTGATGGAGAAGAAGGAACTCAGCAGAGAAGAGAAAATCGTCATTTCCGAGAGGCTCAAGTCCAATGTGCACGAATTTGAAAAGACCATAGAGCATGCGGCTTCAGTCCTTTCCGAAATAACCAATCTTACGTCTTTCGCCCTTACGCCGACCAAAGACGAAGACGCGCTGAAGTTTATCAATCTGCTGCCGGTTGACGAAAAGACCATAGTTCTGATGATAGCCGCGGAGAGCGGAAAGATTTCCAATACGGCACTGAACGTAAAATCGCCTTATACCGATGAAAATCTCCAGCTTCTGGCAAAGACGCTGACTTATAACTATAAAGGCAAGACCATAAGTGAGGCTCTGAAAAACAATATAATAGAAAATTTCGAGAGCGATATGGCCGCCATGAGCGGTCTGGCCCGCGACGTGATGCCGAACTTTATGAAAACACTGGAGGATATGCTCAACGTCAACCTTTATATGGAAGGCTTGACAAACATTTTCGATATACCGGAATACAACGATCTGCAGAAAGCCAAGAGTTTCATAGAAATGCTCAGCCAGAAAGACGATTTCACCAAGAAGCTCATGGAGAGGGAAGACGGCGTGATCGTGACCATAGGAGAAGAAAATGCAGACGATATTATGAATGATTGCGCGCTCATCACGGCAAGCTATCATGTAGACGGCAAGCTGGTGGGAAAGATAGGTGTTATCGGGCCTACGAGAATGAGGTACGGTGAAGTCACATCTATCATAGAGTATCTGACCGACAATTTGAGCGACACATTCAAACTTGAAAGCGGAGGTAATGAGGAAGATGAGTGAAGACGCCAACAAAAGAAATGACCATTTAGAAGAAGAAAAGTCTTGCGGGGAAAGCTGCGGCAACGGTGAACAGGAACATTTGAAAGAGGCTCAAGGGACAGACGGCGGAGATAAAGCCGACAAGGCCGAAGAACCTGACACCGGCGCAAGAGAAGCCGAAGAGGAACAGCCCGCTGAAAAAGATACTGCTGAAAAGGACCCTGAGGAAGAAGCACTGAGTATCAAATACATGAGGCTCATGGCCGATTTCCAGAATTTTAAACGCAGGACTGAAAAGGAAAAGAGCGACATTTATGCGTTTGCCAATGAGAAGATCATCAGCGAACTGCTTAATGTGATAGATAACTTTGAAAGAGCCCTCGACGCGGGAAACGCGGAAGACAGCTTTTACAAGGGAATGGAAATGATTTTAAAACAGCTCCTTGGTGTGCTTGAAAAAGCAGGAGCCAGTGAAATCGCGGCATTGGGAGAGGATTTTGACCCTAACTTCCACAATGCCGTAATGACAGAAGACTCGGACGAGTACGAGAGCGGAAAGGTAACCGAGGTCCTTCAAAAGGGGTACATTTTAAACAATAGAGTGATAAGACCATCAATGGTAAAGGTCGCTAACTAATTAGGAGGGAAAGAAAATGGCAAAAGTAATAGGTATTGACTTAGGAACTACAAACTCGTGCGTCGCCGTTCTTGAGGGCGGAGAGCCGACAGTAATAGCAAACGCAGAAGGAATGAGAACTACTCCGTCAGTAGTAGGCTTTAAGAAAGACGGAGAAAGACTGGTAGGAGAAACGGCCAAGAGACAGGCAGTAACCAACCCTGACAGAACTATAGCTTCCATCAAAAGACACATGGGAGAAAACTATAAAGTAACCATCGACGGTAAGGACTACACTCCGCAGGATATTTCCGCGATGATCCTCACCAAGCTGAAAAATGATGCCGAAGGCTATCTGGGCGAAAAAGTGACAGAAGCGGTAATCACAGTTCCGGCTTACTTCTCCGATGCTCAGAAGCAGGCTACAAAAGACGCAGGCAGAATCGCAGGCCTTGACGTCAAGAGAATAATCAACGAGCCTACGGCGGCGTCGCTGGCTTACGGCCTTGATAAGGAAGAAGGCTCGCACAAAATATTAGTATACGACTTGGGCGGCGGTACATTCGACGTATCCATCCTCGAACTCGGCGACGGAGTATTTGAAGTACTGGCTACCAACGGAGACACTCGTCTGGGCGGCGACGACTTCGACGAAGTTATCCTGAATTACCTGGCAGACAATTTTGCCAAGGAGCACGGCGTAGATCTGAGAACTGACAAGATGGCTCTCCAGAGATTAAAAGAAGCCGCTGAAAAAGCAAAGAAAGAGCTTTCAGGTTCACAGACCACCAACATCAATCTGCCGTTCATCACAGTGACAGCAGACGGTCCTCTTCACATGAACGAAGACTTGACAAGAGCTAAATTCGATCAGCTGACAGGACACCTGGTAGAGAGAACTATCGAGCCTATGAAGAAAGCAATGGCTGACGCCGGCGTTTCCAACTCCGACATTGCCAAAGTAATCTTAGTAGGTGGTTCGACGAGAATCCCGGCAGTTCAGGAAGCCGTAAAGAAAGTTACCGGCAAGGAGCCTTTCAAGGGAATAAACCCTGACGAGTGCGTGGCCATCGGAGCAGCTATCCAGGCCGGCGTACTGACAGGAGAAGTTCACGACGTATTGCTTCTTGATGTAACTCCACTGTCACTGTCCATCGAGACTCTGGGCGGAGTAGCCACCAAGCTCATCGAAAGAAATACAACTATTCCTACTAAGAAGAGCCAGATATTCTCCACTGCGGCGGATAACCAGACGGCAGTTGATATCCACGTAATGCAGGGAGAAAGAGAAATGGCCGCAGGAAACACAACCCTCGGCAGATTCCAGCTCACCGGTATCGCTCCGGCTCCTCGCGGAATTCCGCAGATCGAGGTCACTTTCGACATCGACGCCAACGGTATCGTAAACGTAAGCGCCAAGGATATGGGAACAGGCAAGGAACAGAGAATTACCATAACTTCTTCCACCAACCTTTCTGAAGATGAGATCAACAAGAAGGTAAAGGAAGCCGAGCAGTACGCAGAGGAAGACAAAAAGAGAAAAGAAGAAGTTGAGATAAGAAACAAAGCGGAGTCCCTGGTATATGAAACGGAAAAATCCGTCAAGGATCTGGGCGACAAGCTGTCAGATCAGGAAAAGACTGAGATCAACGACGCAAAAGATCAGCTGCAGGCCGTTCTGAACAACGGAACTGTCGATCAGATCAAGGAAAAGACCGACGCTCTGACAGAAAAGTTCCACATCATTTCGACTAAGCTTTATCAGCAGGCACAGGCTGCAGGCGGAGACCAGTCGGCAGCAGGAGCAGGCGCTGCAGGAGCGGGCTTTGACCCTAACCAGGCCGCAGGAGGAGCTCAGGCTGGCGGTCCTGCCGGAGACAATGTTGTTGATGCTGATTATGAGGTTGTCGACGACGACAAATAGTAATGCTTGTTAAAATGCCCTGTGGCGTTGTTGGCTGCAATTTCTCGATTCTCACATACGAAGAGTATGCTCCGAGTCTCGAAATCTTGCCGCCTAGCCACAGAACATTTTTCCGGCGCATTAGATTTGTAAATGCCCTGTGGCGTTGTTGGCTGCGTAAGATAAAATTGTTGGTGGCGGTAGAGACCAATCTTCTGCCACCGACATTTTCGTGTTATAGATTTTGCATGGCGAAAATTGCCCTGCATTGTGAGAGGTTATAGATTATGGCAGAAAAACGTGATTATTACGAAGTGCTTGGCTTGAAAAAAGGGGCCAGCGAGGATGAAATAAAAAAAGCTTTCAGAAAGATGGCTATGAAATATCATCCTGACAAAAATCCCGGAGACAAGACAGCAGAAGAAAAGTTCAAAGAGGTAAACGAAGCTTACAGCGTCCTGTCCGACCCTGACAAGAAGAGCAAGTACGACAGATTCGGCCATGCAGGAGTGGATCCGAATGCAGGATTCGGCGGAGGCGGCGGCTTCGGCGGAGGCTTTGGAGGCTTCGAGGACATTTTCGACATGTTCGGGGGCATGTTTGGCGGCGGCTTCGGCGGCGGACAGCAGCAGAGGCGCGCTAACCAGCCAAGAAAGGGAAGAGACCTCCAGAAAGCGATCACCATCACCTTTGAAGAAGCAGCCTTCGGTACTAAAAAAGAAATTGAAATCAATAAATTCGTCGAGTGCCCTACGTGCAAAGGCGAGGGCACAAAACCCGGAACATCGAAGAAAACCTGTCCTAAGTGCGGCGGCAGCGGCCAGATAAGCCAGACTCAGAGAACTCCTTTCGGACAGTTCCAGAGCGTTACGACCTGCGACCAGTGCGGCGGCAGCGGAAAGATAATCGAAGAGCACTGTCCGGACTGCAAAGGAAGCGGAAAAGTCAAAAAGACCATCAAGCTTTCCATAGAAATACCGGCAGGTGTAGACAATGAAAGCGTAATTCCTATCAGGGGACAGGGCGAGCCGGGAGTCAACGGCGGCCCTACAGGCGATCTGTATATAGTGATTTCCGTCAAGCCTCATAAGCTGTTTAAGAGACAGGGCGACGATCTTTACCTTGAAATGCCTATCACCTTTGATCAGGCTGCTCTCGGTGATGAACTCATCGTGCCTACTCTGGACGGCAAGGTGTCGTATAAAATTCCTGCAGGAACTCAGCCGGGCACCGTTTTCAGGCTCAGGGACAAAGGCGTCAAGAGACTTCGCCGCGATTCCAAGGGCGATCTGTACGTCAAGGTCAATCTGGAAATACCTACGAAGCTCAACGGCAAGCAGAAGAAAGCCATCGCCGAGGTGGGCAAGGTTCTCACGGAGGACTGTTATCAGAAGAAAGGCGGGTTCGCCGAAAAAATCAAAGAAATGTTCAAATAGCTTTAAGAACCGCGGAATAAACCGCCCCTATTGCCGGATTGCCGGGCTGAACTTTGGGGCGGTTTTATGTACACGCGGTTTTTTATTCCGTTTCCATGGGGGAATGAAGTCCTTTAATGTTGCCTTTTCAATCACATTTGATATAATTATATACGCAAGGAGTTTACATGAAATACTTACAGATAGACATTGAAACAAATAAAGAAGACATCGAGCCGCTGACAGGATTTCTGCTGACAAGAGGCATAACCGATACTGTGATAGAAGACCCGGACGATCTGGAAAATCTGCTCAATAAAAAAGAAGAGTACGAGTGGGATTACGTGTCTCCGGAAGTCATGGATTTAAAGGACAAAACGCCTAAAGTCACCTTTTATCTCGGAGACGGTGAAGAAGAGAACGCAGAAGAGCTTGTAAAAGCTATAAAAGAAAAATTTCCTCAGGTCTCGGTCAGAGTCACGGCCGAGGACGATTCGCAGTGGAAAGACAAGTGGAAAGAATTTTTTAAGCCTGCCAGGATAACGGACTGCCTGGTCGTCAAGCCTACGTGGGAAACTTATCAGGCCGCGCTCGGTGAGAAAGTGATCGAGATAGACCCCGGCATGGCTTTTGGAACTGGCACTCACGAGACCACGTCTCTATGCCTCAAGATGATTGAAAAATATATGAATACAGGCGATAAAGTTCTCGACGTCGGCTGCGGCTCCGGCATACTGTCCATAGGAGCTGCGCTGCTGGGCGCGTCAGAGGTTTTGGCCGTAGACATAGACCCGGAGGCGGTGAAAGTTTCAGGAGAGAACGTCGCGCTGAACAACTGCCAGGAAAAAGTCAGTGTTCAATATGGAAATCTCGTCGATGGTATAGATTTTAAAGCCAATATTGTAGCAGCCAATCTGATGGCTGACCTTGTCATGACTTTGAGCTCACATGTCGCTCGCCATATGACTGCGGACGGAACATATATTTCGTCAGGCATACTCATAGAAAAAGAGGAACAGGTGGCGAAAGTCATATCGGACTGCGGATTTGTCATAAAGGAAATCATGGAAGACGGTATGTGGTGCGCCATAGCGGCCGGATTTCCGGAGCAGTAATTGTAAGCCGCAGACGAGAGATGAGCGCTGAACACTGGGCATAAACCCGGAGAGGAACGAGAAAAACGATGAGCAGATTTTTTGTCAGTCCGTCAGATATTGACGGGCGATATATATACATCACAGATAAGGATGATCTCCATCACATAAAAAAAGTCCTGAGACTGAGGAAAGGCGATGAAGTAGATATTTCAGACGGAGAAACCTGGGAATACAGAGCTGTCATCGAAGAAACCAGGGAAGACGAGGCAGTCTTGGCGATTTTGGATAAACAGAAATTCGCCCGGGAGCCGGAGGTCAAGATAACTCTCTATCAGGGAATCCCCAAGGGAAGCAAGATGGAGGATATAATCCGCAAATCCGTTGAACTGGGAGTTTTCCGCATCGTTCCCGTCTTCATGGAGAGGACTGTGGCGGTGGATAAGGGAAATTCAAGGAAGAAGCTTGAACGGTGGCAGAAAATCAGCGACGAAGCTGTCAAGCAGTGCCGGCGGGGCATAATACCAAAGGTAGAAAAGCCTGTGGACTTTTCCCGGATGGAGGACGAACTCAGTCAATATCAGCTGACGATATTTCCCTATGAAAATGAAGAAGATAAGACCATAAAAGATTTTCTCAGAGAGAACGCTTGCAGGATAAAAGGAGAAAGCGATGAAAACTCAAAAACTCTGGCAGTAATAATCGGGCCGGAGGGAGGCTTCAGCGACGAAGAAGCGAGCCGGCTGGCAGCACGTGGAATATGCGGCGTGTCCTTGGGAAAGACCATTCTGCGAACAGAGACGGCGGGACCTGCGGCTATCGCCATGACCATGTATGAGCTGGAGCTGTAGGGAAACGGCTGGAGTTGTAGGTAAACGGCTGGAATTTTAGGGAAACAGCCGAAATTTAAAAAGAGGGCCTTGCTCAAAACGAGCAAAACCCTCTTATTTTATACATTATTCTTCTTTCTGCCACTGCATTACTTTGCGGTAAGTAGAACATCCGAAGATGATGCCTACGACTAAAACGCCCGCTATGCTCACGTTCCTTACGATCTTTGAAACATCAACGCTTACAGTTATATCAGCTGTTTTTTCTTTTCTTTCCGGTAAATTCATTTCTTTCACCCCCCTATTGAATTCATTTTATCAGATAATATGGAACATGTCAAAATTATCCGAGAATTTTATCCATATCGAAATCGGGAGTACGCAGAAAACGTTTGAGGCCGAAAAGAGAGTCCGGATTCCCCATTTCGATCGTATTGATTTTCTGATAGCTGGTAACGGTGACTTTGAAGCCCAAATCTTTGAGTATCTCATCAGCGCTTCCGTCCTTGGGATATTCTCCGTAGGGCCAGGCGAAAAGCAGAGGCTGGGAACCTGTGGCTTCGGCGATTTTCTCCTGCAGCGAGGAAAGATCCTGCCTTAAAATAGCTTCATATTCATGGCTGTCTTCCCCGGCTTTCATGTTGGCGCCCTTGCGTTCGCCGGCGGAGCTGTGAAGGCTGTAAGTGTGGTTGCCTATTTCCACGTTGCCGGAGGAAGCGAGGAGGGCGATTTCTCCCCAAGAAAGGCTGGAATTGGAAAGCTTTCTGTACATGTCGCCGGAGCTCTCATCAGCCTTATCGCCTATTACCGATATGACCGCGTGCATGTGGTATTTCTGCAGTAGCGGAAAAGCAAAGGCGTAATTGTTGGCATATCCGTCGTCGAAAGTTATCAGCACCGGCTTGTCAGGCAGTGAGCTGCCTTTTTCCACATAGTCTACAAGCTGTTTCACCGTAATGGTGGTGAAGCCGTTTTTCCCCAGCCAGATCAGATCTTCCTCGAAGGTGTCTGACAGTATGGTGTATTCGTTGACTGAGGCTGATATGTCGGTTATGCCGTGATACATGAGCACGGGAAGCTGAATAGTTTCCCTGCTGTCGGCAACCACCGGCACTATTGATGAAACTCCCGACAAAAGACCTGCAGTATAGTTGCCGTTTCCGCCGGGCTCTTCCCCGTTGACATCTTTCCCGGAATTGCCGGCAGCCGAGCCCAGATATGCCAAAGTCCCGGCCAAAGCCATGAATACTATAAGAATAAAAATTAAAAAATCGGATTTTTTAAGCATGCTGAAAACTCCTCTGGTTTCAGATGGGAGAAAACGTTCTTTCTCGATTTTGAACAAAGAAGAACTTCCCTTGTGGCAATATTATATTTCACATGGCAATATTATATTTCACATGGCAATATTATATTTCGCGGCGCGTGAAGATATGCTATAATGAACTCAATAATCATATTGTTCGGCGTTGCCGCAAGGTAGGGTTCATTGAATCACTTTGC
>OLRX01000877.1_pt1 | contig 24645 bp, 23 predicted proteins | sample 1672991 | NCBI WGS metagenome assembly OLRX01 (sample SAMEA3136744, study PRJEB25190) | human gut metagenome | biome: human gut; feature: human-associated habitat; material: faeces | place: Austria | collected 2013
CGTACAGCAAGCTGACCGGCGATAACAAGGAATTGCTCATTATCCCCGGTGCAAACCACACCGACCTTTACGATCAGATGGACATCATTCCATTTGAAAAGCTCAACGCATTCTTTACGGAGTATTTGAGATAAAGCGGCATATTATGCTAGTCATGTTGCTGGCGGCTGTGCTTTGTCTGAGCGGCTACGCCGGCCGACCTGAACCGCCGACTTCCGCAACAGAAGACACGCCGCAGGCAGCAGAAAGTGAGAAATCTACCAAAATGACAACTGAGGAAAAGGATACCAAGGAATATGAGATCTTGGGTCTGATAAAAGAGCGCCTGAGTAACCGCGAAATTGCGAAAAGACTGTTCCTGTCCGAAGGCAGTATTAAGCAATATATCAATCAGATTTATTCTAAACTTAATATAGATGGGGGATACCCGGGCGAAGCGGCAGCAGATTTTATCCATGCTGAATGCCACCCCCTAACCTTTGGTTAATGGTTATCTTTTTTAATCCACTGTACAATATTTGTATGGTGGATTTTTTATTGCCTTAGGAGGAGTGAGAAAATGAAGGATTGGAAAAAATGTACGGTTTTTCTGCTGGCGCTGGTCATATGCCTTAGTCTTGCTGCCTGCGGAGTGGGCAGCAGTGAAAGTGAAAGCGAAGATTACTATCCCCCCGGTGTGATTGAGGACACCGACTATGACTTCACCGATGATAATCCGGCAAAGCAACTGGGTTATGACTCCATTGAGGATATGCGCACACAGGAACATGAAATTATCTCATCCGATGATAACGACAATACAGTCGCCGAGGGATATTGGTATCCTGACGGGGATAGGAGCAGCTCCCTCTATTTTATGGTCCAGAGAGATACCATTTACTGGTATGAATTTGAACCAGAGCAGGGGGATGTTCAAGTGGGAGACCCGGATGGAATTGTAATCAAGTTAGGAAATAAGCGCCGTCTTCAGAGCGGGCAGACATTTCAGTACACAACTTCCAGAGGATTGGATATGAGCTACAGCAAAATCTGTTTCGAGGGAGACACAACAGAATATTTTTGGAGGGAGCGTTGAGTGGTTAAAGGAGGAAACTATATGGAACGAAGATATATTTCAGAAGTAAAGCCACTAAGCCAGTATATTTTACAAGTTGACTTTGTCTCCGGCAGTCGTTTGCTCCTGGATATGAAGTCTTATCTGGACAAATTTCGCGTTCATTCTCTGGCTGATTTGCAGACATGGAATAGCGTTGTGACGAACGGTATTTTTATTCGTTTCTGAAATGTGGGATTGAGTCACGATGAAATTTTGGCAATGGCTAAGCAGGAATATTAACAGTTTATCTGGGAAAGGAGAAAATGACAATGAAAAAAATCATAAGAAAGCGAGTTGTCCTTGTTTTACTTCTGTCCTTGTGCCTAAGCCTGACCGCTTGTGGCAACGGTAACAGTGGAGACAGCGGTAATGATACTGGTGTTACGCCTACCAGGATTGAAGGTATGCTCAAAGAAGCATACGATAATACAGATTATACCAGCTATCTTGGCCTTTGGGATGGTGTTGTCAACGAGGGAGAGCCTGAACAGAAATTGATTGCAGAGCTGAACGAGGACGGCGAACCACGCTTTGAGCTGTATGTTGACGGTGATCTGGTCTACTACGGTTTTCTCCAGATCCGTCCGCAGTACGAAAATTATGTCTATGCCTGCAACGAATATGACAGCTGCGGCTATATGTGCTGGTTTGATTCCTACGATGCGCTGCATATTGAATTTGACCTTGATGGAAACTCTTGTGTCTTTGTTCCTGAAGGCACTGTTCCCGGATGGGCAGTTGATACGTAAACCGGTAATGGTGAGTTTTCAGACATCGCTGGTATCTGGTATCTGGATGGAGATGCGGATGCAATTAGCAGCCTTGAGATCGACGAACAAGGAAATTGGACACTGTTTGAACGCCCTGACAGTGATGACGACCTAATCGAGGCAGATTGTGGTTATCTGAAACGGGATACTGCCAAAGAGGATACATATTATGCTCACTCCCGCCAATTTGAGGATGTGATTTATGATATGAGCACTGATTTTGACAAGGAGGTTATCTGGTGGGGTGGCGAGAACGACGCTTATCTGCTCCCTCAGACTACTAGGAGCGCTGGAGAGATTATAGAACAATATGTGGGATATTGGTCTGATGGAGAGGATTTTTGGCTTCGGATCTATAGGGATGGCAGTTGGGATACTGTAAAGGAAAGCGGCGAGATTATTAACAGAGGCAGCACAGTTGCAGAAGAAGACGGAATCGTGCTCTATATGATGGATCACGGCTATGTGGGAACATTTGTCCTTCAGAACGGCAGTCTTTATGATGAGGATGCTGACGTGGCCTACGCCCCTGTGATGGAAGCTGATATTCCTGAGGCGTCACGGACTGATCTGAACTGAGTGGCCAGTAAAAGAGAGATTTATGCAGAAAGGAAACAAGCTCTTGATGCCGCTTCTGGTGTCTGGTATTACGATAGTGATCTGGCTGCGGAAACATTTACAAAGGTGTTGATCCAAAGACGGTGCAGTATCTGACAGGACACGAGAACATTAACCCCCTTGGAAATCCAGTATTTTCAAGGGGGTTCTTATGTTTATGATTCATAAAGAATTGATGTGAAATTTGGTCAAATTCTTCTTAATGTTATTAAAAATTGATTGAATGCCTGGGGATAAACGGGAATACAAGATTGAAAATATATTTTTTTCATTAGTTCTTGACAAGTAACCATTCGGTAACTATAATAGAGTTACCGAATGGTTACTTTGATAAAGGAGATAGTTATGGCAGAGAGTACAAAGAAACGGATTTTGAGGATAGCACTGGAGCTGTTTGCACGGAACGGCTATCTTGGGACGTCTATGAATGATATTGCAGGACAGTTAGGATTTACGAAAGCCGCCTTATATAAGCACTATGCCAGCAAACAAGAAATCTTAGAGAAGATTGTGGAGCGGATGAACAAGATGGACTATGAGCGCGCGGAAGTCTATGAAATGCCGGAGACGGAACCAGACGGCTTTGCGGAAGCCTATCTGCATACACCAATTCAGAAAATCCGCACATACAGTCTTGCTCAGTTTGACCATTGGACAAAGGATCCGTTTTCTTCCAATTTCCGTAAAATGCTGACGCTGGAGCAATACCGTGACCCCAAGCTTGCACAGCTCCATCATGATTATCTGGCGGGCGGTCCTCTGGAGTACATGGCGGCCATCTTCCGCAAGCTGGCAGATTCTGATGAGGACGCTATGCAGTTGGCGCTGGAATTCTATGGCCCAATGTATCTTTTATACAGTGTCTATGACGGTGCCGAAAAAAAAGAATCTGCTTCTTCTTTGCTGGCGACACATATTGATCACTTTATTGCCAAGGTTGAGTCTGATTACAGAAAGAGGGGGAGAACAACATGAAAGATGTGGGAGAAGAAAAACGCTGGGTCTTATGCCCATGGTGCGGTGCCAAGACGCGCTTGCAGATACTGCGGGAGACGGAATTAGTAACTTTTCCTCTGTTTTGTCCAAAATGCAGGCATGAGAGTATTATCAATGCAAAAAATTTTATCATCGAAACCAAACAGCCAGACGCTAAGACGCAGTGCTGATCGCAGAACCGATCATGCGCTGCGTCCTATTTTTTTGAAGGGAGAAACTATTATGGATGCAATTATTTACACCACCAACACCGGAAGTACCGGGCAGTATGCAAAGTTGTTGACCCAGGAAACCGGACTTCCGGCATATTCCTTTGCAGAAGCGAAAAAACGGGTCTTTGCTGGTGCAGAGGTTGTCTATCTTGGCTGGATTATGGCCGGTTCGGTCAAGGGCTATGTCGGGGCTGCGAAGAAATACCAGGTACGCGCTGTCTGCGGCGTCGGCATGGGAAAAACAGGAACACAGACAGACAGCGTGCGGAAAAAGTCAGTGATTCCAGCCAACATTCCGCTGTTCACCCTGCAAGGTAACTTCAATGTTAAAAAGCTACACGGTATTTATCGATTCATGATGGAAATCATGGTTAAAACAGTGGGCAAAGGTCTTGCCGAAAAGAGCGATTGCACGCCGGAGGAGAACGATATGCAGGATATGATGTTCCGCGGTGGCGAGCGGGTTAAGGCGGAAAATCTAAGCGCCATTCTCGATTGGTACAGAGCGCAGCAATAAATATTCTTTTGGAGTCTTTCCTACACCTGCTTTTGTGGATGATTTTCCGCTGTTTTAGAAAGGGGGTAATGAGATAAAATGAAAAATTTAATTATATATGTTCATGGAAAGGGCGGTTCGGCTGGGGAAGCTGAGTACTACAAAATGTTCTTTCCAAATAGTGAAGTGATCGGGTTTGATTACCGTTCGCAAACGCTTTGGGAAGCCAAGAAAGAGTTTCTTGCATTTTTTACCGCGCAGAGAAGTCGGTTTGAGCACGTCACATTGGTTGCAAACAGCATCGGGGCTTTCTTTGGGCTATCCTCGCTGGATGAAACGCTGGTTGACCGGGCTTATTTGATCTCGCCAATCGTGGATATGGAAAAACTGATCTGCGATATGATGCAATGGTCGGGGGTGACCGAACAGGAACTTGCCGAGAAACTGGAAATCACCACAGATTTCGGAGAGACGCTGTCTTGGGAGTATCTGTGTTATGTTCGGATGCATCCAATCATCTGGAATGTCCCCACTTGTATTCTGTACGGCGAACATGACAACTTAACATCCATTGAAATGGTATCTGCATTTGCCAAGCAGCACCATGCTGACCTGACAGTCATGCCCGGTGGCGAGCATTGGTTCCATACCGAGGAACAGATGCAGTTCCTGAATCATTGGATCAGAGAATGTAATGCGAAACATGTCTGCTGCTGATTATACAAAATCATTGATAAGAGAGAAGGAGAAAAGTTATGTCAGAAAAGAATATTATCATTCGTCTGGAAACGAAAGACGATTACAGAGCCGTTGAAAACCTGACCCGCGAGTCATTCTGGAATGTTTACCAGCCCGGCTGTATGGAGCACTATGTGCTGCATTGTTATAGGGATGACCCGGCATTTGTGCCGGAGCTGGATTTTGTGATGGAACTGGGCGGTGAGATGATCGGGCAGATCATCTATGTGCGGTCGGAGATTGACTGTGACGATGGACGAAAGGTGCCGGTCATGACCTTCGGTCCCATCGGCATTGCACCTGCATACAAGCGGCAGGGCTACGGAAAGCAGCTTCTCGACTATTCCATGGAAAAAGCTAAGGAGATGGGCGCAGGGGCGCTTGCCATTACCGGCAATATTGACTTTTACGGCAAGTCTGGCTTTGTTCCGGCCAAAACCAAGGGCGTGCGCTATGCCGATGACCCAGAGGCGGACTATTTTCTCATTAGAGAACTGACCCCCGGATTTCTGGACGGTATCTCCGGCACTTACAAAGATCCTGAGGGGCATTTTGTCTGTGAGAAAGACCCTGAGGGGTTTGAACGGTTTGAAGCCACCTTCCCGGTAAAAGAAAAGCAGAAGCTGCCGGGACAGCTGTTTTGAAAGAACCAGCAGCCTATACATATAATGCTGGAATTACCGTAAGCTCCGGAGATATTACTGTTTTGGCAGCCGGGGTTTTTATAATTTCTTTTGTAACATTAATAAATGCTTTTCCGGCTAAACTCAATCCCTTGGTACGGCTGTGGGCAAATATGACTTTACGGCCAGCAGGAGGATTATCCAATGAAAAGTAGGCCATCTTATCCTTTAAGCCTGTTCTGATGATAGTCATAATAGGTGTGACTGTAAGTCCGACACCTTCGCCTGCAATCCGCACAGCGGTTTCATGTCTTGAAAATTCGTAAATTATATTATAAGGAATCCCATAGCGTTCAAAAATATATTCGGCAACTCTGCGGACACCTGCTCCTGAGCGGATGGAGGTAAATTCTTCATTTATGAGCAGTTCAGGCGGTATCTGATAAGGGTGGCAATAATCATTTTGTGATAAGTCAAACCTCTGGCAAAAAGGATGTGTTTTGGCAGCTGCAATCACAAAGGGGTCATCGGCGATTACTTCAAATTCAATTTTGCTTGCATAAATGGGCAAAGTATAAAATGCCAGATCAATTTCACTGTTCAGGAGTTTGTCTTCAATTTCTGCACTGTTTCCTTCTATGATCTGTAAGTCCACGTCGGGGAATTGTTTGAAAAAAGTAGGAAGGATCAGAGGCAGCCACATGGTACCCCTTTCGCCTGGCAGACCCAGAATAAGCCGGCTTTTATGCAGTGTTGCAATACTGCTCATTTCTTTCATCATATGGTCATGCATTTCCATGATCTTCTGCGCTTTCTGCAAAAACACTTCTCCGGCATAAGTAAGTCTTATGGGTGAAATATTGCGGTCAAATAATTTTACCCCCAGTTCTGCTTCTAAAAGATTCAGGGATTTTGTAAGAGCAGGCTGGGAAATATAGAGAGCTTCTGCTGCTTTTGTCATATTCTGGTATTCTGCAATGGCTAAAACGTAGCTGAGTTTGTTAATATTCACACGAATTCCTTCTTTCCTTAATGTGAAAAATATTGGAAAATGCCATGTGGTGCTTAATATATTATAACTATGGCACATTAAATAGATGAATTAAAATCATCATAACAAAAAGTTATGAAAATGTAAAGTTTAAGGTATTGGATTTTTGGATAATGTTGCATTATTATTAGTAAATAAGAAAGATGTTCGAAAAAACAACAGAAAAATGCATACAATTTTGAAACAATTCATTAAAAAACGAATCAAACTGCAAGTTTGGCAGATTTGAATAAAAAGACAAACACAAAGGAAGCGTGTGAAGAAAAAAGAGAGGAGAAATGTAGTATGAAAAAAAGTCTGAAAAGTTTACTGGCGGTATGTCTGGCAGCAGCTATGGCTGTTACTGCTACAGGATGTGGTGGCTCCAGTGCACCAGCTTCAGGAGGAAGCAGCACAGAATCAGGCGCAGCAGGAGGAGAGGCAGCTGCAGGAGAGGAAAAACTGAGCAGCCGTGATACCTTAAATATGGCATGTAAGTCTGAGCCAACTTCCCTGGATCCGGCACAGACCAAGGATTTAGTTACCTGGGCATTTATGTACAATGTATCTGACTCCCTGCTTTATTTTAACTGGGAAACCCAGGAATATGAACCAGCAATTGCTACTGAATGGTCTGCTAGTGATGATGGTCTGGAATATACATTTACCATTCGTGATGGCGTAAAATTCCACAATGGCGACACAATGACAGTAGATGATGTAGTATTCTCTTTAAACCGTGCAATTGAGTCTTCTTTTACAGCACAGACCAATGGATGTATGGATCATTTTGAAAAAGTGGATGACAGCCATGTAAAGGCAGTTCTGAAATACGCATATGCGCCATTCATTGAGATCATGACCAACCCGGCTTACTCAATTGTCAGCGAGAGAGCTGTTAAAGAATGCGAAGCAGCAGGAAAAGATTTTGGACGTGAACCAGTTGGATGTGGTGCTTACAAGTTAAAGAGCTGGCAGAGCGGAAATAAGCTGGAATTTGAGCGTTTCGATGATTACTATCGTGGCACACCTAAGATGAAAAATATTAACTGGACGATCATTACTGATGCTTCAGCAGGTGCTATGGCATTAGAATCAGGTGAGATCGATTACTACTACAAAGTCAGCAATGCAGATTTTAAGCATTTGTCAGAACTGCCAAATCTTCAGTCTAAAATAGATGAAAAAGGCTTTGGTTTATTTGATATTACCTTTAATACAACAGATGGACCGTTTAAAGATGTGAATTTAAGAAAAGCAGTTGCATATGCTATTAACCGCGAGGAACTTGTACAAGGCGGTGCTGAGGGATACGGTGTAGTAGATGATTGTTGGTGTGCAACTGGTGCAACTGGATACCTTCCAGACTTTAAGTGGTATGAACAGGATCTGGATAAGGCAAAAGAATGTCTGGCAGCAGCAGGATATCCAAATGGAATTGATGTAGTGTTTACACAGGACAGTTCTGATACATACATGGCACCTGCAGAAATTATGCAGGCACAGTTAGCAAAAGTTGGAATTAATGTAACTTTTGAAAAATTACAGCGTTCTGTATGGATTGATACAGTTTCTGGAAATCGTCAGTTTGAGGCTTCTTTGAGAATGACCAATCACGTTGTAAATGATGCTGAATATCTGCTTCGCCGCAGACTGACAAGTGCGATGCTTGGTGGCGGAAATAACTATGCAGGATATCAGAATTCTGAATTTGACAAGCTGGTTGATGAGGCAACAGCTGAAACTGATGCTACAAAGCGTAATGAGATTTTCCGTCAGTGCTATGAGATGATCAAGGAAGATGTTCCGGCAATCCCGCTGTATACATCTACCAGCCCTATCATCATCAGTAAGTATGTAAAGGGATGGACTTTCCATCCTCTTGAAAGAAACGTTTGGGCAAATGCTTATCTTGTAGAAGAATAATTACCGGTCAGCCTGAGATTATGATTACATAAAAAACCAGTAATTAGCCGGGCATCCTCCGGGGTGTCCGGTTTTTTGTGTAATAGAATGTGCAAAAGAGTATCTTTTTAGGAAAAAACAGCTGTCTGTGATGGCTGTGGAAAGGATGTTTATGGCTAAATATATAGGAAAACGTCTTTTAATGATGATCCCAGTCATTATAGGTGTCGTATTTATTATTTATTCGATCATGGAACTGACACCGGGAGATCCGGTTATGATGATATTAGGAGAGGGAGCTCCTATTGAAGCGCAGGAAGCGTTAAGAGAACAGATGGGATTAAATGCACCTTTTTTGGTACGTTTTGTTAAATATGTAATAGGTGCTCTTCATGGTGATCTGGGAACCAGTTATACATCTAATCTCCCAGTATTTAATGAGATTGTAACCCGTCTGCCTTATACCTTAAGTCTTGCAACTTTCAGCATCTGCGTGGCAGTTATCATAGGTCTTCCTATTGGTATTTTGTCAGCAATCAAACAGTATTCTATTACAGATAACCTGACACTTGCTATTTCACTTACGATCACATCTATGCCGGCATTTTTCCTGGCAATGCTTCTGATCATGATCTTCTCTATTAAACTGGGATGGCTGCCAATGATGGGACTTTCATCTCCAAAACATTTTATTCTTCCGGTTATTGCATCTGCATCTTCTACTACGGCCGCTTTAATGCGTATGACCAGAACTACGATGTTAGAGGTTATCCGTCAGGATTATATCCGTACAGCAAAGGCAAAAGGTGCATCACCAAGAAGAGTTACTTATGGTCATGCTCTTCGTAATGCATTGCTTCCTGTTGTTACTGTTATTGGTACAAACTTTGGATTTGCATTGGGTGGTTCTATCGTTTTGGAACAGGTATTTACCATTCCTGGACTTGGACAGTTGATGATCAATGCGATTCGTCAGAAAGATACCCCGATCGTTATGGGGGCAGTTATGACTACCGCTATTTTTGCCAGTCTGATAAACCTTTTAGTTGATATTGTATACACCTATATTGACCCAAGACTGGCATCCAGACTTACTTCTGTGAAAAAGGGGGGTAAAAAAGCATGAGTACACAAGCCACAACTGAAAATGGACAGAAAAGCAAATACAGAACAGTAAAGAAAAAAAGCCAGTGGAAGACCATATGGATACGTTTTAAAAGAAATAAACTGGCTGTAGCCGGACTGGTTGTGTTCCTGATCATGGCAGTGATCGTTTTAAGTGCAGACCTGTGGCTGGATTATGAAAGTGGAGCAACCACAATGGATCTTGCCAATGCTTATCAGGCACCCAGTGCAGCTCATATTTTTGGCACGGATCAGTATGGTCGTGATTATTTTACCCGTGTTGTATTTGGCGGACGTATTTCTATGTTCGTTGGAATTGCAACGGTTGCAGTTTCTCTGACTTTTGGCGGTCTGATCGGTGCAACTGCCGCATATTATGGCGGAAAAGTGGATGAAGTCCTTATGCGCTGCATGGATGTTTTAATGGCTATCCCAAGTACCCTGCTTGCCATTACCATTATCTCTGCTCTTGGAAGCAGCTTATTTAACATGATCATAGCAATGGGTGTTTCACAGATCGCAAGAATGTCCCGAATTGTCCGTTCTGCGGTTATGAGCGTAAAAGACCAGGAATATATTGAAGCCTGTCGGGCCTGCGGCACCAGTGATGCCCGCATCATTCTGCGGCATATCCTTCCAAATGCAATGGGACCAGTGTTGGTGCAGGTAACCCAGACGGTTGCCCGTTCTGTTATTACAGTAGCATCCTTAAGCTTTGTAGGTTTAGGAGTATCTGAGCCGACGCCAGAATGGGGAGGAATGCTTTCTTTTGCAAAGACACAGATGAGATATTATCCATATCTGTCTCTGTTCCCTGGATTTGCAGTTGTTATGTCTGTTATGTCTCTGACGCTTGCAGGAGATGGTTTAAGAGATGCAATGGATCCTAGACTTAGAAACGGATGATGGGAGGAAGTAAAAACATGGCAGAAAAACTTCTTGAAATTAAAAATCTCCATGTCCTGTATAAGACAGATGAAGATGATGTATACGCTTTAAATGGTGTTGACCTGGATCTGGAAAAAGGTGAGACTCTGGGGCTGGTAGGTGAGACTGGTGCAGGAAAATCTACCATTGCCTTAAGTATCATGAAGCTTCTCCCGGACCGTACCGGCTTTATTACAGAAGGTGAGATACGGTTTGATGGAAAAGACCTGGTTCATATAAAAGAAGAGGAAATGCGTTCCATGCGTGGAAATGATATTTCCATGATCTTCGCAGATCCTATGAGTGCTTTAAACCCGCTGCATACAGTAGGAAACCAGATCGCAGAGGTAATAGAGCTGCATAATTCCAATCTCAGTCACGATGAGATTGAAAAAAAAGTAGATGAAATGATGGAACTGGTAGGTATTCCTGCAGAACGTAAGACAGAATATCCTCATCAGTTTTCCGGCGGTATGCGCCAGCGTATCGTTATTGCTATGGCTCTTTCCTGCAATCCAAGACTTCTTTTAGCAGATGAGCCTACTACTGCACTGGATGTTACTATTCAGGCTCAGGTATTAAAGATGATGGATGATCTGAAGGAACGTTTAAATACAGCCATGATCATGATCACCCATGACCTGGGAGTTGTAGCCCAGATTTGTAATAAAGTTGCTATTATTTATGCAGGTGAGATTGTAGAATACGGCAAGATTGAAAATATTTATGAGGGAGAGCATCATCATCCTTATACAGTGGGATTATTTGGATCTATTCCGGATATTACCAGTACGGCTAAGCGATTAACACCTATTGATGGATTGATGCCAGATCCCACCAAAAAGATCCCAGGCTGCCGTTTTGCAGACAGATGTCCTCATTGTATGGAAATCTGCAGCAAAAAATCACCGGCTATGGCAAATGTAGATGGACATCAGATTAAATGTTTCCTCTATTTACCTGAGGGACAAACAGGCGGGGAGGGAAGATAAATGGATACACCTTTAATTCAGACAGTAGACCTGGTTAAATATTTTAATACCAAACGTGGTCCGCTCCATGCGGTAGATCATGTAAACCTTTCAATCAAAAAAGGTGAGACTCTGGGCGTTGTAGGCGAGAGCGGGTGCGGAAAGTCTACACTGGGAAGAACGATCTTACGCCTTTTGGAACCTACATCCGGTTCGGTTCTCTATAATGGAGATGATATTGTAAAGTACAGCCCGCAAAAGATGAAGGAAATGAGAAAGAAAATGCAGATTATTTTCCAGGACCCATTTACTTCATTAAATCCTCGTATGTCTGTTAGTGAGATCATTGCGGAGCCTATGATCACCACAAAGACTTATACCAACGCAGCAGAGCGTCTGGACCGGGTATATCAGCTGATGGAAACAGTAGGACTGGCAGAGCGTTTTATCAATTCCTATCCTCATGAGCTGGATGGCGGAAGACGTCAGCGTATTGGAATTGCAAGAGCTCTTTCTGTAAGACCGGAATTTATCGTCTGTGATGAGCCGGTATCTGCGCTGGATGTTTCTATTCAGGCGCAGATCTTAAATCTGATGATGGATCTTCAGGACAGTATGGGGCTTACGTATATGTTTGTAACTCACAATTTAAGTGTTATTAAGCATATCAGCGATAACATTGCAGTTATGTACTTAGGACAGTGTGTGGAGCTGGCTCCTACAGAGGAACTGTTTGCCCATCCGGAACATCCATATACAAAGGCACTTTTAAATGCGATTCCTATTGCGTCCTTAAAATACAGGAAAAAACTGGAAATCATTAAAGGCGAGGTAACTTCTCCTATTAATCCAAAGCCAGGCTGTCGTTTTGCAGACCGCTGTCCATATGCTACGGACCGTTGCAGGGAAGACGGACTGAAACTGAAAGAAATAACACCTGGGCATTTTGTTGCATGCCGCTTACATGAATAAGAACTGCGAAATAAGAATGTTCTTTCAGAGTCTTTCATGCACCTGACCTTGTGGCTGATCTTCCGTCAGTTGCACCTGGATTTCATCGCCGTACACACTGCGTACGCCTCAGAAATTTGGGCACAATTGAAAAAAATCTTCTTACAAAATCAGGCACAGAAAGATTCAGGGAGAATATAAGACAGAAAGAGAGGGAAAACTTTCCATGTCATCAGAAAACAAGAATGCGTATCCGATAATTGAGTTAACAGCAGAAACACCGTTTGAAAGAGGTGTCCAGTATGGTACACAGGCGGCAGACAGAATCCATATCTGTGTGGAGTATTATAAAAAATCCTTTGAAAAACAGGGATTTACCTGGGAAAAGGCTCAGGAATATGCAATGGGATATTTACCTATTGTGAAGGAAGAAATGCCGGAGATTTTAGAGGAAGCAGAAGGCGTTGCAAAGGGAAGCGGACACAGTTTAGGGGAGATCATGGCGGTTAACTGCCGTTATGAGGTCAGTAAAATGCCAAAACCAGAAGAGTGTACCACAGCAGCCATTCTTCCGGAAGCTTCTAAAGGGGGAAAGACCTATGCAGTGAAAAACTGGGATTTCCATCAGGCGATCATGCCTCATATTGTCCTTTTAAGGATCCGTACCAAAGAATATTCAGCTATTGGCTGGGCAGAGGCAGGACAGATGCCAAGAGAAGGATTTAACTCCTATGGAGTAGCCATTATCAACAATGGTCTTGCTTCCAAATATGATTATTACGGTGAGGGACTTCCTGTTACATTCTTACGCCGCAGAGTTTTGGCAAGCAAGAGTTTTGAAGAGGCAGCGGATCTGGTAAAAAACTTAAAACGTTGTATTTCCAACAATGTTGTTCTGGTAGGAAAGAAAGGACAGGTTTTAGACTTTGAGGTACAACCTTACAAGATGGATCAGGTTTACTCACAGGGCGGTATTCTGACCCACGCAAACCATTTTGTAGTAGATCCTGATGCAGATGCATATCCAAAACGGGCAAAGGTAAGAGATGTACGGCTTATGGAGCTGTTATCAGAAAAGCGTGGAGAGATTGATGTTCCATTTATCATGGAATGTATGAAAGACCATAAATACTGGCCAAAAGCTATCTGCAGTCATCCTACCTTTGAAGGTGATGAAAGAACCTATATTCCGGACGGTATTACAGTTGCTTCTATGATCATGGATTTTGAAGAAAATACAGCTTATATTTCTTCAGGACCGCCTTGTGAAAACGAATATATTGCGTACAAATTATAATCATAAAAACAGAAGAGAAGTAAAAAGTTAGAAAGGGGTTTGGTATATGTTGCATTATCCGCTGATTAAAGTTTCCGGTGCTACTTATTACGAGATCGGAAAAGATTATGGCCGTCAGGCAAAAGAGATGATCGCTCATTCTATTAACGATTACAAGCAGGTATTTGCTCTCAGCTCTGACCGTTCCTGGGAAGAAATGCAGGAATTTGCATTATCTTTCGTAGATATTACCCGAAGGGAAATGCCGGAAGTAATGGAAGAAGTAGAAGGTATTGCGGAGGGCTCAGGTTTCTCATTGGCAGATATTATGATTGTAAACTGCCGTTATGAGATCACGAAGTTTCCTAAGAAAAATGAGTGCACCACTGGTGCAGTGCTCCCAGAGGCTGCAAAAGACGGAAAAATGTATCTGATCAAAAACTGGGATTATCGTGTAGGTATTATGGATCATATCCTGATCCTTCATATCACACAGCCGGACGGAACCAGGATCATGGGTCTGACAGAGGCTGGACAGGTACTTAGAAGTGGTGTAAATACCCACGGCATTGGTCTGGTAAGCAATAATCTTCAGTCTATTTATGATAGCTGGAATGTAGGTATCCCTACTGTTTTTGCAAGAAGACAGATCATGAAATTCCATACTCTGAAAGAGGCTGCAGATTATACAAGATCTTTCCCAAGAGCTGTTTCCTGCAATATGCTGTTAGCAGGTTATAAAGAAAAACAGGCCATTGACTTTGAAGTTTATCCAAATGGTGCAGATGAGATCTTTCCAAAAGATGGTATTGTGACCCATGCAAATCACTTTGTTGTACAGCCAAAGATCCATGCACTGCAACGCACATTAAGAGATGCAAGAATGCGGGAACTTCTTATGGAGAAGCATGGTGAGATTGATGTGGATTATATTAAGTGTTGTATGGCAGACCATGTAAATTATCCACAGTCTTTGTGCCGCCATCCACCGATTCCAACCCAGCCTCTTATGATGAGAAGCATCACTGTATCCAATGAGATTGTTGATTTTGAGGCAGGTGTTGTACATATCTGTGCAGGACCGCCTTGTACAGGAGATTACAGAACTTATGTATTATAATATACCTTGTACTTATATGCGCGGCGGTACCAGCCGCGCATTGATCTTTCAGAAAAAGGACCTTCCGGCAGATAAAACATTGTGGCCGGAGTTTTTTATGAAGGCATTAGGTGTACGGATGACAGCGGCTGGTCTTTCTGCTATGGGTGTGGACTTTCCTACCCATAAGATTGCTGTGATCTCTCCTCATGAGGGAGATGATGCAGATGTGGATTATGATTTTTTTCAGACAGATGATGAAAATTATTATGTAGATAACAGGGGAAACTGTGGAAATATGTCTTCAGCAGTGGGGCCGTATGCCATTGATGAAGGAATGGTAGAAGCAAAAGAGCCGGAAACGATTGTACGTATTTTTAATACCAATACAAAAAGGATCATAAGAAGCCGCGTTTTGGTAAAAAATGGAAGAAGCTCCATTGAAGGAGATACCAGGATCCACGGAGTTCCGGGAACAGGTTCCCCCATTGAGCTTACCTTTGAAAATCCCGGTGGCGGTCTTACAGGAAAGTTGTTTCCAACTGGCAATAAACAGGATATTTTAGATGTGCCTGGATATGGAAAACTGCCTGTAACTCTTATTGACTGTGCCAATCCGGTAGTCATTTTTAAAGCAGAGGATGCAGGATTAAAGGGAACAGAACTGACAGAACTGAATAAAAACCAGAAATTTATAGATATTGTCACTTATGTAAGAGGCATGTCAGCAAAGCTTTGTGGTCTGGTAGATAAATGGGAAGATGCGGCAACAAAGTCTACTTATATGCCATTTGTAGGGATTGTCTCAAAGCCACAGAGTTATAAAGACATGGATGGAAATTTTGTAGATGAAAAAGAAATGTCCATCTGCTGCCGGTCTTTTATTACGAAAATGCATCGTGCATACCCTATTGCAGCGTCTATTGCTACATCAGCTGCAGCCTGTATACCGGGAACAGTGGCAAATGAATGCGTTTGCCCCCGTGGTTCTAAAGAAGATGTGATCTTAGGACATGCAGGAGGCTATACAACAGTAAATATTAAAACAGAAGGGGAGCAGATCCTTTCCGGAACTGTGATCCGTACTGCATGCCCTATTATGAAGGGGACTTTGTGGGTGGAGATTTAACCGGAATATCTTTATAACATAAAAATGGAACAGAAACCTGTATAGGCGCCTGTTCCGTTTTTATTATGTTGCAGAAATACCTCTTGCTGTGCTGGAAATGGGGTGAGAGAATGCTTTAAATCCACCCCCCGTCCAACCCAATGATCTGTCCTGTAAGATAGGATTCTTTATAACCAAGATGATAAGCCAGATCAGCTACTTCTTCTGCTTTTCCAAGGCGTCCTGCCGGTATCTCATCTACCAGTGCGATCAGTTCGTCTTCTTCCATCCACTGGTTCATTTCTGTGTCAATGGCGCCGCAGGCAATAGCATTGACCTGAATGTTGCTTGGCCCCAGTTCTTTGGCAAGAGCACGGGTCAGAGCGTTGATGCCGCCTTTGGTTGCAGAGTAAGCTGCTTCACAGGAAGCTCCTGCAACACCCCATACAGAGGAAATATTGATGATCTTTCCCTGTTTTTGGTGTACCATATAAGGGATCGCCAATTTGCAGCAGTTAAAAACAGAAGTTAAATTCATATGGAGAATTTTATCCCAGTCTTCACTGCTCATATCCTGAAGTAGTCCGATGTAGGAAACACCGGCATTATTTACCAGTACATCTATACCTCCAAACTGTTTCTTTATCTTTGCGAACAATTCTTTGCAGCAATCCATATCCCCCATATCTCCCATATAGGCAAGACAAGGTACCTGATAATTCTCAATTTCTTTTTTTGTCTGCATCAGGCGGTCTTCATTGCGGATGCAGCTGATGGCTACATTATAGCCTTTCCGGGCAAATTTAATGGCAATGGCTTTTCCAATACCACGGGAAGCGCCGGTCACAAGTACAGTTTTTCTTGACATAAGCTCACGTTCCTTTCTGCATGTGTACAGTACTGTTTCTGTTCGCGTGCTCCGCGATCAGTGACGCAGTATTTGCTCCTTTTATTTTAGCACAGAATGGAGAGGTTGGCATATATCTGGTTGATCTGTAAAGATAATTGTAAGAATTTGAAGTGCAACAATAGTAAAATTTATGCTATAATAATTACGAATTGGTTACAATATATTAAGAGATAATGAAAAAATAGACAGGAAACAATAAAAATGACATCACATATCTATGATCTGATCATAATCGGTTCAGGACCGGCCGGGCTTGCAGCAGCTGTATATGCCCAGAGAGCCTGTCTGGACACTCTGGTAATCGAAGGATCTACGGTAAGCGGCGGACAGATATTAAATACCTATGAAGTGGATAACTATCCCGGATATCCCGGTATCAGCGGTTATGAGCTGGGAATGAAGCTGCGGGAACATGCAGATAAGCTGGGGGCACATTTTAAAGAAGATACGGTTTTAAAAATAGAGGATAAAGGCCCGAAAGAAGTGAAAAGGGTCATTGGAATGAATGCGATCTATGAAGCCAGGACACTGATCCTTGCAACAGGGGCATCTCATAAAAAACTGGGGATCCCAGGGGAAACAGAACTGGCAGGAGCTGGTGTTTCTTACTGCGCTACCTGTGATGGTGCATTTTTCAGAAACAGGACCGTTGCTGTGATCGGTGGCGGTGATGTGGCAGTAGAAGATGCTGTTTTCCTGTCCCGTATGTGCAGCAAGGTATACCTGATACACAGGCGGGGAGAACTCCGGGCAGCAAAAAGCCTTCAAAACCAGTTGTTTTCAAAGGAAAATGTAGAAATCCTCTGGAATATGCAGGCTCAGGCCATAGAAGGAAACGGTACAGTAGAACGTCTGATCCTTTCAGAGAATGGTACAGGGAAAAAGAAAGAACTTTCCGTTCAAGGTGTGTTTATTGCTGTAGGAATACAGCCGGAAACAAAGGCTTTTGAAGGGATTGTGAATATGGAACAGGGCTATATCAAAGCAGAGGAAGAAGGCATTACTTCTGCGCCTGGCATTTTCGCAGCAGGAGATGCAAGAACCAAGAAACTACGGCAGATCGTTACAGCAGCGGCGGATGGAGCTAATGCAGTGACCAGTGCAGAGCAGTATCTGTCAGACTTAAAGAGAGGATAAGAATACCGATGAACACATGGAAAAAATTACTGATCATCAGCGGAATGTGTAGCCTTGCAGGTGTGACACCGGCTTTTGCATCCACAAATCTGGAAACCGGTTCCTCTCTTGCAGGAATTTCCGTAGCACTTAACAATTATTATGCAGGAAATGCACAGCCTGAAAAGAAACTGGCATCTTCCTACGATCAGTTAGAAGCAACAGCAAAGAATAACAGCAGCGGGGCAAAAGCGACAGCAGAGACAAAAGCCGCTGCATCAGCAGCCTCAAAGACAAAGGCAGAAACGAAATCCCAGACATCTTCCGGAGCCAAAACAGAGACAAAAGCAGCAGCCCCAAAGGAAACAAAAGCAGCTGCTTCACAGACAAAGGCGGCATCATCCTCCTATGATAATATTGCAGTATCCAAAGTAAGTGGATCTGTTAATATCCGTACAGAGGCTAATACTACCAGTTCTGTTACAGGAAAGATCTACAATGATTGTGCAGCTACCATTTTGGACACAGTAGAAGGGGAAGGCGGAAAATGGTATAAGATCCAGTCTGGTTCTGTAACCGGCTATATTAAATCCGAATATTTTGTTACAGGACAGAAGGCAGAGACCAAGGCAAAAGAAGTAGGAAAGACCTATGGAACTGTAGTAGATACTACAAGCCTTCGTTTAAGGGAAAGTCCGGATCTGACCAGCAAAACCCTGACTCTTTTATCAGAAGGAGCCCAGTATTCCGTTGTAGGCCAGGAAGGTGATTTCTTAAAGGTCTCTGTAGATACAGACCTGGAAGGCTATGTATTCAAAGACTATATGAAGACCAGTGTAGAATTTAACAAAGCTGTTTCAGTAGAGGAAGAAAAGGCGAAAGAAGAAGATGAGGCCAAGCGCAAAGAAGAAGCGGATAAGGCTATAAAAGAATTAGAAGCTGCAAAGAAAGCGGAAAGCAAAGCAGCACAGACAAAAGCCGAAACAACAGCATCAAAGAAAGAAACTGCAGCTGCAAAGGCCGAAACAACGGCTGTTCCAAAAGCAGAGACCCAGAAAGAAACTGCAAAAGAGACAGAAGCAGCGATCAAAGTCATTGCAGCCAATCCTGAAAAAGCAGAGGACGTGACAGTAGCAGCCCCAACTGTAAAACAGGAAACAAAAGCGGAAACGAAAGCGGAAACGAAAGCAGAGACAATAGTAGAAGCAAAAACAGAGACCAAACCAGAAGGTCCTGGTACAAAGAAGGAGACAAGCTCTTCTAAGAGTACTGAAAGCTCTTCCGTAGAAACAGCCTCCAGAACTGCCCTGATCGCTTATGCACAGCAGTTTTTAGGAAATCCATATGTATATGGAGGCACCAGTCTGACCAAAGGTGCTGACTGTTCCGGTTTCGTTATGAGTGTATTCTCTCATTTCGGTATCAGTACAGGCCGAAGTTCCAGAGACCAGGCGGCCAGAGGAAAGACGATCCCAGTCAGCGAAGTAAAGCCGGGAGATCTGTTATTCTATGCCAGCGGAAGCTATATCAACCATGTAGGTATTTATGTAGGAAATGGAAAGATCATCCACTCCAGTACACCTGCAACAGGTATCTGTTACGCACCATCAAATTACAGAACACCTTGCAAGGCAGTTACATTTTTTGACTGATTCTGATCAAAGGTACATAATCATATAACTAAATGTGTGCGAAAGAGCATATGAAAATGGGGAGCCAAAACTGGCTCCCCTAATTGTTTAATGAAATTTTAAAAGTTGTCAGAACCTGCTTTTTACTATGAAAGTCCCGGACGGCAGCCGCGAATGAGCCATGCTTGCATGAGCGAATTCACGGGTATCGGACGGGCAAGCCGGTATGAGCAAGGAGCGCGATAGCGCGGATTGCGAATGCTGGCGACGATTGCGGGAGCACCAAAGGTGCGGAGCAATCGGCTTTCATGAATGGTGATGCCTGCGTCAGCAGGCATGTCCGTTTAGAATTCAGGCTCGATCAGTCCGTATGTACCATTTTTACGCTTGTACACTACATTTACCTGTTCTGTTTCGGAGTTGAGGAATACGAAGAAAGTATGTCCTAACATCTCCATCTGAAGGCATGCTTCTTCAGGATTAACTGGCTTCATAGCAAATTTTTTGGTCTTAACGATCTGGATATCATCTTCATAAGAAGTATCTTCCTCATCCTCGATAAAAGCCTGGGAGAATGCAAGTGCACTCTGCTTCTTGTCGATGAGTTTCTTTTTATATCTGCGGATCTGGCGCTCGATGATCTCTTCTACCAGATCAATGGATACATACATATCAGTGCTGCTTTCTTCAGCACGGATGGTATTGCCTTTAACTGGAATGGTCACCTCAATTTTCTGTTGGTCTTTCTGGGCGCTGAGCGCTACGATCACTTCGGTGTCAGGAGTGAAAAAGTGTTCCAGCTTTCCGATCTTCTTTTCAACGGCTGCTTTCAAACCTGGAGTTACCTCAATATTTCGTCCTGTTATGGTATAACGCATAATCATCAACTCCTTTTTCTGAGATATGAACATTATATCATGTTTATTGTAAAATTACAACTAAAATTCTGAAATTGACTAATAATTTATCTTAATTTTTTATAAAAAAAGTATATGGGAGGCGCAAAAGAATATTGAATTATTAATAAGGGACATTTGAAAATGTCAATAGGAACAGCGTATATTTTGGTCAGAAACAGCAGATTTATAAGATATATACAAAAAAGAAAGAAAGGACAAATGTAAAGGAGGTGTAAAAAAGAACAGGTAAAAATATGTGGATAATGTGGATAAGTCGGTGTATAACTAGAAAATCCAGAAAAACCGACAAAATCTGATGTGGATAACTCTGGGGGAAAACTTTGTGGATAACTGTGGACAATGTGGATGTGCACAAAACCGAACATACTTTTTGTGCAAGATGTCTGGTTTACCATAATAAGTGAGGAAATGTAAACTTTTTATGAAGTCGTTGAATTAATTTACGTCAAGTGATACAATGTATTAGATTGTATCATAAGCGTATTGTCTGTATTTTACAGGTCAGACGCAGGTTGAAAAGAATTTATATTTTATATAAGGAAGAGAAGTTAGGAGAGCAAACCATGAACGTAATTGAGAAACTGTTCGGGACTCACAGCGAAAGAGAATTAAAGATGATCCGTCCGATCGTCACAAAGATCGAAAGTCTGCGCCCCGAAATGATTGCCAAGTCAGATGAGGAGCTGCGCGATCAGACCCGTATCCTGAAAGCAAAGCTGGCTGACGGAGCAACTCTGGATGATATTCTGCCAGAGGCATTTGCTACTGTCCGTGAGGCGGCAAGAAGAACACTTAACATGGAGCATTTCCCGGTACAGCTGATCGGTGGTATTGTACTCCATCAGGGACGTATTGCAGAGATGCGTACAGGTGAAGGTAAAACATTAGTATCTACCTGTCCGGCTTATCTGAACGCATTAAAAGGAAAAGGCGTACAGATCGTTACTGTCAATGATTATCTGGCAAAACGAGATGCTGAGTGGATGGGACAGGTACACCGTTTCCTGGGACTGACTGTAGGTGTTGTATTAAACGACATGAACAGTGCGCAGAGAAAAGAAGCTTATGCCTGCGATATTACCTATGTAACAAATAATGAACTTGGTTTCGACTATCTGCGTGATAACATGTCCATTTACAAAGAACAGCTGGTTCTGCGTGATCTGGATTACTGTATCATCGACGAGGTTGACTCTGTTCTCATCGATGAGGCAAGAACACCTCTTATCATTTCCGGACAGAGCGGCAAGTCTACTAAGCTGTATGAAGTATGCGACGTTTTAGCACGTCAGTTAGAGCGCGGTACTGTTTCAAAGGAATTCTCCAAGATCGATGCGATCATGGGTGAAGAGATCGAAGAGACAGGTGATTTTGTAGTAGATGAGAAGGATAAAGTAGTCAACCTGACTGAACAGGGCGTCAAGAAGGTAGAGGAATACTTCCACATTGATAACCTGGCTGATCCGGAGAATCTGGAGATCCAGCATAATATCATCCTTGCCCTTCGCGCAAACAACCTGATGTTCCGTGATAAGGACTATGTAGTTAAGGATGATGAAGTCCTGATCGTTGATGAATTTACCGGACGTATCATGCCGGGCCGCCGCTATTCTGACGGACTTCACCAGGCGATAGAGGCCAAAGAGCATGTGAAGGTTAAGAGAGAGAGCAAGACGCTGGCAACGATCACGTTCCAGAATCTGTTCAATAAATATGAGAAGAAGGCAGGTATGACAGGTACCGCACTGACCGAGGAAAAAGAGTTCCGCGAGATCTACGGAATGGACGTTATCGAGATTCCTACCAATGTGCCGGTAATCAGGAAAGACCTTGAGGATGCGGTATATAAGACGCAGAAGGAGAAGTTCCGGGCAGTCTGCGATGCGATTGAAGAAGCCCATGCCAGGCATCAACCGGTGCTGGTGGGCACCATTACCATTGAGAATTCGGAACTCTTAAGCGGCATGCTGAAAAAGCGCGGAATCAGGCATAACGTGCTGAATGCCAAGTTCCATGAGATGGAGGCAGAGATCGTTGCGCAGGCCGGCGTCCATGACGCAGTAACCATCGCCACTAACATGGCCGGCCGTGGTACAGATATCAAGCTGGATGACGAGTCAAGGGCAGCAGGCGGGCTTAAGATCATCGGTACGGAGAGACATGAGTCCAGGCGTATTGATAACCAGCTGCGCGGACGTTCCGGACGTCAGGGAGATCCGGGAGAATCCAGATTCTATATTTCCCTGGAAGACGATCTGATGCGCCTGTTCGGCTCCGAGAGGCTGATGGACGTATTTACGAAGCTGGGCGTTGAAGAAGGCGAGCAGATCGAGCATAAGATGCTGTCTACGGCTATTGAGAAGGCGCAGCAGAAGATAGAAAGCAACAACTTTGGAATCCGTAAGAATCTGCTGGAATATGACCAGGTCATGAATGAGCAGAGGGAGATTATATATGAAGAAAGACGCCGCGTCCTGGATGGAGAGAATATGCGCGACTCTATCTTCCATATGCTGAACGAGTATGTAGAGAACGTGGTGGATATGGTCACCAGCCCGGACCAGGATTATGATGAATGGAATCTGTCAGAGTTGAATATGACCATCCATAATACGATTCCGATGGCGCCAATCACGGAAGAGGATGTAAAGGAATTCAGCCAGAAGGAATTGAAGCATCTGCTGAAAGAACGCGCGGCGAAGGCTTATGAGGCGAAGGAATCAGAATTTCCGGAGCCGGAGCATATGCGTGAGATCGAGCGTGTAGTCCTATTGAAAGTCATTGATGCGAAATGGATGGATCATATCGATGATATGGACCAATTACGCCAGGGCATCGGCCTTCAGGCATATGGACAGAGAGATCCGAAGGTCGAGTATAAGATGATCGGATATGACATGTTTGATCAGATGACCAAGAGCATTTCGGAAGACACGATCCGTACGCTGGCTCACGTAAGGATCGAGCAGAAGGTGGAACGGGAGCAGGTAGCCAAGGTTACCGGGACCAACAAGGATGAAAGCGCTGCCCATACGCCTAAGAAGCGAACAGAGAAAAAGATCTATCCCAATGATCCATGCCCATGCGGAAGCGGAAAGAAATACAAACAGTGCTGCGGGCGCAAATAGAATGATGAAAGAGGTGATTGAGTGGTTGAATTAGATCAGTTTAAGAGCATCATGAATGCTTATGATGAACCCCTCGCTGAAATGAGGGATTCACTTTGACTTATCTGGCAAGATAAGAAGGATTGAAGAATTAGAGCGCAAAGTAGAAGAGCCGGGCTTCTGGGATAATCCGGAAGAATCCCAAAAACTGATGAAGGAGCTGAAGCATCTCAAAGAACTGGTGGAGACCATCCAGAATCTGTATGCTTCCTACGATGACATCAATCTCCTGATCGAGATGGGATATGAGGATGAAGACCCTTCTATGGCGCGCGAGATAGAAGAAGAGATCCGGGGATTTGAGACCTCATACGAGGAACTCAGGATCCAGACGCTGCTGTCCGGCGAGTACGATGCATGCAATGCCATCGTTACGATACACGCCGGGGCAGGAGGAACCGAATCCTGCGACTGGGCCAGCATGCTGTATCGGATGTACAGCCGCTGGGCAGAGCGGAAAGGATTCACGATCCAGGTGCTGGACTATCTGGACGGGGATATTGCGGGCATCAAGACGGTAACCTTTGAGGTGAACGGAGAGAATGCCTATGGATATCTGAAGTCGGAAAAGGGAGTCCACAGACTGGTACGCATCTCGCCGTTTAATGCGGCGGGCAAACGGCAGACATCTTTTGCATCTTGTGATGTGGTGCCGGATATAGAGGATGAGATTGACATTGAAATTGCAGATGATGATTTGAAAATTGATACTTACAGGGCCAGCGGGGCAGGAGGGCAGCATGTGAATAAGACTTCCTCCGCGATCCGCATCACCCATCTTCCCACCGGGATCGTGGTACAATGCCAGAATGAGCGCTCGCAGCATCACAACAAAGAGAAAGCGATGCAGATGCTGAAAGTAAAGCTTCAGTTGATGAAGGAGCAGGAGCAGGCAGAGAAGGTATCCGACATCCGCGGCGAAGTTAAGGAAATCGGATTCGGCAACCAGATCCGTTCTTA
>OLRX01000886.1_pt1 | contig 24466 bp, 14 predicted proteins | sample 1672991 | NCBI WGS metagenome assembly OLRX01 (sample SAMEA3136744, study PRJEB25190) | human gut metagenome | biome: human gut; feature: human-associated habitat; material: faeces | place: Austria | collected 2013
CCTTTCCGCGTGTACCGAAAGTGGGTCTATGTCAATGGTGGTTTAACAGCGGGCTGCGTTGTTCTCGAAAACAGGGCCTGTCGGTCGCCTTTGCCTTACACGCAGGCTTCCACCACGGCAGCGATGGCCTCGGCGTGCGCTTGCGCGGCGGCCGGATCAACTGCCTCCACCATCACGCGCACCACCGGCTCGGTGCCACTCGGGCGCAGGAGCACGCGGCCGTCCTCGCCGAGCGCCTCCTCAGCGGCGGCCACGGCAGCGGCCACCTCGGCGCTGTCCTCCACAGCATGCTTGTCGTTCACGCGCACGTTAATCAGGGTCTGCGGCATCTTCTCCATGACCTGGATGGCCTCGCCCACGGGCTTGCCGGAACGGATGACCGCCGCCAAGAACTGGCAGGCCGTCATGAGGCCGTCGCCCGTGGAGTTGTGATCGAGCAGAATCATGTGGCCAGACTGCTCGCCACCGATGGAGTAGCCGTGCTCGCGCATAGCCTCCAGAACGTAGCGGTCGCCTACCTTGGTCTGCACCACGTTGATGCCCATCTCTTTCATGGCGCGCACGAAACCGAAGTTGCACATCACCGTGGACACAACCGTGTCACCGGCCAGCACGCCGCGCTCGCGCATATCGAGCGCGCAGACCGCTTCCACCATATCGCCGTCGATCTCGGTGCCATCGGGCGCCATGAGCATGACGCGGTCGGCATCGCCATCATGCGCAATACCCACATCGGCACCCGTCTCGGCCATAAGCGCGCGCAGCGGCTCGAGATGAGTGGAGCCGCACTGCACGTTGATATCCATGCCGTCGAAATCATCGTTGATGACGATCACCTCGGCACCCAAGCGTCGCAGAGCCTCCGGGGACGTGAGCGAGGAAGCACCGTGGCCCGTATCCAAAGCGATGCGCAGGCCCTTGAAGGAAATGCCCTGATCCTCGATGGAACGAGCCGCGTGGTCGATGTAAATGTCGCAAGCGTTTTCCAGCGGAATGACCACGCCCACCTCGGCACCAGCAGGCATCTTGATTTCGGAAGCCAGATAGCTCGTCGCATCGGCGGGAGCATCGGGCGCAGCGGCTTGAGCGGCGCTCCAGGCGGCCTCCTCGGCGGCAGCGACCTCGCCTTCCAAGCCACCGTTGACGATGAAGGCCTCAATCTCGTCTTCCACGGCGTCGGGCAGCTTGAAGCCCTGAGCATCGAAGAATTTGATGCCGTTGTACTCCGGCGGATTGTGAGAGGCAGAGATGACCGCGCCGCCCGCCGCGCGCATCTCGCGCACGAGCAGGGCCACGCCTGGCGTGGGGATGATACCGGCCTCGAGCACGGTACCGCCCGCGCTCATGATGCCCGCGGAAAGGGCCGCGCCCAGCATGTCGCCGGAGCGGCGCGTGTCGCGACCCACAACGATGGTCTTGCCGAGATAGATGGCGGCGGCCTGGCCGAGGCGATAGGCCATCTCACAGGTCAGCTCCACATTTGCGATGCCGCGCACGCCATCAGTTCCAAACAGTCGGGCCATGAAATCCTTCTTTCCTTCAACTCGGGGGCTCCCCCGAAGTTCTTCATATTGTTTCGCTCGCTCAGGCTGCCGCGAGATTCCCGTCTCTTCCCCGCACAAGACCTGCAGCTGAACGCTACTTTCCGCGGCGCACGAACTCGTCGTACAAGCGAACGGCGCCGTGCGGCCGCTCTCCTTCGGTCATGCGATTGTTCAGCTCGGCAGCGAACTCGTCGAGCGTGATGCCGTAGCGCTCCAGCACGACGAGAAGATGATACACCACATCGGCGGCCTCGTAGCGCAAATGATCGACCGCCTCGCCGTACTCCGGGGGCAGCTGGACGGAAAGAGGAGCGCCGGCACCCTCATCGGCAGCTTCGGCGTCGGAGACCGCATCGCCAGCCCCGGCACTAGCAGCTTCCAGCGCCACGGCGGCCGCGAGCGAGGAGGTCGCCCAACCTTCCACATCCTTGGCGGCCAGAGCCACTTCCCCGGATTCTTCCATGACTTTCTTCAGCACATCGTCGACGTTGCCCGTCAGAAGCCGGTAGGTGTAGCTCGCCTCGTCGGCGTCGCGACGCGCGGCGATAGTGGCGGCGAGCGCCTCTAACGTCGCGCCAATCTGCGAGGCCGGGACCGCCTCGCCTTCGGGGATGAACGTCTTGTTGACCATTGAATGCAGCACTTTCTCTCGGCAGCCACCATGATATTTCCCTCCATGATACCCAACCACAAAAAGCAGGGGCGGCCCGAAAGCCGCCCCTGATAAAAATCACAGGTTTCGAGAAGATGGCGCGAGCCGTCGGCCCCCACCGCCTTACGCTTCTTCGGGTTCCAAATCGTCCAAAGCCGGCGCGGCGGGCGTCTTCGCCTTGCCACCGGAGCGCACCGAGGCGAAGGCGTCGACGAAGGGAACAGGCTTGCCGCTGACGGCGCGGAAGGAAATGGCGCTCGTGGGGCACGCGTCGATGCAGTCGCCGCAGCGGGCGCAGTCGTGCAGGGGCAGCTCGCCCAAGTCGGGGTGACGCAGGTTCACGTCGAAGGTGCAGGCCGTGGCGCAGCGGCTGCAGGCCGTACCCTTGGCCGTCTCCAGGCAGCGCTCGTTGTCGATGACCGGCATGCCCGTGCGACTGAAGCGGGAGAAGAGGCTCATGAACGCCGAGATGGGACAGAAGCGGCCGCACCACTTGCGCAAGAATACCAGCTCAATGACAAGCATGGCCGGCACGAACAGAAGCGACCAGTTCAAGTCGCCCGCGCCGAACAGGCTCACCAGCAAGGCCACCGCTGCGAAAGTGAGGCCCACGGGGCACACGAGGCAGAACACGGGGAACCCGAACACAGCCGTCGTCAGCAGCGCACCGCCGAGCACCGCATGGCGCGAGTCCAGGGGCGCGTTGCGCTTGGAATGGCAGGCTCCGCAGGCGGCGCAGTCGTGACCCGACGATGCCTCTTTGAGCGCCGCAATCTCCTCGACAGCGAGGGCCTGGTTCGCTTGCGCGAGGGCCTCCGTCTCCCGATCGCGCTTCTTCACGGGCTTGAAAAACTCCTTCACCCGGCGCCCCAGGGTCACCGGACAAGCCCAGCCGCAGAACAAACGGCCCAGAAGCAGCACGAGGGCCACGGTCACCACTACGCTGATAACGGCGCGCGGGACGAGCGTCTTGGCGGCCACCATGGAAAGCAGCGCGCCCACCGGGCACAGAACCGCGATGTCGTTCGCCCCGAACCCGCACCAGGTTCCCGTGGCCACGCCGGCAATAAGGCAGACGGCCAGCGCCGCAAAAGCCACCGCGGCCACCGCAGTGCGCGCATTCTTGAACTTCATGACGATCCCCTACCCTTCCAGCGGCTTCACGACAATGGCGCGTTCCGAGGCGTTCATAGTGGAACCGGCCTGGGCCGACACGCACACGGCCTCGCAGGCGCCGCAACCGTTGCACTTCGTCGGATCCACCACGGGCAGCCGCGTGTCCAAAGCGTCGGTCGCGTCGGCGTTCTGGTAATAGATAGCCGCGTCTTCCTCGCCGCGCACCTGGATGCACACGTCGTGGCAGAAGGCGCAGAAGCTGCTGCGATAGGCGATGCACGTCTCGGTGTTCAGCACCGCCACGCCGATGACCTCGGTTTCGGGGGCGTAATCGACCGGCAGTGTCAGGGCCCCCGAGGGGCAGGCAGCGGCGCACAGCGGCACGCCCCCGTTGCGCTCGGCGCAGAAATCGCAATAGCGAAAATCGTCCAGCTGACCGGGGTAGCAGTCGGAGAACTCCACGCGCGGCGTGCGCATGTTCAGCACGCCCGCATCCAGCGAAGCGGCCACGATCACCTTCTCGGGACACGCCTCAATGCAGCGGTAGCAGTGCACGCAGCGGGACACCAGGTTCTCCTCGTCCTGCCCTCCCGGCGGCCGCACGAGCGGCTCACTGCCCACATAGCGCAGCGCACCCAACCCGGCCATGGCCACGGTGGCACCCACGCCGATACACAGCGTGCGCCGCGTCAGCGAATTTCCTCCAGCCATGCTTGTCCTCCTTCTCTCATCTTTCCTCGATTTCCTCGGATTCAAATTGACGATATCGCAACCGTGGTTGAGCCAAGCGGGGACACGGGGTGCCGCCCACCAAGCGAGTTCCGCAGATGGTATCGAAGGCGCAGTGAATTAGGGGGAAGGCGGCCGTAACGCCTTCGATACCATCGAGGACTGTCTGAGCGACTGGGCGGTACCCCGTGGCCCCGCCCGCAGCGAGTCGCAACTACATCATTCCAAGCCCGAACTAATCAACAGGAACCGGGCGGCTGCAATCGCTTGTCGCAGCCGCCCATTCCAAACGCTTCTAGGAAAGCGCGCTCGTCTCCACCCAGATGGCGGGACGCACGCCCACGTTGCCGCCGAGCGTGCTCTTAAGCTCGGAGCCGTGGTCGTCGAAGCCGTCATGCAGCTCGCCGGCCATGCGGTAGCCGTCGCCGTGCACGTAGCCGTCATCGGTCACCACCGAGGCGTAGCCGGCGTAGTAGCCGTTGGAGCGCAGCCACCAGGCCGCCGCGCCGTCGGGCTGCTCGTCGTTGCTCGCCACGCCCACGTAGACGCCCTGCTTCACGGCATAGTCGGTGGGATGGGCCACGCGAGCCGCGTTGTTGGCGAAGTACTGTTTCGCCTCGGCCAGGCTCAGCAGGAAGACCTGGTCAGTCGTCTCTTCGGCCGCATGCACCGAAGGATCCGCCGCCGTGGCCGCCGTATGGGACACGTTGTTCTTCGTATCGGCGAGTGTCGTGGCGGCGATGGCGCCCTTCTCATCGGCGCTGAAGGCCGCATTCAAAAACTCGCCGTTCAGCCACGTGCGAATCGAGCTCGTCGCCCATTCCACGTCCTTCTGGGGGCGCGGCGACTGCACCGACCACTGGTACGGCTCGGCCGTGTTGTCGTAGGGCACGGCATCCAGCACCGACTCGCTGATGAGCAGCGTCTTGCCGTTCTCCTCGGCAAGCGCAAGCCACGTGATGTCCTGACCCTGGTAGCTGCCGAAAGTGACCGTATCGAAGCTCTGCTCGTCAGCGGTGTTGGCGCCGGTAAAGGCCAGTTGGGTGTTGTCGCCCTTGGAAGGGTCGCTCACCGGCGCGCTTTCCGTAGCGCATCCGGCGAGGCCGAGCGCGAGCGCTCCGGCGGCAAGCGCCAGGCCGGCCCGCTTGTATATTCCTCGCATGAGAACCTCCTTGTCTCATTTCTCGAAGGGCGGGGAGGCGCACGCGCACGCGGCCTCCCCGAAGCCCGCTAGTACAGCATGAACAGGGTCTCGCCCATGGTGTACATCATGATGCGCAAAGCCACGGCACACACCAAACCGGCGATGGCGACCACCGCGCCCCACACCTTCCACGCGCCCTGCTTCTTGCCCAAAAGCGCGCCGACGAGGGCGACCACCAGGGCGATGACCGCCACCACAAGGGCCGCCAGCGAGTCGCCGGTGAACAGGGACACGTTGGCCGGATTGGCCATAGCCACGTTCGGGTGCGTCGGGTCGAAGTAGTACTGGAAGGACTGGAAGGTGGCGCTCGAGGCCTCCATGGCGAACATGTAGGCCGCCGAGAGCACCGCATTCACAGCCGCACCGATGACCGTAAGAAGGCCGATGTCCTCGATCTGGACGCCCTTCACGGCGCCGATGAAGGCCACGGTGGCCGGGCCCATGACGCAGGCCGCACCGAGCAGCGACAGCAGCTGCAGCACCGTGTCCCAGGCGGGCAGCGACGGCATCATGTAGCTGTGGCCCATGGCCACGATGAGCACGCACACCAGCACGAGGCCCACCACGGCCAGCCACTGGGGCACCGTATCATCCTCGGAGCGGCGCAGCATCAGGAAGAACAGCACCATGGCCACCGCCAGAAGCACAATGGCGATGAGCTCCTGGGTGATGCCCGAGGTGATGTGCCCGAACCCGTTGAACAGGTTGAACGGGTGGGTCAGATGGAACACGACGGCAATGCCGCCCACCACGAGCACCACAGCCGAGCAGATGAGCGCCGGCAGCTGTACCGCGCCGCCGCGCTTCTGCAGCGCGAGGATGCACTGGGTGCCGAAGATGCCCGCGGCCCAGGCCAGAAAGCTCGTGAAGATGACGAGCGGGATTTGAATTTCCATGGGCTACTCGACCCCCTGCCACTTGATGTTGCGCATGATGTAGAACATGCTCGGTCCGTTGCCCACGTCGGTGAGCTTGTACACCTGATCCTCGGTGAAGTCGTTCACGAAGTCGCCCAGCCGCTCGCCGCGCGGGCCCTCGAAGGACTCGATACCCTGCTCGGCGTCGCCGTACCAGCGGGCCATGCCGCAGCACTGGCTCACGCACTGGGGCAGCTCGCCCTGAGCCGTGCGCTGCTGGCACAGCGTGCACTTCTCCACGACGCCCTCCTCCTCGTTGAGGTAGCGCACGCCGTAGGGGCAGCTCATGACGCAGAACTGGCAGCCGATGCACTTCGACTTGTCAATCTGAATGGTGCCGTCGGGCAGCTTGTGCGACGCCTCGGTGGGACACACCGACACGCACTGGGGATTCTCGCAGTGCTGGCACTGCACGTTCAAAAAGTAGGTTTCGACATCCGGAAACTGGCCGGAACCGCCCTCCTTGGGGGTGGGACCCACGCGCAGGGTCTTGTTCCAGAAGTTGCCGATGGGCACGCCGTTGACCACTTTGCAGGACACGCTGCAGGCAAGGCATCCCACGCACCGGTCGAGGTCGGTGCAAATTGCGAGCTGTGTCATTTCTCCCACTCCTTTCTCTTACGCGTCGAACTTATCGGGGTGAATGCCCTCGGCGCCAATGGCCCACAGCTTCAGGCGCGGATCGGACGAGTCGTGGATGATCTCGGTGCCGTCGTTGCCGCAGGGCACGGGGTTGCCGAAGGGGCTGTTCTCGGGCGTGGCCTTGTACACCTTCACCGGATAGCCGCGCACCGTGGACGAGCCGTTGTACTTGTCCTGGGCCGTGCGGTCGACGATGCAGTTGATGCAGGACAGTTTGAAGCCCTTGTCGGCCTGGGCCAGCTCCGGATACCACCACTGATGCTCGCAGTTGATGGTGCCGGGCGCGATGCCGTAGTAGAGGTCCACGGTCTGGCGCACCTTGCCCCAGGGGCTTTCGATCCAGGCCCAGTCGCCCTGCTCCAGGCCGAGTTCGGCGGCTGTCTCCGGGTTGATCTCCATGCGGGGCACCGGCCACAGCTCGCGGCACCAGGGCAGCTGGCGATGCTCGCTGTGGAAGTACACGGGGATGCGACGGCCGGTGATGCAGAGGATCGGGTACTCCTCGTAGGTTTCCGCGTCGCGCACCCGGGAGTGGATGCCCTCCACGTAGTAGGGCAGAGCCTCGGTGTGGAAGCCCGGCGTCACCTCGGGGCCGTCGGAGCCCTCAGGGAAGTGGGACTCGATGGTGGTGGCCCACAGCTCGTGCTTCATGGTCGGCGTGGGGAAGCCGGGAATGTTGATGTCCAGCTTCGTCGGCTGCTGATGCGGCGCCTTGCGGTAGGCCTGGCCGATCTCGTAGCGGCGGTAGGAGCCCCAGTCGTCCGGGAACACTTCCTTCATGTTCCAGGTGCCGTGCTCCTGATAGGCGGCCACGAAATCGTCCCAGGAGTCGTAGGGGGCGCAGCCGCCGCCGTGCTCAGCGTCGAGGCACTCGTACTCCAGGGCGAGCAGGTCCACAGACTTGCCGGTCTCGGCCGACTTCTTCTCCCAATAGGGATCGTCCGGGTCGGTGGAGAAGGGCACGCCGAAGTAGGGGCCGAGCTCCAGGAAGTAGAGCGGATCGCTCTTGCACTCTCCCGGAGGGTCGACGGCGCGCACGCACAGGCTGAAGGAGCCGCCGGAGCCCTGGGCGATGCGCTGGGCGTTCATCTCGGTCCAGTGGCACACCGGCAGAAGGATGTCCGCCGCACCCGAGGTGGGCGAATGCCACAGGTTCGCCTCGAAGAGGAAGTCCAGCATGAGCAGGGCCTCCCAGTTGTAGCTGGCGTTGGCCATGTTCATATGGTCGCCGGAGCCGATCATGCCCGCGTGAATCTCGTAGGGGGCGTTCGCATCGCGGTGCATGTACTCCATGACCGAGTTGCAGTCGGCCCACACGGCGTACCAGTACAGCATGGGGAACTTCTCGTAGCCGGCGATGCGGTTGTACAGCCCGAAGAACGGCGCGCGCACAAACGAGGCGGGGTTCGAGCCGCCGTCGGCGCCGGGATACATGGACGTCGGGCCCGACTGGGTGGTCCAGCCGTTGGTAGCGCCGCGCTGGCCGCCGGGGGTGTCGATGGCACCCACCATGGCGCAGGCGGCCATGATGGCGCGGCAGTTCTGAGTGGACTGGCCATGATGCTCGATGGCCAAGCCGTAGTTGATGCCGCCGTTGGGAATGCGCGGGTCGTCGCGGGTGGCCCACTCCAGGCAAGCGTCGGTCAGCAGCTGCGCGTCCACCTCGGTGATCTCGCTCACCTTCTCGGGGGTGAAGCCCTCCAGGTACTCGGCCCAAATATCCCACACAGGGCGTCCCTTATGGGTGGTGCCGTCCTTCAGCTTCACATCGAATTCGCCGTACATGGCCGGGTCGATGAGCGGGTTGAACTCGGAGAGGTCGTACACCTTGCCGGGCTTCTTCGACTCGTCGTCACGCAGACGGGAGAGATCCTGGTCGAAGTAGCTCGTGGACTTCTGCCAATCCTCTCCCTCCCAGTGGGCGCCGCCCACCTCCGGGTGCGCCTGCCAGTAGGTCCAGCGGTTGTTCAGCTGGTCGAAGACGAGGTAGCGCTGCGGGTCGCCGTCGCCTTCGATCTCCCAGTCCACCATGGTCGGGTCGATGTCGGCCTCGGTGAGCAGGCGGGTCTGGTAGGCATAGGGGTAGCCGCCGTTCTGCACGTGCTCCTCGTAGCCGGTCGGGTCCATGTCCGGCACCACGATGAACGGCGAGTTCGACCAGCGCTTCAAGAACTGCCAGTCGCACAGATCGTTCTTCAGGATGAGGTGGCACCAGCCGAGCGCCAGCGCGTTGTCGGTGCCGGGGCGCAGCGGCAGCCAGTACTTGGCGGTACGTCCCAGGTTCGTCTGGCGCGGGTCCACCGAGATGAAGGCGTCGGCGCAACGGGCGACGTCCACCACGGTGCGGGCGGCGTCGTCGTAGTTCGACTGCGACTGCTCGGTGGCCCACTGCACGAACTTCGTGGAGTGGTTGATCAGCTCGGACCACGACCAGGCCTGCACGTTGTCGATACGGCTGGCGAAGTGGCGCGGGCCCTTGCATACCTGGTAGGCAGCCACGATGTTCGGGGTGCCGAACAGAAGCAGCGCCATGCCGGCGTCGGACTGCATGCACCACTGACGGCCCGTGCCGCACCAGGTGAAGGTGGACTCATTGCCGTACTTCGCGGTGATCTCCAGGATGTTGTCGGCGATGGTCTGGTAGGCCTCGTCCCAGGAGATGCGCACCCAGCCGGGATCGTCGTCGCCCTTGGGGTTCGTGCGCTTCATGGGGTACTTGATGCGGTCGGGGTGGTAGGCCGCCTGAATGGACGCCTGGCCCTTGGAGCAGTGGTTGCCCATGGTGAGGAAGCAGTCCTCGTCGCCCTCGGTGCGAATGACCTTGCCGTCCTGCACGTACACCCACACGCCGCACTCCACCTTGCCGCAGCCGCGGCAGCAGGAGCGGATGCGCGTGACCGCCGATTCGGTGGCGGCGGCGTTCTCGTTCTCGGCGAGAGCAGCGGTGGGGCTGGCGGCACCGGCAACGGCAGCCACGGCGGCAGACACGGCGGCGGTCTTGACGAAAGACCGGCGCGTCATGTTCAGCTTGCCCATTTCATCCTCCTTCTCTTCTTTCGGGTTCTCTCTTTAGAAAGCTTGGAAGTCCCCCTGGGGCGGAGACATCTCGCAAGCTTTTCTGACGTACACGTTACGCGCTTGGGGTGGCATAAGGAATTTCCGAAGATGCCGGGTTGACGGGCTGGCAATGCCCATTCGGCATTGCTTATGCGGCCGCGGCATAAGCGACGAACAAGTACCGCCTTCTGGGAAAAGTCGGAGATGCGAACGGGCAGGGCGCCGGAGGGGTGGCGTCCTGCCCGTTCAAGGGAGGGGAAAGACGCCCGGATCGTGAGGTTGGGGAAGAGGGGAAGCGCGATCCGGGCCGGAGTAAGCTTAGTGAATGCGAGAATCGAGCTCAACGACGGTGCCGTCGGTGTATTCGATGCCCCAGATGGAATAATCGAGGCTGAACACCGGCTCGGCGAGAACTTCGCTGGCACCCTCGGGAGCCTCGGTGGTCGCGTCAGCTGCGGCGTCGTCCGCCAAGTCGGAGGGCTGAGCGATACCAAGCTCTTCGATGTCTTCAGTAACAACAGCCGCCTCGTCGGCCTCAAACGAACCTTCGCCTTCGGCCGCCGTTTCAGCGGGAACGGCCGCTTCATCTTCGGCCGCCTCATTCTGGGCGGCCAGGGCGGCGCGGTAGCAGGCCTGCTCCTCTTCGAAGGCGGCCTCTTGAGCGGCAATGCTCGCCCGGGAGGGGATGCGGATGCGGGCCACGTTCTCGTCGAAGACGCCCTCGGCGGCAAGCGTGCGCACCTTGTCGCAGAGAGCCGGCGCTTCAGACGGAATGCGGTTTTCGTCGTCCACCTTCAGGCGCAGTACGGCATGGGGGGCGAAGTCGAAGTCGGCCCACTGGTAGGTCACGTTGCCGGCGCCCAAGGGATGCAGCACCGTGTTGTAGTTGTGCATGGCTGTGGACATATTGCGCGTGGCGTTGACAAGCCAGGGCATGAACGAAGCGCGCCACAGCTGTTCAGCAGCAGGGTCAGACGCATCCCAAAAGGGCTTCATGAGGCGGACGTTCAGACGCATGAGGTTGCCCTCGGCACGTTCGCCTTCGTCCAGCTCGGACACGACGGACTGGGCCAGGTACATGTAGCTGCGCTTGATCTCGGCAGCAGCGGTATCCGAGTACTCCTCGGGCCGAAGCCTCACCTGAAGCACGAGCGACGGTTTGGGCAGCATGGCATCCTCCTTCATCCTGCAAATGCGTCCCGAGCGCAACCGCGAAGGCCAGCCCGAGACGGAGCGTTTCGAGGCCCAGTATCGGGGCGCGCTGCGGCGCCGTCAACGGGAAATCTGACAGCATGTCGAATCGGAATAAGCTCATGGCGCGCAAGCATCATCCAAGCCAAATCGTCATGAGAACATGCCCCTGAACAGGCTTGACGCATAAATTTATGCCTCGTTAAGATCGTGGCACCGCACAACTCGCACCGAGGAGGCCCCATGACTGACCGCACCGAAACCGATGAGATACTCGACGGCTACCTGACCGCCGACTTCGACCCCTTGCAGGCCTTCGCCTTCGACGACGACACCGACGCCGACGATGAGGCCCCCTCGGTTCTCGCCGAGGGCCCCTTCAATATGCCGAACCCCGAAGCCGCCCCTCAGTTCCAGCGCGACCTGGTCGCCTTCGACAACGGCGAGACCGCCGAGGAGCGCATCGACGCACTGTTCGCCCAGATGCCCACCTTCCACAAAATGCTCTTCACCATCATGGGCACGTGCGCATCCCCCCTCCCCACGGCCGACCTTGAGGAGGTCATCGCCGAGATGAAGCGCCACCACCACTCGGTCTACGAGCCGCTGACCTTGTGCAACTTGCTCGAACGCGCCGGGGCCATCGCTCAGACCGACGAGAACGGCACCCCGCTGGCCGAGGTGGAGCAGGAGCCCTTGCGCGTGGAAGTGGAAGGCGTCGAGTACTGGCGCGTCGCCCCGGCGCCGGAGGTGTTCTGGAGCCTGACCGAGGCAGGGGCCGCCAAGCTGGACAGCTATCGCCCGATGGAGATGATCGCCGCCCTGTACGAGACAGAGCCGCAGTACGGCGCCATCTTCACCACCTGCCTTGAGCTGTGCGCTCGCGACGGAGGCGCCAGCCTACGTGAGATCGGGGACGTGGTGGACGACGAACCGGTGCTGCAGAACCCCAAGCGCTACGCCATGTACTTCATCGACAAACTCGAGCATGCGGGCGCCGTGGAATGGACGGGCCAGTGGTCCGCCACCGAGCACGGCCGCGCGTATCTGCACGCCGACAACGAGAACTAGGGAGGCAACCATGACTATCGCGACCCGCAAAGATGACGCTGCCGAGACCATCGTCGAGACTGCCGAAACCACCGAGAATGACGCCCTCGGCACCGATACCAACGACGAGGGCGTCATGACCGCCGAAGATCTGGCCGCGCTCTGCGAAAGCCGCAGCGAGACCTACAGCTTTCTCGCCCGCCTGTTCCGCGAAGAGGTTGACGAGGCGCTGCTCGCCCAGCTGAACGACACCGATTACCCCGTCTCTTCGGGCAACGGACTCATGGACGAGGGCTATTACCAGATCGCCAAGTACCTCTCCAACGCCTGGGTCGACCCCCTCATGAAGCTGTCGGTGGACTATACCCGCGCGTTTCTGGGCTCGGGCATCGACACCTATTCGGCGGCCTATCCCTTCGAATCCGTCTACACTTCGGAAAAGCGCCTGCTCATGAGCGATGCCCGCGACGAGGTGCTCGCCATTTACCGCTCCTGCGGCCTGGAAAAGTCCGAGTCCTGGACCGTCGGCGAGGATCACGTGGCCGTGGAGCTGGAGTTCATGGGCGTTCTGGCTCACCGGGCGGCAAAGGCCCTGCGCGCCGGCGACGAAGAGCGCGCCTTCTCACTCATCAACACCCAGCGCAACTTCATGGACGACCACCTCGCCAGCTGGGTGCCGGTGTTCCTTAGCGATACCCGTCGGTTCGCCGACACGACCTTTTACCAGGGCGTTGCCAATGTGACCGAGGGCTTTTTGGAAGAGGACGCCGCCCTGCTCGCCGATCTGGTAGCAGCCTAAGCCTGAAGGGAGGACGCGACCATGGACCTGTCGCCCTACGCCTCTGCAGCCGAAGTGCACTCCGTCGAGGGGCGCGTCGGATGCGGCAAGACCCAACGGCTTGTGGAGGCCGTCCTGGATCTTTTGGCCCAAGGCGTGCCGCCGCGAGAAATCATCCTGTTCGCCGCCACCCCCGCTGCGGCCTGCGCCCTCGAGCGGCGCCTTAAGGCGGTCGTGCCCCTTGAGGACCTGCCCTTGGTGACGACACTGCCGCTGTACGCGCTCGACGTGCTGTCCTCTCCGCAAGCCGAAGCCCGCACGGGTCGGCGGGGCCGCATCCTCATGGGCTTCGAGGAGCGCCTTCTTCTGGAAGATGTGAAAACCTCCGGGGTTGCACCGCGGCGCCTCAGCGAAATGCTGAAGTTCTTCTACCGCAGCTGGGCCGACCTGGAGCCCATGAGCGGCGATTGGTTCTACGACGAGCAGGAAGAGCGCGTCTTTCGCCTGCTCGTCGGCTCCTTGCGCCATCGAGAGTCCTACCTCGCCTGCGAGCTTCCCCGCGCGGCCTTCGATTACGGCCAGCGCTTCGCCCATGACCTGGAGGCCTTCCGCCGCGATTACGTTCTCGTCGACGACTACCAAATGGCCAGCCGCGCGTCCCAATGCCTCGCGGGTCTTCTTGCGCGCACGGCGCTCCTTGTCGCAAGCGAGCCGTGCGCCCGCACGCACGGCTCGGAAGATTACCCGCATTTCTCGGGCATCGAAGAGCTCGTTGCCGCCAACCCCAACGCCGTTCGCGAAACCCTGGCCTACAGCCATCTCAGCCGCGTGGTAACCGACGCGGTCAACCTCCTGGCTGCCGACGAGGCCCTCGATGCGCGACCGGTGCCCTGCGCCTGCACCGACCAGGGAAGCTGCGAGGCGGTGGCTTTCGAGCGCCCCAAGAGCGAACTGACAGGCGTCGTTTCGCTGGTGAGCCACCACCTCTCTTACGGGGCGCGACCCCAAGACATTGCCGTGGCGGCCGCCACCAGGCAATGGGCCGCGCGCATCGCCCAAGCGCTTCAGGCGGAGGGCATCGCCGCAAGCCCGCTGTCCCGCCCCTCGCTCGGCGGCGATATGCGCCATGCCGATACCTGCCGGGCCGCTCGCGCTTTTACGCTTTTGCGCCTTGCCGCCGATCCAGAAGACCCGCTCGCCCTGCGCAGCTGGTGCGGCTTTGGCGACTATTTGGCCCAAAGCGCCCTGGCGAACGCCGTCGCTTCGGGCGATGCCGCCTTAAGCCTCCGCGCAGGCGTCGCCTTCGCCGATGCTCCTGAAAGCGCCCTGCTGCGCCAGCAGGCTGCAAGCGCCACGACCGCCTTGGCCGAAGCGGCCGAAATCGTCGACTGCCTTTCGGGCCTCAGGGGAAGCGCGCTGATCGATGCGGCTATCGTTGCCGTCGGCGCGGATGACGATCAGGGAGCAGCGCTGCTCCGCGCCGCCGCGAAAGATGCGGGCGAGCAGGCCACAGCGCCAGCCCTGTGCGACGCCGTTCAAGACCGAGTGCTCTCTCCCGGCTTCGTCGGCGACGGCGTGCGCGTGGGGCTGCCGGAGGATTTTGCGGGGCAGACCGCCTGTGTCGTAATCATGGCGGGGCTCGTGAACGGCCTCGTTCTTCCGCGCCGCTATTTCGATCCCGCCCAGATGGAGCGCGACAAGCGCCCGGCCATGCTGGCTGCCGAAATGGCCAAGACCTATGCTTGCGCCGGCAAGGCCGCATCAACGCTCCTATTCACGTACTTTACCGAGGCCCCGTTGGCGGAGGCCGAATCGTTGCAACTGAAGATCCATCGGGTACGGCTGCGGGAAGGCGAGCGCGTGTGCGAGGTGCACCCCAGCGAAACCATCCGCGCCATTACGGGGGTGTCCTATCATGACTAACTATCGCCACGGACAGATGATCAACCTCATCGATGAGATGAATTCACCGCTGCTTGCGGTCGAGCCCCAGCGCTGCGTGCTCGTGCGCCACCGCAACGGGGAATGCCTGCGCTGCGCCGCCGTGTGCACCACGGGTGCCATCTCCTTGGGCGAAGAGGGCATTGTCGTCTCCCCTGAGAAGTGCATCGGTTGCGGAACCTGCGCCTCGGCCTGCCCCACCGGCTGCCTTACCGCCGCCAACCCCACCGACGAGGAACTGTTCGGCGCCGTAGAAGCCGCTCTTGCCGAGAATGAGGGCCGAGTGGCCATCGCCTGCGAGCGCGCCTTTGCAATGGCCAGCGGCAATCGCATGAAGCGAGACTCCTGCGATGCCACCGCGCCCTCCTTCGTCCCTGGGAAGATTGCAGGTGCCACCTCCGACGGCCGGCCCCTTGTCGGCGTCGTCTGTCTGGGTCGCGTGGACGAGTCGCTGCTCGTGGAAGCCACCGCCCGCGGCGCCCGTTCCATCCAGCTCATCAGCGGCCCCTGTGAGAGTTGCCCTCATCGCTGCGGCGGCGCCCTCAGCGATGAGATCATCGTCTCCGCCGAAACCCTCCTCGCTGCCCTGGGAACCCCCTCCCCCATCGACCGCATCCGCCTCCAGCACGCCTCCGACACTCGAGAGATCCTTCGACTCCGGCCTACGGCCTCCGCTCAGGATGACACTAATGCCGTGAACGCCGCCACCGTGGCAGATGCCAGCGAGGACTGTTTGAGCGAATCAGGGTACCCCGTGGCCCCGCCCACAGGAGAGTCGCAACAAGACAGTCGCGAGCCCCAGTTCGCCCATGTGCAGGCTGACGGTACCCTCCCCCACTTCGTGCCCGAGCGTCGCCTGCGCCTCTTCAACAGTCTGAAAGCCCTCGGCACCCCCGCGGCCCCCACCGTGACCACGCGCCTCTGGGGCCAGGTCACCATCGACACGGAACTCTGCCGCTCCTGCCGCATGTGCACCGTGCTCTGCCCCACCGGCGCCCTGACCCGATTCGACGCCGCCAACGACGCCTTCGGCGTGGAGCATCGCAGCGCTTTGTGCATGCAGTGCCGCCTCTGCGAGACCATCTGCCCGGAGCAAGCCATCGCCGTAGCCGAGGAAGTCTCCGCCGACGAGTTCCTGAGCGGCAAGAAGTTCCGCTTCACCATGCAGCCCATCGGCTGGAACCCCGGTGCCGAGGACTCCATCGCCAGCCGCATGGCCCGCTTCATCAAGGTGGACAACCTGCAGGAACCCCAGGCCAAGGTGAAGTCCTTCGACACCGCCGCCCGCCGCGAATACGCCCAAGCCCGCGAGGCCCGCCGCCGCGAAATCCGCGAGCAACACAGCTCGTGAGGAATGTCACTCTACTTCCCAGAATTTTTTCTAGCCACAAAATGACCCTTCTTACATAACAACCGTCAATTCGTGACTATCTTGTTAACGAATTTCGATTATTCGAGATATATCTAGCCTCAAATTGACGTTCTTTCCGTAAGAACCGTCAATTTGGGGTTACTCAATACTCAGAAGGGCATTTCTTTGCTGATCAGCTGCTGCGAATATGCTTATTCCATTTGGAATTGGGCAGGAGATGCCGTGCCCTTTCGGCCCATTAGGGTGTATGGTGTCAATAACGCGAAAAGCAGAAGGGGTTTGAAGGGGGCTTTCCATGGAGCTGAGCTTGTTGCGCGAGTTCATCGTGCTGTCTCAGACACTGAACTACACCAAAGCGGCAGAGATATTGCACCTCACACAGCCGACGCTTTCCAAGCATATCGTCGCCATGGAAAAGGAGCTCGGCTGCTCGCTTTTAGAGCGCGACCGACGCCGGGTCGAGCTCACCGAATCAGGCAACGTGTTCGCTGCTGCCGCCCTGCAAATGGTGGACACCTATGACGACGCCAAGCAGCGCATCCACGACATTCAAACCCACACACCGCTCAAGGTGAACGGAGTCGTGTCCGATAGCGCCATCGCCTCCATCACCTCCATTGCCGCAACGTTTCTCGACGCCGAGGGCGAGGCTCCTGCCAGCTACAACAGCCTGAACGATACGAACTACCTGGAGCAATTGGTGGAAGGCGATGCCGACATCTTGCTGGCCTATGCCGAACTCGACAAGCTCGATAATTTGGGACTTGCCTACATTCCGCTCATTCGTTCGCCCTTCGTTGCCATGGTCTCTATGGACAGCCCCCTGGCCTCTATGAAGTCGGTGACCATGGACGATCTGCGCAGCTACCGCTTCGTGAAATTCGCCGACGGCTATTCCCTGTCGGGCTGGACCAACATCGAACGCGTCTGCCAAGAGCACGGCTACACGCCCCGCACCCGGGCGGTACTCGGGCGCACCTACATGAACTACTGCGCTATTCCGCTGGGCGTGGAAGACGTCATGATCCTGCAGGCATCCATGCCCCAGCTGCGCTACCTGTCGGATTTCTCCCGCGTGACGGTGCTTCCCGTGACCGACGACGATGCGGCCTTCCGGCTGTACGCCATCTACAAGAAGGACAACTACGAACGCGTGCGGCCGGCCCTGGACGCTTACACCCGCGCCCGCAAGATCATCCTCAACCATGGCAAAGGCGGCACCCTGGTCGACAGCGAGTAGCGGCGCGCAAAGGAAAGCTGCGCTCAATGGCCACATTCCGAATGCCAGCTGCAAGTTCGAAGAGCTTGAAGCGACGTTTTGGTCAATTATCGGTCGTTAGCTGCAAACCGAAAAGGCGGCTTGCTTTGTACCAATATTCGTCGACGCACTGACCTGGGAATACTTTCCGAGCAGCCAGCCTGATTTCGTCGTTATAGCCTCCATGGTCAAAAACAGGTACCTAGCTGCCAGCTGGCAGCTACTTTTTGGCCATTTGGCGCCCCGCAGGAACAGCAAACACAAAAAAGGGGCGGCCCGAAGGTCGCCCCAATAGAAAACTCCCGAGTTCGTCCAAGGAAGTCAGTGATGCTTCGCAAGGACAGGCGAAACCAATTTACTCCTCGCCGTCTTCCATGGCCTGGTTGGAAGCCGCCTCGTCCTCGGCGCTGGTGAAGCCGAAGCCGAGGGAGCCCAAGCCGCCCATGTTGCCGAGCAGCGCGTCAAGCTCCTCCAGGTTGCGCTGGTAGGAGCGCGGAGGCAGGGCCTCGCCGAGCATCTCCTCGCCGTCGGTGTTGAACGTCGGGGGCTCGTCGCCGCCGATGAGGATGGTGTCATCGGGCGAGAACACCATGTCGAGCAGCTGGCTCATGTCGTCGGAGGAAGCCGCCAGGTCGTCCTCGATGACGTGCATGAGGTCGCGGGCCGCCAAGCCCTCCTTCAGCTCCTCGATGGCCTTCACGCCGATGCCCTCGATGCGCAGCAGATCCTCCTCGGTATGACCCAGCAGGTCGGCCACGGTCTCGATGCCCGCCTCGGAGAACTTGTTCGCCCAACGCTGGGACACGCCCAGATCGTCGTAGATGTACAGTCGCGCGTCCTCGTCGGACAGGTTGTGGCCGCGATGACCCGAAAGGGCGCTGTAGTAGCCGCCGAACGAGCCCGAAGAATTGAAGCAGCCGTCGCTGTCGAGCGACCAATCCTGGGGCTGGGGCAGCAATTCCTCGATCTCGCGCAGCGCGTCCGGCGCGAAGTCGGGCAGCGCATCTCCCGTGACCTTCTCCACCGGGCGGCCCTTGTAGGTGAGACCCACGTCGCGGTAGCGACGCAGACCCGTGCCGGCGGGAATGGGCTTGCCGATGATGACGTTCTCCTTCAGGCTGGCCAAGTGATCGGTCTTGCCCTCGATGGCGGCGTCGGTGAGCACCTTGGTGGTCTCCTGGAACGACGCGGCGGACAGCCACGAATCCGTTGCCAGCGACGCCTTGGTGATGCCGAGCAGCAGCGGCTGGCCCACCGGCGGCTCCTTGCCCTCGGCGATGAGCTCGTTGGCCACCTTCTCGAACTCGAAGCGGTTCACCTGACGGCCCGGCAGGAAGTCGGAATCGCCGGCATCGAGCACGGCCACCTTGCGCAGCATCTGGCGCGCGATGACCTCGATGTGCTTGTCGTTGATATCCACGCCCTGGGACACGTACACGTCCTGGACCTGGCCCACGATGTAGCGCAGCGTCGTGTTCGGATCGGTGAGACGCAACAGGTCGTGGGGGTTCACGGAGCCCTTGGTCAGCTGCTGGCCCACGCGCACCTCGCACCCGTCGAACACGCCCGGCAGAAGCTGGGCGCGGGCGCTCACCACGTACTCGCGGTAGTTGCCCTCCTGGTCGTGGATGGTGATGGTCTTCGACATCTTGTCGCCGGTGACCTGCATGGTGCCGGAGATTTCCGCGAGCACCGCCTGGCCCTTGGGCTTGCGGGCCTCGAACAGCTCCTGAACACGGGGCAGACCATGGGTGATGTCCTCGCCGGCGACGCCGCCGGTGTGGAACGTGCGCATGGTCAGCTGGGTGCCGGGCTCGCCGATGGACTGGGCGGCGATGATGCCCACCGCCGTGCCGATGTTCACCGGACGCGACGTGGCCAGATCCCACCCGTAGCACTTCTGGCAGACGCCGTGCTCGGCATGGCAGGTCATGATCGTGCGGATCGTGACCTCCTCGATGCCGGCCGCATCAAGCTCGCGCAGCTGGGCCATGGAATGCAGGTAGGTGCCGGCCTCGGCGAGGATCTCGCCGGTCTCGGGAGAGACGGCATCCTCCAGAAGGCAGCGACCGATGAGGTTCTCGTCCACCTCGTTCTTCTCGTTGCGCACGCGGTAGGGCACGCCCTCGGTGGTACCGCAGTCGATCTCGCGGATGATGACGTCCTGGGCCACGTCCACCAGACGCCGGGTCAGGTAACCCGAGTCAGCGGTACGCAGCGCCGTGTCGGCCAGACCCTTGCGGGCGCCGTGGGTGGAAATGAAGTACTCCAGAACGGACAGGCCCTCGCGGAAGTTCGCCTTAATCGGGCGGTCGATGATCTCGCCCTTCGGGTCGGACATCAGGCCGCGCATACCGGCGAGCTGGCGAATCTGCTTGATGTTGCCTCGGGCACCGGAGAAGGCCATCATGTAGATGGGGTTGAACTTGTCGAAGTTCTCGGCCATGGCCTCGCCGACCTCTTCGTTGGCGGCGTTCCAGATGTCCACGACCTGCTTGTGGCGCTCCTCCTGGCTCATGAGGCCCATCTCGTAGTCCTCGTCGATGGCGGCGACGCGCTCATCGGCCTGGGCGAGAATCGCCGGCTTGGAAGGCGGGATGGTGGCGTCGTACACCGACACGGTAACACCAGCGCGCGTAGCGTAGTGGAAACCGGCATCCTTCAGACCGTCGAGAATCGGCGGCACCTCGGACAGGTCGTAGGTGTTGGTGACGTCCTCGACCAGGCGGCTGATCTCCTTCTTGTTCATCTCGTAGTTCAGGAAGGGATAGTCCGGCGGCAGCACATCGTTGAAGATGATGCGGCCGACGCTCGTCTCGATGCGCTCGCCTTCCTTGTGGTCCTCGAACACGCCGAAGGCGGTGGCCACCTTCGTGTTGTAGGGCAGACGCACCTGGATCTTGGCCTGCAGGTCCAGATCGGCGCGGGCGTCGTAGGCGTTCAGGGCGTCATCGAAATCGATGAACATGCGACCCTCGCCGGGGAAGCCGTCGCGCATGGCCGTCAGGTAGTACAGGCCGATGATCATGTCCTGGGTCGGCACGGTCAGCGGATGGCCGTGGGCCGGGGACTTGATGTTGTTAGAGGACAGCATCAGCACGCGGGCCTCGGCCTGAGCCTCGGCGCCCAGCGGCACGTGCACAGCCATCTGGTCGCCGTCGAAGTCGGCGTTGAAGGCGGTGCAGACGAGCGGATGCAGCTTGATGGCCTTGCCCTCGACGAGCACCGGCTCGAAGGCCTGGATGCCCAGACGGTGCAGGGTTGGTGCGCGGTTCAGCAGCACCGGATGGTCGACGATGACCTCTTCCAGCACGTCCCACACGTAGCTGGCACCACGATCGACGGCACGCTTGGCGGCCTTGATGTTGGCGGCATACTCAAGCTCGACCAGGCGCTTCATGACGAAGGGCTTGAACAGCTCCAGCGCCATCTGCTGAGGCAGACCGCACTGGTGCAGCTTCAGCGACGGGCCGACGACGATAACGGAACGGCCGGAGTAGTCGACGCGCTTGCCGAGCAGGTTCTGGCGGAAGCGGCCCTGCTTGCCCTTGAGCATATCGGAGATGGACTTCAGCGGACGGTTGCCGGGGCCGGTCACGGGGCGACCGCGACGGCCGTTGTCGAACAGCGAGTCCACGGCCTCCTGCAGCATGCGCTTCTCGTTGTTGATGATGATCTCGGGAGCACCGAGGTCGAGCAGGCGCTTCAGGCGGTTGTTGCGGTTGATGACGCGGCGGTACAGATCGTTCAGATCCGACGTGGCGAAGCGGCCGCCGTCGAGCTGCACCATGGGGCGCAGATCGGGCGGAATGACCGGGATGACGTCCAGGATCATGTCGGAAGGCTTGTTGTCCGACTTGAGGAACGCATCCACCACCTTCAGGCGCTTCACGGCCTTGGCGCGCTTCTGGCCCTTGCCCGTGGCGATGACCTCGCGCAGCTCTTCAGAGGTCGCCTCCAGATCCATGGCGTCCAGAAGGTCGCGCACCGACTCGGCGCCCATGCCGCCGGTGAAGTAGTCGCGGTAGTTCGCGCGCATCTCGCGGTAGAGGGCCTCGTCGCCGATGAGCTGCTTCGGCTCGATCTTCAGGAAGGCGTCGAACGCGTCCTGGCGCAGGGCCTTGCGCTCGTTGAACTCCTCGTAGATGTCGGCGATCTCCTCTTCCACCTCTTCGGGGGTGAGGCGCTCGTCGTCATCGAGATCGTCGACGAAGTCGTCCTCCTCCGGCACGTAGTCGGTGGACAGCTTGCGGGTGGCCTCGATAAGGCGGTCGCGCTCGGCGTCCAGCTCTTCCATATCGGCGGCAAGCTCGTCGCGCAAGTCGTCGATGTCCTCCTCGCGGGCCTCTTTATCCACCGAGGTGATGATGGAGCTGGCGAAGTACAGAACCTTCTCAAGCTCCTTCGGCGGAATGTCCAGAAGGTAGCCCAGACGCGACGGGGAGCCCTTGAAGTACCAGATGTGGCTCACGGGCGCGGCCAGCTCGATGTGGCCCATGCGCTCGCGGCGCACCTTGGAGCGGGTGACCTCCACGCCGCAGCGCTCGCAGACGATACCCTTGAAGCGAACGCGCTTGTACTTGCCGCAGGCGCACTCCCAGTCCTTGGTGGGACCGAAGATCTTCTCGCAGTACAGGCCGTCCTTCTCAGGCTTCAAGGTACGGTAGTTGATGGTCTCGGGCTTCTTCACCTCGCCGCGGGACCAGCTGCGCACGTCCTCGGCGGAAGCGAGCGAAATGCGCAGGGCGTCGAAGTTGTTGACGTCGAATTCCGTCATGGGGTTAGGCCTCCTCTCCGCCACCGATGAGGTCGGTGTTCAGGTCGGACTCAAGACCGCTCATCAGGTCGCCCAGCTCGGCAGCCAGGGCATCGATGGCGTTGGCCTCTTCGTCTTCGGTCTTCTTGGCATCAGCGGCAAGTGCGGCGTAAAGCGCCTGGTCGGCACTGTAGTCCTCGATCTCGTCCTCGCTGATGGGTTGCATATCGTGGCCCTCGAGCTCGACGTTCAAGCACAGGGACTTCATTTCCTTCACGAGCACCTTGAAGGACTCGGGCACCTCCGGCGCCGGGATGTTCTCGCCCTTCACGATGGCCTCGTAGCTCTTCACGCGGCCCGACGTGTCGTCGGACTTCACCGTGAGGATCTCCTGCAGCACGTTGGAGGCGCCGTAGGCGTACAGCGCCCACACCTCCATCTCGCCGAAACGCTGGCCGCCGAACTGGGCCTTGCCGCCGAGGGGCTGCTGGGTGATGAGGCTGTAGGGGCCGGTCGAGCGGGCGTGAATCTTGTCGTCCACCATGTGGCCGAGCTTCAGGATGTAGGTCTGGCCGACAGTGATGGGCTCGCGGAACTTCTCGCCGGTGCGGCCGTCGTACAGCCACGTCTTGCCGGTGCGCGTCAGCTGGGGCACCAGCTCGTCGCGGGCCATGTCGCCGTACTTCGCGTGGTTCATGTTGATGAGGTTGCGGTTGGCCTTCTCGATGGCGTCCGAGATCTCTTCCTCGGTGGCGCCGTCGAACACGGGCGTGGCCACGTACATCGGGCCCTCCACGACTTCGTCGGTCTCCTCGGCGTCCGACCAGCCCCACTTGGCGGCCCAGCCGAGGTGGTTCTCGAGCAGCTGGCCGACGTTCATACGGGACGGAACGCCCAGGGGGTTCAGGATGACGTCGATCGGGGTGCCGTCGGCGAGGTAGGGCATGTCCTCCACCGGCAGCACGCGGGAGATAACGCCCTTGTTGCCGTGACGGCCGGACAGCTTGTCGCCCTGCTGCACCTTGCGCTTCTGAGCGACGTAGATGCGCACGAGCTCGTTCACGCCGGGGGCCAGATCATCGCCGGCCTCGCGGGAGGAGCGGTAGATGCCGATGACGCGGCCGCCGGAGCCGTGGGGCACCTTCAGCGACGTATCGCGCACCTCGCGGGCCTTCTCGCCGAAGATGGCGCGAAGCAAGCGCTCCTCGGCGGTGAGCTCGGTCTCGCCCTTCGGGGTGACCTTGCCCACCAGCACGTCTCCCGGGAACACCTCGGCGCCCACGCGGATGATGCCGTCGGCGTCCAGGTCGGAAATCATGTCCTCGGAGATGTTGGGGATCTCGCGGGTAATCTCCTCGGGGCCCAGCTTCGTGTCGCGGGCGTCCACCTCGTACTCGGAGATGTGGATGGAGGTCAGCAGGTCCTCGGCCACGACGCGCTCGGACACGATGATAGCGTCCTCGTAGTTGTAGCCTTCCCACGGCATGTAGGCGATCATAAGGTTCTGGCCGAGCGCCAGCTCGCCGCCATCGCAGGACGGGCCGTCGGCCAGCACGTCGCCGGCCTGCACCTCGTCGCCCTTGCGGACGATGGGACGGTGGTTGATACAACCGGACTGGTTGGAGCGCTGGAACTTCGGAATGAGGTACTCGTCGTACTCGCCGTCGTCGTTCAGGATGATGATGGTCTGGCCGTCAACGTAATCGACCACGCCGGGGCGCTGGGCCACGAGGATCTCGCCGGAGTCCACCGCGATGCGGTGCTCGATGCCAGTACCCACGAGCGGGGCGCTCGGACGCAGCAGCGGCACAGCCTGGCGCTGCATGTTCGAGCCCATGAGGGCGCGGTTGGCGTCGTCGTGCTCGAGGAACGGAATGAGCGAGGTAGCCACGGAGGTCATCTGGCGCGGCGACACGTCCATGTAGTCGACCATCTCCGGCGGCACGTCCATGGCCTCGCCGAACACGCCGTTGGTGTCGGTGGTACGGGCGAGCACGCGGGCGGACTTGTGGAAGACGCCGTCCTCGTCGGTGTAGCCGAACTCGCGGGTTTCCAGATCGAACAAGTCGTTGGCCTGGGCGATGGTGAAGTTCTCTTCCTCATCGGCGGTCAGGTAGTCGATCTCGTCGGTCACCTTGCCGTCGATCACGCGGCGGTAGGGCGTCTCGATGAAGCCGTAAGGATTGATGCGGCCATAGGTGGCCAGAGAGCCGATAAGGCCGATGTTCGGGCCTTCAGGCGTCTCGATGGGGCACATGC
>OLRX01000900.1_pt1 | contig 24329 bp, 19 predicted proteins | sample 1672991 | NCBI WGS metagenome assembly OLRX01 (sample SAMEA3136744, study PRJEB25190) | human gut metagenome | biome: human gut; feature: human-associated habitat; material: faeces | place: Austria | collected 2013
ATGCAACTATCAGATTATTTACCCATTTGCTTAGCAACTTCTTCTGCAAAGTTCTCTTCTTTTTTCTCCATACCTTCGCCAGTCTCGAAACGAACGAACTTCTTGATTGTAATGTTTGCGTTATTAGCCTTAGCTACGGAAGCAACATACTGGGATACACTCTGCTTGCCATCTTCTGCCTTAACATAAACCTGATCCATCAGACAGAATTCTTTTAATTCTTTGTTGATACGTCCCTGGATCATGCCCTGGATAACTTTCTCTGGCTTGGAAGCTTCCTTAGGATCGTTCTGAATCTGAGCGATCAGGATTGCCTTCTCATGCTCGATGAATTCTGGGCTAACTTCATCACGATTTGTGAAGGTTGGCTTTAATGCAGCTGCCTGCATTGCTACATTTCTAGCCATCTCCTTAACAGCATCATTGATAACGTCAGTTTCAACATCTACTAAAACGCCGATCTTTCCGCCTGCATGGATATAGGAAGCAACAAAACCGTTCTCTTCTGTTACTTTCTCAAAACGACGGATGTTCATATTCTCACCGATGATAGAGATCTGGGAAGACAGAGCTTCTTTTACAGTCAGAGTCTCATCTTTTGCCCACTTTTCAGCCATAAAGCTGTCCATATCAGCTGCTGAAGAAGCCAGTGCCTGAGCAGCTACATCTGCTACATATGTCTGAAACTTAGCGTTCTTAGCAACGAAGTCTGTTTCAGCATTTACTTCTACTACTACAGCAGTTTTTTCATCAGCGGACATTGCAGTATCAACGATACCTTCAGCTGCAATACGTCCAGCCTTCTTAGCTGCACCTGCAAGTCCTTTTTCTCTTAAGAACTCTACAGCCTTTTCCATATCGCCGTCAGTAGCTGCAAGAGCTTTCTTACAGTCCATCATTCCGGCACCGGTTGTTTCTCTTAACTCTTTTACCATTGCTGCGGTTACTGCCATTTTGTCATCCTCCAAATATTAAATTTAAAGTTTTTTGATTACGCTTCTGCGTTCTCTGCTACGAAATCAGCTGGAACTTCGATCTCCATTGCGCCTTCTAAAACTTCACCCTGCTTTGCTTCAATAACAGCGTCAGCCATCTTGGAAACGATCAGCTTAACAGCTCTGATAGCATCATCGTTACCTGGGATCACATAATCAAGTTCTTCTGGATCACAGTTAGTATCAACGATACCGATCAGCGGAATACCCAGAGTATGAGCTTCCTGTACGCAGATGTGCTCTTTCTTAGGATCTACGATGAAAATTGCATCTGGAAGTTTCTTCATATCCTTGATACCACCCAGATTCTTCTCTAACTTATCCCATTCTTTCTTTAACTCGATAACTTCCTTCTTAGGAAGAACATCGAAAGTACCGTCCTGAGACATAACCTCGATCTCTTTCAGTCTTGCAATACGGCCCTGGATGGTCTTGAAGTTGGTCAGCATACCGCCTAACCATCTCTCATTTACATAGTACATACCGCAACGCTCTGCTTCAGTCTTAATAGCTTCCTGAGCCTGCTTCTTGGTACCTACAAACAGAATGTTTCCGCCCTCAGCTGCGATGTCAGATACAGCCTTATAAGCCTCATCTACTTTGCCTACAGACTTCTGTAAGTCAATGATATAGATGCCATTTCTCTCTGTGTAGATGTATGGAGCCATCTTAGGGTTCCATCTTCTTGTCTGGTGACCGAAATGTACACCAGCTTCCAGTAACTGCTTCATTGAAATAACGCTCATATTCTTTACCTCCGTTTGGTTTTTAACCGGTTTATTGAGCTTAAACCAGTCGCATCCGCCTGCTTCTCGTGCTTCCCGGAAGACCGTTTCCGGCACCTTTCCGTGGAATCCACAGACGTGTTTTTTATCAACTTTATGACTATAACATAAAAAATGACAGTCTGCAAGTGTTTTTTACAGACTGTCCAATAGTTTTGTTACGGTTCAGCCATGCGCTGGTTTGAATGAGGGAGTGTGTTGCAAGCTTGCTTGCATAAGCACTTTCTCATCCAAATCAGCATATGGTGGAACCACCAAGCTTCTTGTTTTCATGAATATGGAAATAAGAAGATGTCATGGCTGAACTGTAACATAGTTTTGCAATATAAGCAGGAAATCAGTTATTTCAAGTTGGAATTAGAGGCTTTTATGGCTTTTAATTCGTCAAATACCACATCATTCAGAACCTTGATATAGGTACCTTTCATACCGGAAGAACGTGACTCAATAACACCGGCGCTTTCAAATTTACGCAGGGCATTGACGATAACGGAACGGGTAATACCTACACGGTCAGCAATCTTGCTTGCAACCAGGATACCTTCATTTCCATCCAGTTCTTCAAAAATATGGATAATGGCTTCCAGTTCAGAGAATGAAAGTGTACTGATCGCAGATTTAACGATCTGCACCTTACGTGTTTCTTCTGCATTCTCTTCATTTACGGAACGCATCATTTCCAGTCCTACAACTGTAGTACCATATTCACTTAAAATAATATCATCAATATCATACTGACTGTCTGAACGATAAATAAATAATGTTCCCAGTCTCTCTCCGGCAATATCGATCGGAGTAATGATAGCCTGATATTTCTTTACATTCTCCTCTTCAAATCCAAGAGTTGCCAGATTTACATTTTCCTTTGTAGACAATACACTGAGCAGACGTTCATTCAACATCTTATCTACATAACCGCCCACCTGATCTTCGATCAGCTCTTCTATTTCATCCACCCCAGGCCAGATACTTACACCAAGCACCTTGCCCTTTTTGCTGATAACAAGAATATTGGATAACAAAATTTCACTTAACACTTTGCATATGTCATTGAAAACAACTTTATGCGAATTATTGTTATGCAATAGCTTGTTGATTTTTCTTGTTTTGTCCAACAACTGAACGCTCATGACTGAAACCCTCCTTATCTCAATTGTACACTCTACAAATATACTTTACTAATAATTGAATTTTAGCACAATTTTTGTCCAATAACAATAGTTTTTTGAAGTTTTCATGTTTTTCCGAAAATAAAAAAGAACATGTAATGGCAAAAAAAGTGCCTGCACATGGGAATGTTCCTGTACAGGCACTATATCTCTTTAAAAAATCATATATTCATAGCTTTTTTGCTATTTCTGCTCTTCTGCCGGTTTATCCATACGATATCCGCAGGTTTCATTTGCACAAAGAAATTTATTTCCCTTTTCCACCATATAAGAACCACATTTAGGACACTTTAATATAGACGGCTTCTGCCAGGACATGAAGTCACAGTCAGGGTTTGCCTCACAGCCATAGTATAAACGGCCCTTCTTTGTCTTCTTGCGTACTACCTCTTTTCCGCATTTCGGACAAGGCACACCTATTTTTTCCAAATATGGTTTTGTATTCTTACATTCCGGGAAACCAGGGCATGCAAGGAATTTTCCATGAGGACCATATTTTACTACCATATGACGTCCGCACTGTTCACAGATCTCATCTGTTACTTCATCTTCAATCTTAACAGATTCTAATTCTTTCTGGGCAATGTTTACTGCTTCATCCAGATCCGGATAGAAGTTCCGGATAATAGTCTTCCATGCTACAGTTCCATCTGCCACACGGTCCAGTAAGGTCTCCATATTTGCAGTAAAGCTTAAATCCACAATACTTGGGAATGACTTCTTCATAATGCGGTTTACCACTTCACCCAGCTCTGTTACGTAAAGATTTTTATTTTCCTTTGCAACATAACGTCTGGCAATGATCGTTGTAATTGTAGGCGCATAGGTACTTGGACGGCCAATGCCCTGTTCTTCCATTGCTTTTACCAGAGAAGCTTCTGTATAATGAGCCGGCGGCTGTGTAAAATGCTGGCTTGGCTGAAGTTCTGCCAGTTTTAACTCCATTCCGCTTTCAATAGCTCCTATCACCTGTTTCTTTTCTTCTTCATCATCTGAAGCTACATAAACAGACATGAAACCATCAAAAGAAAGGCGGGATGCAGAAGTTGTAAACATATGTTTCCCTGCACGGATCTTTACAGAAGTCGTCTCATAAACAGCCGGAGACATACGGCTGGCTGTAAAACGCTTCCAGATCAGCTGATACAAACGGAAAAGGTCTCTTGGAAGAGATTCCTTTACCATAACAGGTGTCAATGTGATATCTGTAGGGCGGATAGCCTCATGAGCATCCTGAATCTTACCTGTATTCTTAGCAGAAGCTTCTCCTGCCGCTGCGTAATTTTCACCATAGTGTTCTTTTACAAAAGAACGTGCTGCTGCATCTGCTTCATCTGCTACACGGGTGGAATCCGTACGCAAATAAGTGATCAGGCCAATAGTTCCATGACCTTTTACTTCAACACCTTCATACAACTGCTGTGCAATACGCATGGTTTTCTGAGTAGAAAAGTTTAATGCCTTGGAAGCTTCCTGCTGTAAGGTACTGGTGGTAAATGGAATCGGTGCTTTTTTAATACGCTCGCCCTTTTTTACCTCATCAGCCACATAGCTGACACCTTCCAGATCCTTTAAAACAACATCTAGCTCCTCTTTGCTGTGTATCACTGATCTGCTGCCCTTTACGCCTTCTTCATTTGCCAGACCATAATACTTTGCATCCAATGGCTTTTTGCTTCCGGCTATATTTAACATCGCATCCAGATTCCAGTATTCTTCCAGAATAAATGCATTGATCTCATCTTCTCTATCACATATCATACGAAGGGCTACCGACTGTACACGGCCTGCACTTAAGCCTCTTTTAACCTTTGCCCATAAAAGCGGACTGATACGATATCCTACCATACGGTCTAACATACGTCTGGTCTGCTGTGCGTTAACCAGATTCATATCCAGCTCTCTTGGAGCCTTCAAGGATGCTTTTACTGCATTTTTTGTAATCTCGTTAAAGCTGATGCGGTATACCTGTTTATTTTTAAGTTCATCCAGCTTCAAAGCCTTCATCAGATGCCAGGAGATTGCCTCTCCCTCACGGTCCGGGTCCGTTGCCAGATAAATCTTATCTGCCTTTTTTACTTCCTTGCGCAGTTTTGCAAGTACATCCCCCTTTCCCCTGATAGTAATATATTTTGGCTCATAGTCGTGTTCCGGATCAAAGCCTAACTGGCTTTTTGGCAGGTCTCTTACATGACCGCCGGAGGCGTCTACTTCATAATTACTTCCCAAAAACTTTTTTATGGTCTTCACTTTTGCAGGTGACTCTACGATTACCAGATGATTCGCCATTGTAAACTCCTTATTCCTGTTCCTATATTTATGCGCCTTATCCCCAATAACTCCTTAATGTTCTCTCGGAGTCTTATATTATGGCAGGATACATCTGTAAACTGCAACAGACCTTTAAAACAGTTTTTTCGTATAATAAAGTCCTGCTGTCCTCACAGCATATCCGCCAAGTTCTAATTCCAGAAGAGCATCCATAGACTGGCTGACAGACAGCCCTGTTTTTGATGCGATCTCCTCTATATGACGCGGTTCGGAATCCAAGCAACTATACACCATTTTTTCTTTCTTTGCAAGTCCCTTCTGTTTTTTTTCAGAAAACTGTTCTTTCTCTTTTACAAAAATCCCCAGGTTTTCAAGAACTGTTTCCGGTGAAAAAAGAACCTGGGCGCCTTCTGCGATCAGCTGGTTGCATCCTGTACTTAAAGCATCTGTGATCCGGCCTGGAAGGGCATAAATTTCTTTTCCCTGTTCTAAGCCTGACTGGGCAGTAATAAGCGACCCGCTTTTTTCTTTTGCCTCTATAACCAGGATAACATCAGAAAGACCACTGATGATACGATTGCGTATAGGAAAATTTCTGGGTACAGGAGGTGTTTTTAAAGGATACTCAGAAATCAGTCCCCCATAAAATGGGATATTTTCGTACAAGTCAAAATTACTCCGTGGATAGCACTGATCTACTCCGCAACCAAGAACTGCATATGTCATTCCGCCAGCCGCCATTGCTCCCTCGTGACCTGCACCATCAATCCCCAATGCCATGCCGCTGATGATCTGAATACCGGCAGCAGCCAATTCTTTTGCCATATAACCGGCTGCTTCCCTTCCATAAGCTGTACAATTTCTTGCACCGATCACTGCTGCCGTCGCTTTATCCTCCTTAGGAAGGCTTCCCTTTACATAAAGTCCTAATGGATAATCATATACAGAATACAGCCGTCTTGGATATTCTTCATCCAGAGGCGTAATAAAATAAATGCCTTTTTCACTTAATTTATAATATTCCTCTTCCAATCTGGAAAATTCCCCTTTCCAGGCATCAAAGCGGAGGGCATTTTCTTCTTTTTTAAAGATCCCCTTTTTCCATAATTGTGTTCCTTCTATATAATATGCCTGCTGAAAACCTCCTGCCGCTTCTCCTATGCGGCGTATCTGTAAAGCCCCTGCATCCGGCAGATGACATAACCAGTATAAAAATATTTTCTCTAATGCTTCTGTCCCCATATCCGTTCCTCCAACGCCCTGTAGCCAAAGGCTTCTGATAAATGTTCTTTCTGGATCCATTCTTCACCAGCCAGATCTGCAATTGTCCTTGCTGTCTTTAGTACTCTGTGATAACCTCTGGCACTTATTCCTCTCGCTTCATATACCCGTCTTGCAAAACGTTTCTCCGGCTCTTTTAACTTACAGAAACGCTGTATCTCTTTCTGTCCCATACGGCTGTTGTTTCTGATATCCGTTCCCTGAAAACGTGTAGCCTGTATCTTTACTGCTTTTTCCACCCGGCTTCGTATAACAGCTGAATCCTCATTTTCCGTTGTCTGGTCTTCTAACTCTGCAAATGTCACAGGTGCAGCTTCCACACATATATCAAAACGTTCCAAAATAGGTCTTGAAAGCCGGTTTAAATAATTTTGTATCTGCACAGGCGTACAATTGCATCTGCTTCTGTCCGGGAAAAAGCCGCAGGGACATGGATTCATGGCTCCAAGGATCAGAAAATCTGCCGGAAATTCATAGCTTCCTGCCACACGGCTTATTGTGATACGGTGTTCTTCTAAAGGTTCCCTTAGTGCTTCTATAGCGCCTTTACTGAAATGAGGCAGCTCATCTAAAAATAAAACGCCTCCGGAAGCAAGGGATAACTCCCCGGGTTTTGGCACTTTTCCACCACCGGTAAGACCCTGGGGAGAAATCGTGTGATGAGGACTGCGAAAAGGTCTTTGTGAAAGCAGAGGCTGTCCTTCTGGCAGCAGACCGCAAAGACTGTATATCTTGGATATCTCTATATTTTCTTCCCAGGAAAGATCAGGGAGAATGGTTGGTATCCGCTTTGCTACCATAGATTTTCCTGTTCCTGCACTTCCGCACATCAAAAGACCATGTCTTCCGGCTGCCGCCACTTCTGCTGCCCGGCGCAGAACATTCTGACCGCATATTTCCATGAAATCAAAGGGATATTCTGATTTAAATGTACGATTATTTATTGTGACCGGCATTTTCTGATCCATGCTTTCAAAATCCTCTTGAGATACCACTTCCTGCAAATGAAGAAGCGACTTTATACCTATGATCTGTATCCCTTCTACTAAAGCTCCTTCTGCCATATTGGGTACTGGTAAAAAGCATCGGCGAAATCCCATTTTCTTGGCAGCCGATACCAGGACCAGTACGCCCCTTACTGGTTTTACGCTGCCGTCTAACCCCAGTTCTCCGATCAGAAGAGAATCCTTCAGTTTTTCTGCTGCCAATAACTCAAAAGCTCCTAAAACTGCAGCTGCAATTGGCAGATCAAAAGCCGTTCCTTCCTTTTTCATTCCTGCTGGTGACAGATTTACTGTGATTTTTTTTGCCGGAAGCTGAAGATCTGAGTTTTTCAGTGCTGTCCTGACCCGCTCCTGAGCCTCTCTTACCTCCAGTGCCAGCTGCCCTGAAATGGAAAATCCCGGCAGTCCATTCGATACATCTGATTCAACAGATACCAGAAATCCTTCCATTCCATGGATCCCGGCACTGTTTATCTGCGTAAACATGCGCAACGCTCCTTTCTGTTTTCCTGAGATTGTTTTTTCCTGTGGAATTAAAAATAGAATTAATAAAGAGATGTAGGTATCAAAATAATGCATTTAGAAAAAAATGAATTACAGATAGTTTCAGTTTATCCAAGAAAAGAATAAATTGCAAGCACATTTTAACATGGATATGAAATATAGTTACAGTTCAGCCATGCACCTTCTTGTTTCCATATTCATGAAAATAAGAAGCATGGTGGATCCACCATCCACAATAAAAAGGCTTGCTCAAAATGATTGAAATTCCGTCATAAGGGGACGAAAACGTAAAGGCAGATGACTTCTCTGACAATCTGGATTCTTTCTCTGTTCAATGGCAATGGCAGTAAAGAAAGTCTTCCAGAGTTTTTCCCAGTCCTTTTCATCACTTTGTATACATATTTTTTCCAGTTCATCACTGGAAATCTCTGCCAAGAACCACTTTTCACCCTTTACATGGACCGCTGCCTTTCCTCTGCCTATATCACAGATCAGCCAGTTTTCCTCCGGCAGACGGTCTGCAAAGTAAGGTGCTATCAGCTCTGCCACATCATTTTTCGGCTGTATCTTTCCTGCTAAAAATCCTTCCGACATCTGGGAAAAACGCAAAAATTCAATAAACTGATGCTTTTCGTTATATACGCTTCGACACAGTTTAAAAACTTCATAAACAGCAGGGATCTGAAGCTGGTCAGCAACAGATGCACCCCGCAAAAACAATACCTTCAGATACCGGTATATCTTATCTGCACGCAATATATCTTCGCTAAGACAGACCACATACAGCTGCTCCTGGATCCGGGAATTTAAATGCCTGCGTACAGTTTCCATCACCTTTTTTACTTTTTCCGATGATGGAACGCACTCTACATAGGATGAAAAAAGTTCTACATTCTGTCCGCTGTTTTTGATCTCCAGGCGCAGTTCATCCTGAGGGATCTTACTCATTCCCGCATCATAAATACAGCTTAATATACCTTCGTAACCAGGCTCACATACAAAAACCGTCATATCCGTCTCTCCTGTTCATACTACAGCTGGCCAAATACAGCACTGTTTGATGCTTCTTTTACCAGCTGATCCTTTAAAATCACGTTTTTTTCTTCTTCCAGGTGCATATCATCAAACAGGGATAATTGCCTGTAACTGTCCCTGTTTTCTATATCCCATACTTTCCGCCTCTCATCCCCTATAAGGGCGCTGGTGATGGAATCTTCATCCAGTCTGAAGGAAACTTCCATTTTCCCGGAACAAGTGATAAAATAACGGGCCCGCTTCAAAACAACTCCTATCCGTTTTAAAACATCAAAATCCAATTTTCCCTGCTTTCTGGCAGAGATGATACGTCTGGCAGATTTCACCCCTACTCCGGGTATACGGAGAAGCTGTTCGTAAGAAGCTTTATTTATCTCTACAGGAAAATCTTTCAGATTCTGCAGTGCCCAGTCGCACTTTGGATCCAGAAATAAATTAAAATTAGGCTTTTTTTCAGAAAGAAGTTCCTCTGCCTTAAATCCGTAAAAGCGCAGCAGCCAGTCTGCCTGATAAAGCCGGTGTTCTCTTAAAAGAGGCGGTCCTCCCGGAAGGGATGGCAGATGGCGGTCCTCATTGACCGGAACATATGCAGAGTAAAAGACACGTTTTAAACCAAAATTATGATAAAGAGCCTGCGTCACAGAAAGCATCTGAAAGTCATTTTCCGATGTAGCACCTACGATCATCTGGGTACTCTGACCGGCAGGAACAAAGGCTTTTGTTCCATAATACCGCTCTGTAAGGGCAAGACCATGGCTTTCTATCCCGCCGGAAAGTATCATAGAATCTTTTTCTGTCAGATCCGGATGTATAAGGGAAGCACCGCCTGCAAAACCGGCTCTGTCAGAAGGATATAATTTCTTATATCCTCTGTCATACCCTAGCAGACGCCCAGACAACGCAATTCCCTGCTGTACCTGCCGCATAGGAGCCAGTATCTTCTCTCTTGTCTTTCCAGGAGCCAGATTTCGAAGGCCTTCAGCTGTAGGAAGTTCTAGATTGATGCTCATACGGTCCGCAAGAAAGCCCATTCTCTCTACCAGTTCCCTGGAAGCACCGGGAATGGATTTTACATGAATGTAACCATTGAAATTATACACATTCCTCAGCTTATGAAGAGTTTCATAGATCAGCTCCATAGTATGATCCGCTGTAGACAGAATACCAGAACTTAAAAACAGACCTTCAATATAATTTCTCCTGTAAAATTCCATGGTAAGTTTACAAACTTCATCCGGAGTAAATGCAGTCCGCAGCGTATTATTGCTGCACCGGTTTACACAATACTTACAATCATAGATGCACTGATTGGTAAAAAGGATCTTTAGTAATGAAATACATCTTCCGTCTGCCGCAAAGCTGTGGCAGATACCTGCCTCTGAAGAATTTCCCAGGTGTCCTTTCTTTCCTCTGCGCTCTACTCCGCTGGAAGTACAGGCAACGTCATATTTGGCTGCGTCCGTAAGTATTTTCAGTTTTTCATCTATAGTAAGATTCTCCTGTATCAGCATCTCATCACCACCAGAACATTTGTTTGATTGTATTTTATCACAGTATCTCCGCAAATGCAACAAAAATCGAACATCTGTTCTTTCGTCTGATGATCAGTGATTGCTTTATATGGATAATGTTGTATGCAGATAAACACTCTTTGAACCTAACGTGCCATACGATGTACTTAATTGCCTTCCCAATATATACGACAAAAAACACGGCAGTGTGTACATTTTACGCCATACTGCCGTGTTATCAGGTCACTTACTTATGGAGTAACGGGTGATACCCTGTTACTATACTAATACTTATATTAATGATGTGAGTGTCAAAAGTAAATATTGCCACTCACTGATGTAACCGGATTGCTCCATTGCTATGCAATTCCCGCAATCCTCGAACACCTCAAACTCCCATAAAATGGCGTGTTCACACCATTTTATTTCGTTTTCGGTGTTCGGCGTGTCAATAAGTATAAATTGCTTATTTGTGCGAGCACAAACGCAATTTATACTTTTGACACTTACATCATATTAATTAATCTCTGTAACCGTTCGGATTCATGCTCTGCCATTTCCAGGAATCAGCACACATCTCTTCAATTCCCTTTTCAGCCACCCAACCAAGCTCTTCTTTTGCCTTTGTGCAGTCAGAATAGCAGGTTGCAATATCTCCATCCCTGCGTGGCTGGATCTCATACTTTAATGTTTTTTTGCAGGCCTTTTCGTACGCATGAAGAACATCTAATACACTGTATCCAACTCCGGTTCCCAGATTATAGATGCTGACGCCTTCTTTTGCTTCCAGTTTCTTCATAGCCTTTACATGGCCTTTTGCCAGATCTACTACATGGATATAATCTCTGACGCCGGTTCCATCCGGGGTATCATAATCATCACCAAATACATTTAAATGATCCAGCTTGCCGATGGCAACCTGTGCAATATACGGTACAAGATTGTTAGGGATACCCTTAGGATCTTCGCCGATCAAGCCACTTTCATGAGCACCTATTGGATTAAAATAGCGAAGGAGCATTACATTCCACTCCGGATCTGCAGTATGCAGGTCTGTAAGGATCTGCTCTAACATTCCTTTGGTGCGTCCGTAAGGATTGGTGATCTCACCTTTCGGGCACTTTTCTGTGATCGGAATCTGGGCCGGATCACCATAAACAGTTGCAGAAGAACTGAATACAATATTCTTTACACCATGATTTCTCATCTCATCACAAAGGATCAACGTTCCGGTAATGTTATTGTTATAATATTCAAGGGGTTTGTGAACAGACTCTCCTACTGCCTTTAAGCCTGCAAAATGGATCACAGCTTCAATATCCTCATTATCAAAGATTTCTTTTACCTTTGGCTGGTCAAGCAGGTCCACCTCATAAAATTTCAGTTTCTTTCCTGTGATCTGCTCTACTCTGTCTAATGCTTTTTTGCTGGAGTTATAAAGGTTATCTGCTACTACCACGTCATAACCTGCATTTAACAGTTCCACACATGTATGACTTCCGATATATCCGGCTCCTCCGGTCACTAAAATAGCCACTGCGTTATCCTCCTTGTTTCTCACATCTTTCTTCCCAGAAAGTCCTTTCGACTTCTATCACTATTAGTATAGCGTTAAATCCCATTAATAACAATGCATATTTTTTCTGTCTTTCTATGATTTTCTTTCCAGGATCTTCTTTCTGCCGTATTTTTTCTGCTTTCTTATTTTTATCCCTTACTTTTACAGAACCTGATGTTTTTCAAATACATCCCGCATTTTCCCAATGGCCTTTTTTTCGATCCTGCTTACATAAGAACGTGAAATGCCTAAAACTCCGGCAACTTCCCGCTGGGTATGCTCCTTTTCCCTAAACAGGCCATAGCGCATGGTGATCACCTGCTTCTCGCTTTCTGTCAGGCATGTGTCAAATGCTTCATACAGTTCTCTGATATCCTGATCTAATATAAGCTGGTCAATGGTCCTTGGATTTTCCATTTCGATCACATCCACAAGATTCACTGCTTCTCCGTCTTTATCCGTACCAATAGGTTCAAATAAAGACACTTCCCTGGCCCGTTTTTTACCTGCCCTAAGAAGCATGAGTATCTCATTTTCCACGCACCTGGCTGCATAGGTAGCCAGTCTGGATCCTTTATCTGTATCAAAGGTGTTCACTGCCTTGATCAGTCCAATGGTCCCCACAGAAAGCAGGTCTTCTGTATCGTATTCCTGACATTGATATTTTTTTACTACATGAGCCACCAGGCGCATGTTATGTTCGATCAGCATATTTCTGGCGGTCTGGTCGCCTTCTTTGCAGCGTTTCAGGTACAGCTTTTCTTCTCCGTGAGATAGTGGTTTCGGAAAAGTCTTCAAAAAAAGCCACCCCGCATATTCTTACTTACATACTATGCGAAGGCGGCTTGCCCGGTGCTATTTCCATATAGATAGACTCAAAAAACACCTGCCGGATTTTGGAGCTTCTTACTGCTCATAATAAATATTTTAAGAGATATCCTTCAAAAGCTTTTACTGTTTCTTTTACATATTTTTCCCGTTCTTCTTTATCTGCAAGACGGACTGCTCCAGGATTCATGTTTTTAAAATCTGCTGTATCTTTATAAGCATAATCATGGCTTCCATTTGGATAACACCAGGCAAACCACCAGTCCTCCGGCAGTATTACCTCCTTCTTGATATATCCGGCAGCTTCCTTTGTAAGTTCATCTGTTATATGATCCACCTGACAGCCTATGGGAGCCCCATCCTGTACCTTTGCTTCTTTATCAAAAAGACAAAATCCTGCAAACAGGTCATGTTCTATTTCAATGCGAAACCACAGCTGTAAACTTTGTTTCTTAAACTTTGCCTTTTTTACCACATAGTTTAGTCCTGGATATGTACTGTAACAATCATAAAATCTTTCATGATGAGGATCCTTATAGGAATAATACCCTGTATCTTTTTCAGGTTCCAGACCATATTTTGCAGCCAGTGGCTCCATTTCTTTTTCAAAATCCCCAAACACAAGCCGGATCAGCTTAAGTTTTGCCTGTTTCATGGATCTTTCTATCTGGATCCCCGCCTTGAAATACTGCGAAGACTCATACAACAGATCAACCGTTTTTTCCACCATTTTTATTTCCCTTTCATCTGCCGTCATACGGATAGCATCTACATATTGCATAACCATGGATCTTAATGTTTCCTTCAGGCAAGGAAGCAATCCCGTAAGCCATGCGCAGATATTTTCTGACCAGGAAATACAAAGGATCCTGTTTAATGACAGTATCCCCTTTCCATTTTTTTCTTTCCTGCTGTATTCCGAAGGTAGTGTTCCAAAAGGTGTCAAATAAACTATGGGAGCATTTTTCGCATATTTAAAATAATCAAAACATTGCCCCTGCTGTTCTCCGGCATAAATCTTTACTTCCACCGGAATAAAATAATCTGCATTGCGTATTACAATATCGATCCGGCGATCATGATCAGTGACATATTCTTTTGTGACAACTGTATGCATAAGAAGCAGGTCACTCATGGATTTTATTTTCAGCACATCCCGGACAAAAGTTTTAAGAAACAGGACACCGCAGCCATGAGCCCCCTGGGGATCTAACAGATCTGCCAGAAACCGGCACATGACTACTTCTTTTTCCTGTATTCCTAAAACCTGAAAAACATTATAGGACAGAAAAGGGCTGTGATCCGGGATTTTTCCCCATTCTTCGCTGACCCTGGATAACAGGTCTCTTTGATTTTCCATTGTAACTTCCATTCTGCCATTTCCTTGCAATGCACTCTATCTGCAAAATTTATTTTTCTTCTTCCAGCGTAAACAGAGGTTTATATTTACGCCTGTCAATACTGTGATTATAGGCCATAGCCTCATAGTCTAAAATCTGTTTTCTGTTTGGATTCTCCCCTGATTCTGCCTCTGACCAGGACTGGTAATTTCCATCTTTATCATAAAATCCCAGAAAATGAAGGACCGGATAGATCTGTGACAGGTCTAACAGAAAACGGTTATAAGGAGTCATATCAAGACCTGCCAGTTTTAATACATAAGAAGATAGATACACTGCTCCCAGCTTTCCAATATCCTTTGAGGGCTGCTCATAATTAGTCCAGATGATAAATGGGGTCTCATACCACATTAAACGGTCTTTCGTAGGCACTTCATAACTTGGCGTGCCGTATATTTCATCAAAAAACTCATCTTCTACACTTGGCTGGTGATCTCCGAACATAACGATCATAGTCGGCTCATCACTGTGACTAAAATAATCCAGTAAATAAGCAAAAGCTTCATCAGAGCGCTTTACCAGAGAAAGATACTGGTCAGCCTTTGGATATTTTCCTTCCATATCACCAGTCAGCCACACAGTCTGATCAAACTCATCAAAAGTCCCCTCATAGCCACCATGGTTCTGCATGGTAACATTAAATAAAAACAGTTTTTCCTGGGGATCTTCTTTTTCTTCTACTACCTGGATCAGTTTTTCAAAATCTCCCTGATCACTGGTATAATAACGCAGCTGCTCACTGCCCTTAAAATATTCCCCATCTAAGAACTCATCAAATCCCATATTGGCATAACAGGCATTCCTATTCCAGTTTTCTCCTGGATATGGGTGCATAGCTACAGTGCGGTATCCCTGGTCTTTCATGGTACTTACCATAGTCCTGGCATCCGGCTTTACATTAAACTGATAGGCAATAGAATTAGATGGGAGCATGGCAACTGAATCTCCTGTAAGAAACTCAAATTCAGAATTGCTGGTCATAGAGCCAAATACAGGCATGCACAGATTTCCCTTTATAGTATTTTCTGTCAGGCTGTTGATAAAGGGAAAGTATTCCTGATTTGTGGAAAAATCTCCGGCTACCCGCAAGTCAGAAAGACTTTCGTTCATAATGCAGATCAGATTGACTGGCTGGATAGTTACTTTGTGAGACAAAATCTCATCATCTTCGTTTTCTGTTTCGTTTATTCCTTTCTCCTGCTCTTCTTCAGAAATTTCCTTATAAATACTTTCCAGACGTCCCTGACTGTATTCTGCCGGCGGTTTCTTTACCACATACTGAAAAGACATGGCTGTGGATAAAATATACCCGCAGGATTCATAAGTATCATTAACTGCCCACATATTAATCCCCATCTGATGTGCAGGAACAATACTGTGGAAAAAGCCATAGCCAAAAGCAAAAGCAGTTCCCACACAGGAAACACCCAAAAGCAGCCTGTTTTTTAATCCTTTTACATGAACCGGGAAAAACCATAAAATAATATTGGCAGCGACTACTGCTTTGGCAGCCTGTACCATTTTATCTGAAATAACAAATGCATAATTGCCGGATACAGTCATGGCTGTGCGCACTGCCAGCACATCCTAGATCATAATAGGCCGGTCCCGGAAGCCTACTACAAAGGTTTCAGCAAATGATATTATAAGCAATACAGCTGATCCAACTGGTACTGATATGCGGGTAGTTCCTGTAATACCTGTAAGGATAAGATACAGTACATAAACCCAGCATATATTTAATGCTGTCATAAAAGCGGAAATATTTGCCAGATTCCCTGTCACATATTCAAATAAATAATACGACAGTATGGGAACAAGAAAAAGACACAGATAACCTGTGCCTTTTATTATGTATTTACATATAGTTATAAAAATATTGCTGTTTTTTACAACTGCCTTTTCTGTGATCTTTTCTTTTTTAGTTCCGCTTTCCTCTGTTTCCTCTGTATTTCTGATTTCTTCTGCCACCTGCTGTAATCCTTCTCTTCCCGTATCGCCACGTATCTGGGATATCTTTTTCATATACTTTTTAGAATATCAACAGGAATTTTATCATATTTTGTAACCACTTTCAATCATCAATATGCAGAGATATGTCTTATTTTTTACAGGCGGATCACATATTTTCCGAAAATAATGCGGCGATAGAAAATAATAGTCAGAACCGTTGCTGCGATCCAGCCAAATGGCCAGGCCATCCAAATGCCTGTACTTCCAAAATACTTTGTAAGCAGCAATGCTACCAGGATACGTAAGATCAGATCCGGAACCGTTGCCATTACAAAATAATGCATGGCACCTGCACCACGGATGATCCCGTCAGTCATTAGTTTAATAGAAATCATAAAATACATAGGACTTACAATATGCAAAAACTCCCGTCCTGCATTAATAGCATCTGTACTGGACTTATTCAAAAACAGTCCCATCATCTGCCTGCTGGCAAAGAAATAAAGAACTACAAAAGGAATAGCGGCGATCAGTGACAAACGGATACCTGTACGAAATCCCATAGACAGCCGTTCTTTCTTTCCTGCGCCAAGATTCTGGGCTGTATAGCTGGAAAGACAGCTTCCAAGAGCCATAAAGGAATTGATTGCAAAGGTATTTAACTTGATGGCGCCGGAATAACCTGCGATCACTGCAGAGCCGTAGCGGTTTACAATCTCCTGTACAAACATATTTCCAATAGATAAAACGCTCTGCTGCATAATACTTGGAATGGCAATAGCAGCAATCTGGGCTAAAAGAACAAGATCCAGCCACTTAAAAGTTCCTTCGCAGTTTATCCTTTTTAAACGTACTGCCAGAAATGTAAGAGCCAGGATAGCGGAAATACCCTGAGCAATAAAAGTTGCCCAGGCAACACCTGCCACTCCCAGTCCTACACAGGCTACAAAATAATAATCCAGGATAATATTTCCCACAGAAGAACCGATCAGGAAATACAGCGGTGTTTTAGAATCACCTAAAGCCGTAAAAATGCCGGTACACACATTATATAAAAGTAAAAATGTGATGCCGAAAACGTAGATCTTTAAGTATAACCGTCCATCTGCAAAAATATTTTCAGGTGTGTGGACGAGCCGCATCATACTGCCGCAGAAAAAATAGCCGATAAATGTGAGGAAAAAGCTCATAAAAGCACAGGCAATAAAAGCCGTACTTACTGCCGACTTCATCCTGACCATATCCTTAGCGCCAAAAAGCCTGGAAACCACAACAGAGGCTCCCAGGTTGGTTCCTACGGCAAACGCCATAAATATAACAGTAATAGGATAAGATGCACCTACCGCCGCCAGGGCATCCTCTCCTGCAAAACGACCGGCAATACAGCTGTCTGCAATATTGTATATCTGTTGAAACATAACGCTGACTAACATAGGCAGCAGAAAGCGCCATAAAATCTTATCCGGGTGCTCTCTGGTAAGGTCCTTCATCATAAGTACTTCCCCCTGAAATTCAGCCGGCGCACAAACTCTGCTGCCTTAATTTAATCTTAACGTTTCCTTGAAATCTTAAATTAATGGTGGAACAGACGGATACCGGTAAATGCCATTACCATGCCGTACTGATCGCAGGTTTCAATGACCTGATCATCTCTTACAGAGCCGCCAGGCTGTGCTACATATTTTACACCGCTCTTATATGCTCTGTCAATGTTATCTCCAAATGGGAAGAAGGCATCAGAGCCTAAAGCTACGTCTGTAAGACCGTCTAACCATGCTCTCTTTTCTTCTCTTGTAAATACCTCTGGTTTCTCCTTAAAAATCTTTTCCCATCTTCCATCAGCAAGAACATCCATATAATCTTCACCAATATATAAGTCAATGGCGTTGTCACGGTCTGCCCTGCGGATACCATTAATAAACGGCAGATTTAACACTTTTGGATTCTGGCGCAGATACCAGTTATCTGCCTTGCTTCCTGCCAGTCTGGTACAGTGTACTCTGGACTGCTGTCCTGCTCCAATACCAATAGCCTGACCGCCCTTTACGAAGCATACTGAATTGGACTGGGTATATTTTAAAGTGATCAGGGAAATAACCAGATCCATGGCTGCTTCTTCCGTCATATCCTTATTTTCTGTAACAATGTTTTTCAGCAGTTCTTTATTGATCTTTAAATTGTTATGTCCCTGCTCAAATACAACACCGAACACCTGCTTACGTTCCAATTCCTCCGGTACATAGTCCGGATCGATCTGGATCACATTGTAATTGCCGTTTTTCTTGGCTTTTAAGATTTCTAATGCTTCCGGCTCATAGCCTGGTGCGATCACACCATCAGAAACCTCTCGTTTGATCAGCTTTGCAGTGGCAACGTCACATACATCAGAAAGAGAAATGAAATCCCCAAAAGAAGACATACGGTCTGCACCTCTGGCTCTTGCATAAGCACTTGCAAGGGCAGAAAGCTCTCCCTGATCGTCTACCCAGTAGATCTTGCGTAAAACGTCATCAAGTGGAAGGCCTACTGCTGCTCCTGCCGGAGATACATGCTTAAAAGAAGCAGCTGCAGGAAGTCCGGTGGCTTCTTTTAATTCTTTTACCAGCTGCCAGCCGTTTAATGCGTCTAAGAAATTGATATAACCAGGACGGCCGCTTAAAACAGTGACCGGCAGTTCCTTATTGTCATTCATAAAGATCTTAGCAGGCTTCTGATTTGGGTTGCATCCGTATTTTAATTCCAGTTCTTTCATGTGAAGTTCTCCTTTTTTTCAAAATGTGCTTTCAAAGTTTTACACAGCTTCCAGTACATCGATGTACTAGTATAATCCACGATAATTACCGATCCATTACACGCAGGATAAATTTTCATGTGCAAGGAAGCTGAATGAGGCGATGCCGGTAGCATCGTCGATTGAAGCTGACGCGGCAGATGGAAATTTAGACAAGTGAAAGGGGCGGATAATTATTGTGGATTATACTAGTCCTTACTGATTTTTATTTACAATACGAGTCTCCCATTTACCTGTTTCAATATCAATAAAACGCACAAACAGGGACACCTTGTTGTCTTCGTTTAAACTGTTCCATACCTTGTCTGTAAATTCATCAATCGTACCATCGATTTCTACAGGCTTTGGTTCTCCCTCAAAACTTGGAAGCGGATTGCCGTCATGCATATAGGTATGGATAAAATGACCTATTCCAGGAACCGGATTCTCATATGCAAATGTAAAACGCAGACAGGAATCTGGATTTCCCTGGTTGCTCTTTAAAATGGACATTGCATAGCTGTATTTTTTATTTTCAACATGGAGCACACCGGAAATACGAGGTGTGTAGTTTGGAGCATCCGGCTCAAACTCACGGCTGCGAAGAGACTGTTCAAAAGTAAGCTGATGATCCATTCCCGCATAAATGGTATCAGTCTGATCACCATTTGTAACAATAGTCTTATTTCCCAGTACGCGGACCGGTGCATAAATGATCAGGCTTGGATCTTCTAATTTTGCAGGATCAAATGCCTGGGTACGGATGCCGTCTTCTTCTTCTACAAAAACACGGTTGCGGCTGTTTGAACTGCGGCCCATGATAAAATAAGCAGTGACAGCTGTTTTTCCGTCTTTGCTTTCACCGATAACAATGCCGCGGCCCGGATATGCATTTTCTTTTAATTCCTGTTCCAGTTTTTTCATATACATAGTAAAGTCCTCCTGAATTTAATAAAAAACCGCCCACCTGTACACGAATAACATCATTTCGTGCCCAGGCGGACGGCTCTCACTTTCTGCGTGCTCCCTGTGGTTGATCCACTTTCCGCCAGTCACACGCTGTGCTCTCTAACTGCTTTTAATATATATGTTTTTTACTAATAATGCAAGTGCTTTTTAGAAGTTTTACTTATTAGTTTTTCTTATGATTCCATCTTACTTCCTTGTCTGGATCAGATACTGTTTGTTCTTTTATTCGTTTCGGATCGCTGCCAGCGGACTTAATTTCATAGCACGCATAGCAGGCATAAAACCAGCTGCCATACCCACAAAAACAGCAAAACCAATAGCTGCAAAAGCCAGCCATAAAGGAATCCTTGACAGATTTCCGCTCATTCCCATCATATCAGACATACTTACAAAACGGTTGACTATCACAGACACTCCATAGCTTAACAGCGCTCCCAGCACGCCACCCATAAAACCGATAAAGCCGGATTCAATAAGGAACATACTGCGGATATTTCCCATATCACAGCCTAAGACCTTCATAACACCGATCTCTTTGGTCCTCTCATAAATGGACATCATCATGGTATTGGCAATACCGATGGCTGCTACAAACAAAGATACTGCACCGATTCCACCAAGAACTGCCTGTACCATATTGGACTGCTGTCTGGAACTTTCCAGCCAGTCCATCTGGCTGTTGACCTGATAGCCCTTATCTGCCAGGATTTTCTGCACTTGGGCCACATGTTCCATATCATCTACAAAAACCTCTGCGCTGTTGTATACAATATAATTTAATGGTTTGCCTTTTTTATTAGTGGGTTGTCCGGGAATAACCGTTCCTTTTTTAAAGGCTTTTTTCAACTGCTCCTTTAATCCATCAATATCTGTATATACAGACCAGGAATAATTACTCCATTCATCAATTCCACCGGCGATCAGGCCTGTGACCGGGATCATATACTTTTTCGGTGGTTTTACGCTGTTTCCGTCATCTCCGGTGCCGCCTCCCTGACTCTGGTAATAAGCATCCATGTCAAAAACTACAAAGACCGGTTTTCCCATAAGATCCACATCAGGCAGTTCTCCTGTATCCCAGTAACCTTTACCTGTTTTCGCATTGGTAAAACGCTGGAGTACACCATTTCCAAAAACCATTCCCATTTCGCCAGAAGCCGGGATGCGTCCTTCTCCTAAGTTCAATTGTTCTAAATAAGACTGGCTGACACCAGTTAAACTGATATACTGGGCTTCGTAAGCTCCCTGACGCATCAGCACATTCATTTCCAGTACCGGTGAAACCCCTGTTACATAAGGGATCTTCTGGAAGTCTGCGATCACCTCATCGGTAATATAAGATGAGTCCCCGCTTTTAGATGAGGAAGAAGAAAGGCTTGAACCTCCAATGATCCTTACAGAGCTTCCATTATCATTTGCACATACTTCTATAGTAGTCAGACTTCCCCAGGAAGCGATCTGCTCCATGGTCATCTCATTTAAACCGATTCCCAACGAAACCATGACTACAATGGAAGCCGTACCTATGATAACACCTAAAACAGTAAGAAAAGTCCTTAATTTTCTCCTGCGCAGGTTATTGACACTCATCATCAGAAGATCAGGAAATCTCATTTTCATCATCCTTTTGCTGTTTTGCTTCTTTGCGCTTTTTAATGAACTTCACCGTAAATACAGCTGCTGCAATAACAGCCACCAAAACGGCACCTCCGCCTGCTAAAAGAAGCTTATTATTGGCTTCTGAAGCTGCCTGTCCAGAAGCATCCACATCTTCAGGCATATCCATATTCCAGTCTTCCTGCACATCTTCCTCCACCAGAAGCGTCAGTTCTTTTTCCACCGGCTCCGCCGGCTGGCCATTTTCATCTTCATAGTTAATGACCACGCGCACCGTACCATCATCTGCAGTGGCTGCTATACCTGAAAGCATGGTATCTACATTTCCTGTTTCACCTGGCTTGATATTTCCTACATAATAGTCCGTTGGTTTAATGGAATCTGCTTCAAAATTGACCGTTACATTATAAAGAACTACTTTTCCTGTATTGTTGATGCCGAACATAACATTGGATTCAGAACCTACGGTCATAGAATCAGGCATTACATCCATATTGCTGGTACTCAGTCTTGCATACTGCTTTACCGGGATATCCACGATAATGCTCTCTTCTGCATTCTTGAATTCAGGGCTGTCATATTTTTCTTTTACCGTAATGCCATAGGAACGCTGGTCAACACCTGCTTTGGCTGTAAAACGCGCCCGGACTTCAGTGCTTTCTCCCGGTGCCAGAGAATTAACTACTTTAGAGGCAGTTCCGCTTTCTGTGGTGAAAACAGCACTGTCAGAAACCTTTTCCGACTCCAGGTTAAACAAAATATTGCTGGCCGGTACAGCCGAAGAAGCATTTTTCATGTTTAAAATCAGGTCAAACTCTTCTCCTGCGTACACGTCAGCAGGTTCTGTGCGATAGCTGTCTACGACCACCCGGGCCTTGGTACGGTCATTGGCATCAAAATCGCGAAGATCATCTTCTTTGTCCTTGGATATTACGTGAACAAAGAATGTATTTTCTTCCGTATGAAGATCACCTTCAGAGCTTAAACGGAAGGTAATGGTAAATTTAATAGGATAATACCCGGTATAGGAATCTTTCCGGATCGCCATGCTGTAATGAGCAGAAACGCTTTCTCCCGGCTGGATCCGGTCGTAAGTGCGGTCATAGTTACCGTCATTGATCTCAAACGGGAATTTAGCATTGTCCTCAGATAATCCCATGGATATAGTGACATCCTGGGCAGTGGTCTCCCTCTTATTACGGAAATTTACATCAAAATCAAGGACATTGGGATAAATTCCTCTGGGAGTGGACTGATTTTCGCCTATTACAAAATAATTTCCTTCTTTTTTATCTTCTTCATCGTCTGCTGAGGAAGAGGTGCTGGTAGAGATCCAGATATTAATATAATCTACATCAGAACCGCCATCCCACTCTAACTGGATCGGGATACTGTAATATCCCTGGCCTGCATCACGGCGCACTCTGGCAGATAAAGAAACGCTTTTTACATTTCCTGCCTTAATATTTCCTACATGTTTGGCAGTAAATGTAGTCTCCATGATCTCAAACGGATAATAGTCAATGGTATAATCACTGTCCCCGCTGCTCTCAATCTGTTGAAAATCACTGGTCTCAAGAAGACTGACACGCAGATTGTTCATATCTTCATCTGTGGCGCGGATGCGGAAAGGAATACTCATGGATTTACCAATATTCCCCTTTGGTGCCTTGGTGGTAAATATATAGTCATTGCTGCTGGCATTGGTGTTATAGCCCAGTTTGAAGTCACCGGCATAAGCACTTAAGCTGCTGACGGCAGCAAATATCCATATAACGGCTAAAAGCGCCATTTTTTTCCATACATTGTTTTTCATTCTCATTCTCTCCTCTGACCCACTTCTATATTTACGATCTTACCGTCTACAATCCGTATCCGGCGGTCCGCATAGGAAGCCAGGTTATTGTCATGTGTGACCATGACAAGGGTCTGATCCTGTTCTTTTACAATTCTCTGCATCAGCTGCAATACCTCCATGGTGGTTTTGGAATCCAGATTCCCTGTAGGCTCGTCTGCAAAGATGATCTGGGGTTTTACTACTAAAGCCCTGGCAATACCTACCCTCTGCTGCTGTCCTCCTGACATTTGGTTAGGCATATGCTTTTCCTGTTTGCCTACTCCTACCAGTTCCATGTATTCTCTGGCTTCTTTCAGGCGTTCCTTCTTTGGAACCCCTCTAAATGCCAGAGGAAGAGCCACATTTTCTATGGCGTTCATGGTATTTAAAAGGTTATATGACTGAAAGATAAAACCTACTTTTTCGCGGCGGAAAGCCACTAACTGTTTTTCTGTTAATTTTTCTATATGTACATTTCCAATGAGGATCTCACCTTTGGTAGGCTTTTCCAGTCCCGCCAGCATATTTAAAAGAGTGGATTTACCAGAACCTGAGGTTCCTACTATAGCTACAAATTCACCTTTTGGGATTTCAAAGCTGACACCGTTTAAAGCCCGGACTTTTGTTTCGCCTACACGATATATCTTATAAAGGTCTTTTACGCGGATGACCGCAGACTCTTTTTTTTGATCTTCTACATTCAAAACAAACGCTCCTTTCTGCTATAGTCGCTTGTTTTTCTTTTGGACTCATTATACCTTAAACTCACGAATCCCACGCTGACGCGCTCCACTGCCTGCTTACGCAGGCGATTCGTTCGTTAATGGCTTTTTTAAAAAAAA
>OLRX01000901.1_pt1 | contig 24293 bp, 21 predicted proteins | sample 1672991 | NCBI WGS metagenome assembly OLRX01 (sample SAMEA3136744, study PRJEB25190) | human gut metagenome | biome: human gut; feature: human-associated habitat; material: faeces | place: Austria | collected 2013
TCTTGCGGTTCGCCCACGCCTTGCGCTTCAGCGCGAGCCAGCGCTTGGGCTTCTGGACGGCCTGCTCGTACGCCGCGTTCTCCTTCGAGCGCGCCACGATGTTCTTCGAGAAGCTGCGGAACAGCGCCACCGCGAGAACCGCCAGAACCACCCACGACAGCAGGTCGAGCCCCGGGATAACCGAAAGGATGAGCAGGATGAGGCCTACGCCCATGAGGAAGTTCGACAACCCGTCGACGCCGTTGCGGCCCTGCATCCAGGCAGCCATCCTCCACTGCAGACGCTCGAAGAAACCTCTCACGATGAACCTTTCCCTTCGCCGCCCCCGCCCGCCTTTCGGGCGCCCTTGGGCAGCGAAATCATTTAGTTATAAAATAAGACTATTCGTGCCGATTCGGCACGCCGTCACCTAATCGAAACGTTACGGCCACAAGACGGCCACAGGTCTGCAACGTCGGGAGGCGGAGGAAGCAATGAGGCCCCGTGCTGAGCACGGGGCCTCGGACAGACGCAACTCGGCAAAACGCCAGAACCTACTTAATCCTCCACGCGGATGACGCTCGGCTCCTCGCGCAGCACGTCGTCGAGCTTCGCTATGTCGGCGAGCACGGCGCGCACGCTCTTCTCACGGGCGGTATGCGTGACGTAGGTGATGTCCACGCTGTTGCCATCCTTCTTGCCGCGCTGGATAACCGAGTGCACGCTCACGTCGTGGCTGGCGAACACGCCGGCCATGGCGGCCAGCACGCCGGAGCGGTCGGCCACGGCGAAACGGATGTAATATTTGGTCTTGAGCTCCTCCATGGGCACGAGCGGCAGCTTGTCGGTGCAGGTGCAGCCTACGAACGGCGGGATGCCCGCCTGCAGGTGGCGCGCCACCTCCAGCACGTCGCCCATGACGGCGCTCGCGGCCGGGCCGGAACCCGCGCCCTCGCCGAAGAACATCGTCTCGCCCACGGCATCGCCCACCACGTAGATGGCGTTGTACACGCCGTTCACCGTGGCCAGCTGGTGCGACAGCGGCAGCATGGTGGGATGCACGCGCACGTCGATGCCCTCGTCGGTGCGGTGCGCGTGGGCCAGCAGCTTCACGCAGTAGCCCATGTCCTTCGCTATCTCCAGGTCGAGCGGCGTGATGTGGCGGATGCCCTCGGCGTGCACGTCGTCGATGGTGACGCGCGAGTTGAAGGCGATGGAGGCCAGGATGGCGATCTTCGCCGCCGCATCCAGGCCGTCGACGTCGGCGGTGGGGTCGGCCTCGGCGAAGCCCTTCGCCTGCGCCTCGGCCAGCACGTCGGCATAGGGCATGTCGTCCTCGGCCATGCGGGTGAGCATGTAGTTCGTCGTTCCGTTCACGATGCCCATGACGGAGTCGATGCGGTTCGCGATGAGCGAGTGCTTCATCGGGTCGATGATGGGGATGCCGCCGCCCACGCTGGCCTCGAACGCGATCTCCTTGCCGGCCTCCTCGGCCGTGCGCATGACCTCTTCGCCGTGCGTGGCCATGAGCGCCTTGTTCGCCGTGACCACGTTCTTGCCGGCGCGCAGGGCGCCCAGCACCACGTCGCGTGCCACGGTGGTGCCGCCGATGAGCTCGATGACGATGTCGATGTCCGGGTCGTTCAGGATATCGTGGAAGTCCTGCGTGAAGATGTCCTCCACGCCGTGCTCGATGGCCTGCTCGGGGTTGCGCGAGCACACGCGCACCAGCTCCACGTCGATGCCGTAGTGGCGCTTGAATTCCTCGCGGTGGCTCTTCAGGATGTCGATGCACCCGCCGCCCACGGTACCGGTTCCCACGAGCCCAAGTTTAACCGTCATGTTGCTGCTCCTAAATGTCTCGACTGTAAAGGTCCTCGTACGTTTCGCGGCGCGTGGTCACGCGCGCCTCGCCGTCTTTCACGAACACGACTGCCGGGCGCGGCTGGCCGTTGTAGTTGCTCGACATGGTGTGGTTGTACGCGCCCGTGCCGAACACGGCCACGATGTCGCCCAGGTCGGGGCGCTGCATGGGCATGTCGATGACCACGGCGTCGCCGCTTTCGCAGTGCTTTCCGGCGATGGTGACGATCTCGGTGCGCGGCTGCCCCGCCTTGTTGGCGACCACCGGCTCGTAGTCGGCGTGATAGAGCGCCGTGCGGATGTTGTCGGACATGCCGCCGTCCACCGCCACGTACTTGCGGATGCCCGGCAGCGTTTTCAGAATGCCCACCGTGTACAGCGTCACGCCCGCCGTGGCCACCAGGCTGCGGCCCGGCTCCACGAGCAGCCGCGGCTCGGGCATGCCGTGCGCGGCGCAGGAGACCTTCACGGCCGCGGTGATGGTTTCGGCGAACTCGTCGATGGAAGCCGGCTTGTCGTCGGCCGTGTAGGCGATGCCCAGGCCGCCGCCCACGTCCAGCTCCTCTATACGATAGCCGTACCCTTCCTCGATGCGCGCCATAAGCTCCACCATGACCTCGACGGCCTCCGGGTACGAGTGCAGCGCGAAGATCTGCGAGCCGATGTGGCAGTGCAGGCCCGCCAGGCGCACGTTGGGCGCGGCGAGCACGTCCTTCACGCACTTGAAGGCGAAGTCCTCGCGCATGGTGAAGCCGAACTTCGAGTCCTCGCAACCGGTGCGGATGTACTCGTGGGTGTCGGCCTCCACGCCGGGGGTGATGCGCATGTACACGTCCTGCACCACGCCGAGGCGCCCGGCGATCTCGTTCACGCGGGCCAGCTCGATGCGGGAATCAAGCACGATGCGCCCCACGCCGGCGGAGATGGCCTCTTCCAGCTCGCGGGGCGTCTTGTTGTTGCCGTGGACGAACACGCGCTCCATGGGGAAGTCCACCGCCCGCGCGCAGGCCAGCTCGCCGCCGCCGGACACATCCAGGCACAGCCCCTCGGCCTCGGCGATGCGCACCACTTCCTTGTTCAGGAACGCCTTCGACGCGTAAATGATGTCGGAGTTCTCGTAGCGGCTGCGGAAGGCCTCGCGGTAGGCCTCCATGCGGTGGCGCAGGTCGGCCTCGTCGAACACGTAGAGCGCGGTGCCCTCCTTGCGGGCCAGCTCCACCATGTCGACGCCGCCGATGAACAGGTGGTCGTCGCGCACCTCGGCGGTCTCGGGCAGCACGGCGCCCAGCTCCATGGTGGTGCGCATATCGGGCTTCTTCGTCAGGTCTGAGGCGGGCAAGCTCATGGCCGCGTCCTTTCTCGGCGTGTCGCAGCGCCGCGTTGCCGCAGCGCAGGTCTCTCATGGTCTGGCGCCTATGGTAACAAGGCTCTGTTTCAAGCGCTTAAAATCGGCGGCCTTCCGTGTGATAATTGGGAGGGAATGGCGGCGTGCGGCCGAGGTTCCAGCTCCTGTGGTATATTCTCGCGACAGATAATATCGAGCGAAATGCTCTACTTTGGAAAGCTCCGAACGAAAGGACGCGAGATGGCGAAGACCGAACCTTCCGTCGATCAGTGGCTGCGCGAGGCCAAGGCCGATCCGGCGGCGGCCCAGTGCGGCATGTTCCTCACCCACAACGGCGTGGTGCGTATCACTCCGAAGGCCCAGGTGCGCGAGGGCGTGGAAGGCCTCGGCGAGGTGGTGGCCGTGGAGTTCTCTTACGATGCCGAAGGGCTGGCGGCCGCCGAGGCCGAAGCTCTTACGTGGCCCGGCGTCTACTATGTGCGCACCTGGCTGAACGAGGGGCGCTGCGAGGTGGGCGATTCGCTCATGTACGTGCTCATCGGCGCCGACATCCGCCCCAACTGCATCGACGCGCTGCAGAAGCTCGTGGGGCATATCAAGAATGAGCTGGTGGTTGAGAAAGAGATCTTCGCGTAGAAGCTGATGGTGGAGCGCGCAGAGGTCTGGGAAACCGCCCTCTCCCCGCTCTGATGCACGACTTCTTTCGCGGTGCTTGTATAATCGTCCGATCATAGAGAACTTTCGCGCTCGGGAGAGGACGTAACATGGCAGTGAAAATCGGCTTGGTGGGCACCGGCACCGTGGGCGGCGGGTGCATCGACATCATCCAGAAGCACAAGGACGACTTCCTGCGCCACTTCGGCGTGGATATCGAACTGGCGCGCGTGTGCTCGCTGTCGCCGGCCGAGGCCGAGGCCCACGGGGTCGGCCACCTGTTCACCGACAACTTCAACAACATCATCAACGATCCCGAGATCGATATCGTGGTGGAGCTCATCGGTGGCACCACCATCGCCCGCACGGTCGTGCTGAACGCACTCGCTGCCGGCAAGAACGTGGTTACGGCCAACAAGGCACTCATGGCCACCCACGGCAAGGAGGTTATGGAAGCCGCCGAGGCTGCTGGCAAGGAACTGGCCTTCGAAGCGTCCGTGGGCGGCGGCATCCCCATCATCGATCCGCTGAAGCACTCGCTCATCGCCAACGAAATCACCTCGGTCATGGGCATTGTGAACGGCACCACCAACTACATGCTCACCCGCATGGCCGACAACGGCCTGTCCTACGAGGACGCCCTGCACGAGGCGCAGCAGAAGGGCTTCGCCGAGGCCGACCCCACGGCGGACGTGGGCGGGTTCGACGCGGCGGCGAAGATCGCCATCTTGGCTTCCATCGCCTTCAACTCGCGCGTGACCTTGGACGATGTCTTTACCGACGGCATCACGAATATCTCGCCGGTGGATATCGAGGCTGCTCGCGACATGGGCTACGTCATCAAGCTTCTGGCCATCGCCCATCGCCGCGAGGACGGGGTCGATGTACGCGTGCATCCCACCATGATCCCGACGAACCACCAGCTGGCCACCGTGAACGGCGTGTTCAACGCCATTTACGTGGTGGGCGACTTCGTGGGCGAGACCATGTTCTTCGGCGAGGGCGCCGGCGCGGGCGCCGCGGCCAGCGCCGTCATGGGCGACGTGCTGGAAGTTGCGCGCCACATTCAGCAGGGCGTGGCTCCCATTGTGGGCTGCACCTGCACCGATGACCTGCCCATCCTGCCCATGGACGAGCTGGTCATGCGCTATTACCTGCGTTTCTCGGTGACCGACCGTCCGGGCGTTCTGGAAACCATGGCCGGTGTGTTCGCGCGTCACAACATCTCGGTGAAGTCCATCGTGCAGCGCGGCCGCTCCGGCGCCGAGCGCGTCGACCAGGTAGTGGTCACCCACCGCTGCCGCGAGCGCGACATCCGCGAGGCTCTGGAAGAGGCCCTGGCCCTGGACAACGTGGTGCTGGACACGCCTTCCGTCATCCGCGTAGAAGAGTAATCTGTTCCGTGCGGCCTGACAGCCGCACGGACCACTCGACGCTGCGAGGCTCTGACGCATTTCATATTCACCCTTGTTTTGGGCTCGGCGTTGGCGAAGCCAACTTGGCCCAAAGGCGGGCGAATCTGAAACGCGTCAGAGCCTCTCGCTGACTTTGCCTAGAATGTGAGGTTGTGAAATGAATGACATCGGAGTTATTTTCGATTGCGATGGGACGCTGGTGGATTCCATGGGAGCGTGGCATGAGGTGGATCGCACCCTGGCGGCCGAGGCCGGCATCACGCTGACCGAGGCCGACGCCGAAGCCATCACCACCATGTCGCTGCCCGAGGCCAGCGCCTATTTACATGAGCAATGCGGTCTCGGCGAGAGCAACGAGGCGGTGCTCGAGATGATCTTCGACCGCATGCGCGCCTTCTACGCCAACGAAGTGGAGGCTCGTCCGGGCGCGCTGGCCTTCGTGCAGGCCCTGCACGAGCGCGGCGTGCCCATGGCGGTGGCCTCGTCCACGCCGGCCGACATGCTGGCCACGTGCGTGGAACGCTGTGGGTTCGCCCCCTACATGAAGACCGTCGTGTCTGTGGACGACCTGCAGACGAGCAAACGCGAACCGGCTGTTTACGACCACGCCCGCAGCTTCCTCGGCACTGATCGCGCCCACACCTGGGCTTTCGAAGATGCCGCCTACGCCCTGGACACCCTGCGCGCGGCCGGCTACCGCACTGGCGCCATCTACGACAACGACATCTCCGGCACCCGCGACCAGCTTTTCCAACGCGCTGAGTTCCTCATCGCCTCATGGGAGGACTTCGATCCCGACACTTTCCTCGGCAAAGCGGAAGCTTAAACGACAAAACCGTAAGGTACGCGCAACGGCGGCGTAAGTAGGCGCTGTCATGATGGAATCATCGAAATTGAGGGATGCGGAACCGCCGAAAAGCGTAACGGGGCACTGCCCGTAGCCCGCGTCCCGCCCGAGCGAAAGGAGCCCATCATGATCACCACGCTCTGCGCCGCCGCTCTGCTCGCTGCCGCCGTCTTCGTCCTCGCCGGCTGCATTGCCACCGCGGCCCTATAAAACGGTTCACCTTTCGGCCCCCGGCGAACCTCGCGCGTCGGAGGACGATCCCTCTGACGCGCGAGTTCGTCTTACGTGGAGCGGAGACGTGAGCGCGAGAAAGCTCTTTCTAGAGGCTGAATTCCTCGAATCGTGCACGGCGAGCATCGGCATCGGTTGCAACGAGTGCCACCTCTTCTGAGCGGCCAGATTCGATCAGCGCCGCTAGCAACGCGCCAAGACGCGCTTCTCCCGCTTCAAGTCCCTCAGTCCGCCCTTCGCTTTCCGCTGCCTCGACGGCGATGTGCTCTTGCTTATCGAGGTCTTCCTGAAGCATGCGTCTTTGTTCCTCAAGCACGCGCTTTTGCTCCTCGAGTGCATGTTTTTGCTTCTCGAGGTCTTCCTCGAGAGCGCGCTGTTGCTCTTCAAGCGTGCGCTTCTGGATTTCGAAATCTCCCCGGTCTTCCTCGAGTATGCGCTTCTGGATTTCGAAATCTTCCCGGTCTTCCTCGAGCATGCGCTTCTGGATTTCGAAATCTTCCCGGTCTTCCTCGAGCATGCGTCTCTGGATCTCCATATCTTCCTCGAATGTCAGCAAGGCCATCTTCTCCTTTCTCCACGCTTCGTCGCCGTTCGCTGCCCTTACGGCGGCGGCTAGCTTCGTGGCGAACCGATCGTCGCCCGCTTCTCCGGTAGCAATATAGTGTAGCAGGTTTCGCAGGCGTCCCGGAGGGAGCCTGTCCCAGGCAGGGGCAGCCAAGACGATCCAGGTGAACCCATGGTCCGTTTTCACGCTCGTATTCTCCTGGCACTTTACGTTTAGCGTGTATACCGGCAGCCCCGCATTGAAGGGATCGTGCAGGCAGATGAAAACGATGTAGCAGGGAGGGAGGTTTCCGTAGTGCTCGCCACGGCGTAGTGCCAAGGTGTCCATGGCGCCCTGATAGAAGCGCAAGCGGCGACCGAGTTTAGCCCGCTTGACTGTTTGCATCTCGATGTTGCAAACCTCGTTCTCGGTTTTTACGTAGGCGTCGAGACGCACGCCGTGGTTGGTGAGCGTCGGACGGATATCGTTCTCGGCGATGATGTACTCAATGTTCGACACCGGTGCATCGAGGACTACTTCAAGCAGCTCGCGGCAAAGCTCCTCGTTCGTCATCAGAAGATCGAACATGGGCCAATCACTGAACTCGAGTTCGTTTTCCTTCATGGGCTTCTCCTCAAATCGATGGAAGGGGGAGGGCCACTTTGTTCGATCACAACCGCATAAATGACGCGGGAAGGTCTCGTTTTGTTCCTCGCGCCGACCGCACTTGCGTCGCAAGACCAGTTCAGTGTCCCTTTGTTAAACATCGTTGCTTGTGTCCTCGGCGTCGTACTGCTACGGTGAAGCGGTGAGAACGTTTCCGAGAAGGGCCGGCGCCATGTTGAAGGACACCATCAAGAAGCTGCGCATCCAGCAGGGATTGAGCCAGGACGAGCTGGCCGAGCGCGTCCATGTGGTGCGCCAGACCATCTCGAAGTGGGAGCGCGGCACCTCGGTTCCCGACGCCGATTCGCTCATGGCCCTGGCGCGAGCTCTCGGCGTAAGCGCCGCCGAACTGTTGGGAGAGAGCGCGATGGCGGAGAAAGAGCCCCGCGATCTTGCGTGGGAGACCTCTCTTCTGGACGAGCGCGTTACCAGCGAGTCGCAACGGCTCGATCGCCTCGTGCGCTCCCTCAAATGGGCGCTCATCGGCGCGGCGGCTATGGCGCTGGCCTTCGGACTTTTCGTCTGGCTGCCAAACCAGCAGTTCTCATATGTGATATGGTGGGACAGCGTGGCTGACGATCCAGATTGCAATAAGATTGTCTATCGCCTCAATGGCGAGGAGAAATCATTGTGGCTTCTCCTGGATCCCGAGGATCATGGGCGCGTTATCGGTTGCGCTGAGGAGCCAGGCATGGCTGAGGCCATGGACGCAGCGGAGCTGCTCAACGAGCCGGGAAGCCTAGATACGCTTTCTGAGCGAGCGAATCAAGCCATAGAGGCGATGGGAGGCACCGTGCTTCGTCACGAGCTCTGGCTTGCCGCCGCTAGTCGCGAAGACGATGACCCCCTCAATGACGATATGCCTTACTCAGTTTGCTTCTACGCCGATTCCGACGACCAAGATATCCCATGGCTATGATCTGGGCTTTTGCAGTTTCCGAAGTTGAAGGTGCATTGCGCTACAGACAACGGCGCCCCGCGAAATCGTGACAGGTGCTGACGCCGTCGAATGAGGAATCGTAGCTGTGGGCTGGTGGTACCAGGTGCTGTCGAGGACAATGGGAAGGCTGAGGCTAGGTGCTCTGCTAGATGAGTTTCCAGGGGGCTGGCCGAACGAGCCCCCGAGATTCGCTGATATACCGTTAATAATCTAGCTAAGACTCCGAGATCGTCTCTACGGAGGTGACGGTGCCGCCGTGGTCTTCTATGTAGGTGCAGATGGCTTCTTCGAATTCGCTGGCGCTGCCTGGGATGTTGTAGAACTGTTGGGCGTTCACGGCGTCGGCTATGGCGGGGGAGCCGGTGCAGCCGATGGCTGTCGTGGGGTCGTAGGCGTCTAGGTCGATGACGAACTGGCTTGCCTGGCCGTTGAGCTCGTATTCTATGATAGTAAGGTTGATCGCCGCTTCTTGGATCGCTATGGAACCCGAGAACTCCGGTATGGCGTAGAGGGCGACGGCCAGCACAAGGCCCTCCTTGTCGCCGATGATCTCATTCTCCTTTCAACCATAGCGATTGCCGCCCGATCAGGCAAGCAACTGAAACTAACACGGCGGTTTCTGTGCGATACTGTGGCACAGAGTGCGATAAGGTTCGGCCGTGGTCGCAGTTGCAGGCTCGGAAAGGAACGATGGTGCTAGCGGATTGGTGGGGCAGAGTTACCGGGAACACGGGAAAACGCGAGGTGTTTCCTTCCCGGTTCGGGGAGGCGACGGTGTATGCGATGCCGGCGGAGGACGGGTCGCTCGTGCGCATGCTGAATGTGGGCGGGGTGCTTCAGTCGGCGACGTACTTGGACGAGCGTTGGGCGACGTGCCCCTTCGCCTATCTGCGCTCATTCGACCACCTCTTCGAGGCGACGCTTCCCGAGGCGCCGGATCCGCTGGTTGTAAACCGCGTGCTCATGCTCGGCGGCGCCGGGTTTGCTTATCCCAAGCAGCTGCTGCTGGAGCATCGGGGCGTTGCGCTGGACGTGGTGGAAATCGATCCGGCCATGGTGCAGATCGCCCGCGAGCGCTTCTTCCTCGACCGCTTGGAGGCGCAGCTGGGCGCCGAGGGCCGCGCCGACGATCTGCGCATTTTCGTGGAAGATGGCGAGGCCTTCCTTCGACGGTCGGATAGCGGCCCCTACGATGTCATCATCAACGACGTATTCGTCGGACGCGAGGCGGTGCCGTTTTTCGCCAGCGACGAGGGCATCGCCTGTGCCCGTGCGCGCTTGACGCCGGGCGGCCTGCTCATGGCTAACTGCGTTGTGGAATACACCGGCGACGCCATGTACCGCCTCTTCTCCCAGGTGGAGCGCTTGCGCGACCACTTCGCCAACGTGTACGTCATCGACGCCTCCGACGACGAGTTCGGCGGCGCCGACAACTACCTCCTCATAGCCACCGACGGTTCCTACCCCTTCACGGGCGTCATCCCCTACGGGGATTAGGGGGCATTGCGCGATGGCGCTGCGAACTGTCGCAAATTTTGCGATAGTTGATTTCGGCGAGTCTTCCAGCTTTTTCTTAAGTGTGTTGACTATGGGCTACCGACAGTCTTGACGTCGCAGTCGAAAGGAAGGACATCTACGAGCGGTCTCTCTTAAAGTTAGAGCTTGGATAATGTCAGCGCGTGCTATTTCTAGCAAGGATCGCTTTTAGCTTTCGAGGCGGCAGGCGAGGTCGGCGCGGCGGTTGATGCCGAGCTTTCGATAGAGGTTGCGCACGTGGGTTTTCACGGTGTTGGGCGAGACGACGAGCTCCTCGGCGATTTGCGGTGCCGTGCGCCCTTCAACGAGGAGGCGCAGCACATCCTCTTCGCGGCGGGTGAGGTCGTAGGTGCGGGCGGCCTTGGCGCAGAGGGCTTCGATATCAGGCTCTTGCGGCACCTCCGGGTCGGCCAGCTGTGAGTCAGCGTAGCCGCTTTTCGCCAGTTGCAAACGCTCTGCTTCGCGCTTCATGGCGGCTTCGCGCCAGTAACGACTTAGGAAAAAGGAGGCCAGTGCGGTTGCTGCCAGCAGCGCCGCTGAGGCGATCGCGGCCGTTTTGGATGCTCAAGCAGCGCTGTATCCTCTTGGTGGCGATGACTTCATAGTGGGCCTTGCCGGCGGGGATGACACGCTGATGCCGGGTGAGACGCGCACGATCCGCTACGCCTTCGTCATTTACCGTAACAGCTTCGCCGAGCAGGACGGCATCGATAATGCCGATCTTTCGGCCATGGAAGTTGCGTATCTCGATTGCAGCCCGTGGCGCGTTATCGCCCTGAAGCTGGCGAACGCTCGCGATGCCGCCCAAGTGCACCCGCGCAACGCCTACACCGACGGGATCCTCGGGCGCTAGATTGGCGAGGCGCCTGCTCGACGTTCTTGTCCTGCGCGTTTCTTTGTAGCCCTCTTTCGCGGTTGAGGCGCTCTCTGGTTCGTGCTGCTTTTGTGGAAGGTGGGTGGGGCGTGCAACAAAACGGGCTTCTCAAACGTCTAGTAGATAGAGGGTCGGAGCAGAATGAGCGCGAGGAGGCTGACGTGCGCAAGTTGAGCGACATTATGGCCGTTATGGGGCTAGCCGTCGTGTTCGTGGGCATTGCGACGTTCATCGCCTGCTGGGGATAGGCCGCCGGCCGCTTGTTTCCCGTAACCGCTGCATAACGAGGGCTTATCGGGTTGGCAGACGTTGCGTCAGTTGGTCATGGTTTCACGGGGCGCCCCTTTACACTGGATGCCGAGACACGCGTTCAGGGAAAAGGAGGCCGGCCATGGGAGACGAAAAACGCCATGTAGATCACCTGGAAGAGGCCGCGCGCAAGGCCGAGGCCGACCTGCGGGACGACCTTGAGAAGGCCGTGGAATTCGAAAAGGCCGACGTGGCTGAAACTCATCGCGAATGGCATGATCAGCTGCACAACGATCATGCCGAGTTGGTGGCCGACGTTGCTCGCGACAAAGAAGAGATCCGCGAGGCTTTAGACGACGCGCGCCACCCCGGGCGCATCGTGCATGCGGCCGAGGAAAAGCTCGCCCACGCCGCCGACGAGGCCCGCGATGTCGTGCGCGCCGTGGAGCACCCGAGCGTCATTGTCGATGACGCTAAGGAGGCTCTAGCCGAGAAAAAGCACGCCCTTGATGAGACCGCGGCCACTATCGCTGCCGAATTCACCAGCCCCGCCGACAAGAAGCGCCTGCCGGTGGTGCTGCGCGTGTTCGGCGTGCTGCTCATTATCGGCTCGGGCGTCGCGCTGCCGGTCATCGCGAAGACCATGTATCAGGCTGTGACCATGTTCGACGCTGGAGCTATGCGCGGGGAGGGCATCTCCACCATCGTGGTGACCTTCGTGAATCTGGCCGTGCTGGTGGCCCTCGCCGTCACTCTCATTGTGTTCGGCGTGCGCCTCATCCGCAACCAGCGGCGCTGGGCGGCGCTGCTCTCCTACGGGTTGTACGTGCTTCTTCTGGCCGGGGCTCTGTGCTCCATCATGCTGGCCGGCATTGGCTACGAGCTTATTCCCTACGGCGTCGGTTTCGCGGTCACGGTGGCGCTGCAGAGCTACCTTGACCCCTCGCTGCTCGAAGAACGTCGCGCCCACCGCAAGGCCCGCGAGGCCGAGGAGCATGCGGAGGGGGAGGCCGGCACGCTCGGCCGCGACCCCTCGGGCAAGGGCTACATCACGCTGAACTTCTTCAACCTGTTCTGGATATTCGTCGTGGCCAGCGTGCTGGGGCTGCTCATGGAAGAGATCGTCCACTTTCTGTTCGTGGTGCCAGGCCAATGGCAAGACCGCGCGGGGCTGCTGTTCGGCCCGTTCTCGCCCATCTACGGTTGCGGCGCGGTGCTCATGACCATCTTCCTCAACCGCTTCCACAAAAGCAATTGGCTCGTCATCTTTCTGGTGGCGGCGGTCATCGGCGGTGCCTTCGAGGCGTTCGTGAGCCTGTTCATGCAGTACGCGTTCGGCGCGGTGGCCTGGGACTACTCTAACATGCCCGGATCACTGTTCGGCGGCCGCACGTGCCTGCCGTTCATGGCCTGCTGGGGGCTGCTCGGCGTGGTGTGGATAAAGCTGCTGTTGCCGTTCATGCTGCGGCTCGTGAATTTCATCCCGTGGAACTGGCGCTATATGCTTACCACTGTGGCCGCCTGCTTCATGTTGGTGGACGCCGTCATGACCCTGCAGGCCCTTGACTGCTGGTATATGCGCCTGTCCCACGATCCCATCGACACGCCCATCCAGCAGTTCTACGATCGCGAGTTCGGCGATACCTACATGGCCGACCGCTTCCAATCGATGACCATCGTGCCCTCGGACGCGGTGCGCGGGTAGAAGGGGCGACAACGAAACGGGCGGCGCGCTTGGCGGCCGCCCGTTCGCATGCAGGGCGCGGGGAGGGAAGGCGCCCTATCGGAATAAGTGGGGATGCGGAGCTACTGCTTGCCGCCGAGCACCTGGCCGATGGTGTAGCCCATCAGGCAGTTGCGCGTGTGCGAGAGGCAGTTCAAGTTGTGCGGGTAAGTGTTGTAGAACATGCCGCCGGATGTGATGCCCGCCGCGAACAGGCCCGGGATGGGCTGGCGATCCTTGGTGAGCACGCGGCACTCGGTGTCGACGATGAGGCCGCCGGTGGTGCACAGGCCGTCGGCGTACTCCTTGGTGGCGTAGAAGGGCGGCTGGTCGATGGTCATCATCATGGTGCCGGGCATGTCGAAGTCGGTATCGGCGCCGGCGGCGCACATCTCGTTCCAGTGGTTGATGGTCTCCACGAAGGCGTCGACGGGCACTTCCATGAGCTCGGCCAGCTCTTCCAGGGTATCGGCCTTGAAGGCGTTTTCGCTCTGGGCGGCGGCGATCCAGTTCTCTTTGGGGCCGTAGCACGAGGAGCTTGGCGTCCAAATCTTGTCGATCTTGGTATCCAGGGCGCTGTCGACGATGTAGAAGTCGTAGGTGCCGGGCTGGTACTGGATGGCCATGGCCAGCTGGCCGTAAGGGTCGTACTCCGGGGTGAACCTCTTGCCGAGCTTGTTCACTCGCACGAAGGGCATGAGCTGCTCGGGATCGAGCATGATGGACTGCGGGAACTCATCCTCGGCAGCGCCGACGGCCACGCCCATCTGAAGGCCGTCGCCGGTGTTGCCGAAGGCGCCGGTGAGCCAGCGGCCCGGCACGCCGCGGGGGCGGCAGCGCTCCTTCAGCATCTGCTGGTTGAACTCGTAGCCGCCGGTGGCCAGCACGACGCCCTTGGCGCAGTTGTACTGCTCATAGCCGTCGGCGCTCTTCACGATGACGCCGGTCACGGAGCCCGCCTCGTCGGTCACCAGCTGGCAGGCCGGGGTCTCGTAGCGGATCTCGACGCCGGCCTCGGTGAGGATGCCGGCGAGGATATCGGCCAGCTCACCGGGAGGGTAGGGGAGATTCAGCGAGGTGTTCCACGAGCGGCTGAGCGCCGTGGGGTCGTACTGCTCGCGGAAGTCGGGGAAGTCGCCGGCGGCGAAGGTGAGGGGGTAGTCGTTGAAGTCTTGGTTGTCGAAGTGGCTGATGTACCAGTTCACGGCTTCGCCGTTCTTTTCGAGGTAGTGCTGGTACAGCGTCATGTCCGCCTGGAACGAGCAGCCGATCATGGCGTCGGACATCCACTCGGTGGTGTCGTACTCCATGCCCCAGAACTTGTGCAGCTCGGAGTTGGTGCCGCCGATGGTGGCCGAGTTGTAGTTGCCGCGGTTCTGCTTCTCCACGGCCACGGTTTTCAGGCCCTGCTCGGCGCAGGCCAGGGCGGCGGCGTCGCCGGCCGGTCCCAGGCCGCAGACGACGACGTCCACGTCGTGGGTGGCGACGATCTCATCGGCGGCGATGGGCTCTGCCACAAAAGCGACCACTCCCTCGCCGGCCGAGCCCACTTCCACTTCCTCTACCACCGGCCAGACGGCCTTGGCGGGATCGGTGGTCTGCATGGAGCCGCCGGTCGCCGCATCGTCGGCGGCGATGGTCTCGCCCGCGACTTCGGCCTGGGTCTTGGGCGCGCAACCCGCAAGGCCTGCGAGGGCGGCGGCCCCGGCGGTGACGGCCGCGCCGGAGAGGAAGCTGCGCCGGCTCACGGAAGGCGCCGCGGCGGGGTTCGAGCTGCCCGTGGGGCAAGGGGCGGACGGGGTGCTGGGTTGGGTGCATTCGGTCATGATGTTCCCTCCATCGTGTCTCTCGGCGTCGGGTGCCGGCCCTTTGCCGGAGCCTCAACGCGGTGGCCCTATCTTTGCTCGCCAGGTGCGCTAACCCCATCTATCGAAACGGTAGATATTTGAGAAAACGCAGGTAAAAGCCATGTCATCTCCTGTGGTTGTTCGTGATGGCCGCACTGATCTGTGCGATACTTACTCCAGTTCAAGAGAGGAGCGTGTGGTGGCTGGGGCTGTGCTAAATGAACGAGAAGGTGCCGAGGCGGTGCGGGGCGCCCGCCGCGTGGGCTGGGGCCGGGCGGTGTTCGGCTCGGCCTGCCTGTGGGCTTGGGGGTTTCTGGCGTATCTGAGCCCCGTGCTCATTCCCGCCGAGCGACCGGTCGGCGGCGTCGGCATCGAAGTCGGTTTCTTCGTCTCCCAAGGCGCGGTGGTGGTTGCCGCTGTGGCCATCGTCCTCGCTTTGCGGAAGCGCTCCGTTGCGGTGGGGCGCGGCGTGCTGCTGGTGTGCGCCTCGCTGCTCGCGCTGGCGAGCGCGCTGCTTCCGCTGACGGTGGCGATCGACGCGCCATGGCCCCTCGTCGGCTGCGGGGCGATATGCGGGGTTGCGGGAACGCTGCTCGGCTGCGCCTGGGGCGCCCGCTACTCCTTGGAGTCAAGGGATGTGTCGGCAGTCGTCATGGTCTCGTTCCTCGTGGCCTATGGGATCTATTTCGCAATTCTCTTGCTTTACGTCGCAACGCCCTTTGTCGTGGCGGCCCAGGTCGTTGTTGTCTTTCTGCCCCTAGTTTCCTGGGGCCTCTGGTCCTGGGATGCCTCGGCACGTTCGGGGCTTGCTCCCGAGGTGTTCCCCTCCTCTGCTCTCTCTACCGACATAGCGGGTTCGCCGGGTTCCTCCGGGAAGGCTCCCGGTGAGGTGACGGCCGGCTCGCGCGAGCTACATGCGCTTCCGTGGCGCTCGCTGGGGGTGATTGCCGTGGCGGCCCTTGTGGGCAACGTGATGGCCTCGGTCATCATGGGCACTTCCTACGAGGGGGCCGACAGCCTTTACCCGGGTGGCATCGCTCTTTGCGCCTGCATCGCCACCATGGCGCTCGTGCCCCTGACGGCTGAGCGGACGGCCTTCTCCGTAGTGCAGCTGTATCGCATCACCGTCACCTTCAGCGTCGTGGGTCTTGTGGCTATTCTGGTGCTCGGTGCGGCGGCGGTGTCGGTTGGAGGGGCGCTCGTTCAGGGCTGCATGCTGTTCTTCCAACCGCTCGTCTATGTGGTGGTGACGCGCAGCACCCGTCTTCAGGGCTTGTCTCCCTTGGTGGCCTTCGGTGTGGGCCAAGCGCTGATCAGCGCCGTGGTGCTCGCGGGGAACCTCGTCGGCAAGCTGCTGTTTCAGATGGCGGGAGAGACGCCCTTGCTACTGTCTGCCGTATGCGGCGCCGGTGTGCTCGCGCTGTTCTTCATGGTGGTGGCCCGAGCCGCGCAGGTGGGGGAAGAGGGGAACGAGGAGAAAGACGGCGGTACGGAAGAAATGGAAGCCGAAACGAGAGGCGCCGATCGGGTTAAGGCTGCTGCTGCCGGACGCGGCTCTTCTGGTGTTGCGGCAGGAGAACGGCTCTTTGAGGACGGCGGCACCACCGAGGCTGCAACGCTGCCGAATGGCGATTGTGCCGCTGGCGTCGGAGCGCAGGGAGAAGATTCCGCCGCTGTTTTTGCGCGGGCAGTAGGACTAACGGCCCGCGAGACGGAGATCCTCTCACTGCTGGTGCGCGGTCGCACCCTTCCTTACATCGCCAACGAGCTGTTCGTGACCACGGGCACCGTGAAGACCCACGTGCGCCACATCTACGAGAAGTCCCTGGTCAACAACCGACAGGAGCTCCTCGACAAGGTGGAGGCCCGCTAGACACATCTCCCGAAATCAGGCGGTCGCGACCTTCTTTGGGCGGCCAGCGGTTCGGGGGCTATTGAAATAGTCTATGACATCGTCGGCTGACACAAGGCGGGCGCTGCCAACTTTCTCGGTTCTCAGAATGCCGTCGCGAATCATGGCGTGTATGCGCGAGGTGCTGACATCGAGGATATCCGCCGCTTCTTGGACGGTCATGGTGGTGAGGGAAGGCGTGTCGGCATCGCATTCCACGGCAACGGCGATGGCCTTGCCGTTTGCGGGGGCGGGATGGTCCATCCGCGGCTCCGGCAAGGGCCGTCCTTCGCGAAGCGCTTGGGAGATCCAGAGGGTCAGCAGATCTTGCGCCATGAAAGCCGCATCGAACAGAGTGTCCCCCTGGGTGCAGATACCCAGGTCGGGAAACTCAGCTTCCCACCCGCCGCTCCACGGGGTGAGGATGGCTTCGTAGAGAAACTTCATAGGTCGCTTCCTCTCTATTGGGTGAAGTATTAGAGAAGCCCTAGCTTTTCTTTGATGGCTCGCTCGACCCCTGGCGAAAGATCTCCGGGATGCCGGGGGATAGGGAACTCTTCGCCAGCCGCGTTCGCGAAAACGTCGTGTCTCGCTCCGTGCCTGACGAAGCGTCCGCCCATTTTCTTGGTAAGTCGTATCGCTTCTCTAGCTGTCATGGGCATGTCTCTCGACCTCCTGCATGGCACAATTTATTGTAACAATTAGTAACAATAAATGCAAGCACTGCCGTCTTCTCAAAGCGAATTATAGCAAACAAATGTTCTTAGAACAATAGTTCATTTCAGGATAATCGAGGGGGTCTCGGCAGAAGGCTCTCGGATTTTCCGATGGCGTTTGCTGGGGACTTCCTATAACGGGGGCGCTCCGGGTGCTTCTATAATAGGCGAGCGAAAAAATGCGAGACCAAAAGGAGCCCTGAATGAGCGAGCGGATTGGAACGACCTGCGTGCAAGGCGGGTGGCGGCCCGGCGACGGCGAGCCGCGCCAAGTGCCCATCTACCAGAACACCACCTGGAAGTACGACACGAGCGAGCATATGGGGCGCCTGTTCGATCTGGAGGAGTCCGGCTACTTCTACACGCGCCTGGCGAACCCCACCAACGATGCGGTGGCGGCGAAGATCGCGGAGTTGGAAGGCGGATGTGCGGCCATGCTCACCTCATCGGGCCAGGCGGCGAACTTCTTCGCGGTGTTCAACATCGCCGGGGCGGGCGATCACGTGGTGGCCTCCTCGGCCATCTACGGGGGCACCTACAACCTGCTCGCCCACACCATGGGCCGCATGGGGCTTGAATGCACCTTCGTGGATCCGCACTGCACCGATGAGGAGCTGGCGGCCGCCTTCCGCCCCAACACCAAGTGCGTCTTCGGCGAGACCATCGCGAATCCGGCCCTGTCGGTGCTCGACATCGAGCGCTTCGCGGCGGCGGCCCACGGCCACGGGGTGCCGCTCATCGTGGACAACACCTTCCCCACGCCGGTGCTGTGCCGGCCCATCGAGTGGGGCGCCGACATTGTGACCCACTCCACTACCAAGTACATGGACGGCCACGGCGCTTCCGTCGGAGGCGTCATCGTGGATGCGGGCCGCTTTAATTGGAACGCCCACGCCGACAAGTTCCCGGGGCTCACGACGCCCGATGAGAGCTACCACGGCGTGGTGTATACCGAGCGCTTCGGCTTGGAGGGCGCCTACATCACCAAGGCGACGGCCCAGCTCATGCGCGATCTGGGCTCCATCCAGTCACCGCAGAACGCCTTCCTCATCAACCTGGGGCTGGAGAGTCTGCATCTGCGCATGGCCCGGCACGCTGAGAACGGGCGCGTGGTGGCCGAGCACTTGGCGGCCCACCCGAAGGTGGCCTGGGTGCGCCATCCCTCGCTTGCGGGCGACTCCGAGGCGGCGCTGGCGGCGAAGTACCTGCCGGACGGATCTTGCGGCGTGGTGAGCTTCGGTGTGGCCGGGGGGCGCGCGGCGGCCGAGACGTTCATGAAGAACCTGAAGCTGGCCCAGATTGCCACCCATGTGGCCGACGCCCGCACCTGCGTGCTGCACCCGGCCAACGCCACCCATCGCCAGATGAACGACGCCGAGCTTGAGGCGGCCGGCATCAGTGCCGACCTCATCCGCCTGTCCTGCGGCATCGAGGACGCCGCTGACCTCATCGCCGACATCGACCAGGCCCTGGCTGCCGTGGAATAGGAGGACGCATGCCCATTCGCATTCCCGATGCGCTGCCGGCCACGGCGGCGCTGGAGAACGAGAACATCTTCGTCATGACCGAGCATCGCGCCATGCACCAGGACATTCGTCCGCTGCGGCTGCTGCTGCTGAACCTCATGCCCACCAAGATCACCACGGAGACCCAGATTCTGCGGAAGCTGTCGAACACGCCGCTGCAGGTTGAAGTGGAGCTTCTGCAAACCGCGAGCCACGACTCGAAGAACACGGCCGCCGAGCACCTGGAGACCTTCTACACCACCTTCGACGCAGTGCGCGACGAACACTTCGACGGCCTCATCATCACCGGTGCGCCGGTGGAGCGTCTGGAATTCGAGGCGGTGGACTACTGGCCGGAACTCTGCGAGATCATGGAGTGGTCGAAGACCCACGTGCACTCCACGCTGCACATCTGCTGGGGCGCCCAAGCCGGCATCTACTATCACTACGGCGTGCCCAAGCACGAGCTGCCCGAGAAGATGTTCGGCGTGTTCCCCCACGAGGTGGTCAAGCGCACCTCGCCTTTGGTGCGCGGGTTCGACGATAGGTTCTTCGCGCCCCATTCGCGCTTCACCGAGGTGCGGGCGGCCGACATCGAGGCGCATCCCGCGCTCGAGCTGATCGCGGTGTCCGACGAGGCTGGGGTGTACGTGGCGAAGTCCACCGACTCGCAGAACTTCTTCGTGTTCGGTCACCCCGAGTACGACCGCGAGACGCTGAAAGCGGAATACGACCGCGACATCGCCAAGGGGATGAGCATCGCCGTGCCGGTCCACTACTTCCCCGACGACGACCCGACGCGCGAACCGGTTTCCACGTGGTTCTCCTGCGCCCAGTTGCTCTACACCAACTGGCTGAACTACTATGTGTACCAAACGACCCCCTACGACATCACCCGCGCCGGCCAGCTCTCGTGAGCACGGTTGACGTCGTCGGGAGGGCGGACCAAGGTTCGCCCCTACAGAGGGAAAGCCGAGCTTGATTCCCGTAGGGGGCGACCTTGGTCGCCCCTGGGCCCCGAGTTCAGAAGAGCATCGATAAGCGTATACGAAAGGAGGCACCTCATGCCCATTGATCCGCGGAAAGATCCCCACGCTCGCATCGTGGTGAAGCCGCTGCCGAGCCAGCAGGCGAAAGGGCGCGACGCAGCCGCCGGATCGGGGCATCTGCGTCCTGCGGCCTCCGGCGACCCCTTCGTTCGTGCGGAAAACGAGGACGACGACGGCTACGACCCCTATTCCGACCGTCCCGCCGAGCGCGAGCCTCTGTTCTCGGAAGACCCCTGGAATTAGTTCTATTCCTGCTCTTCCAGAGGGTCGAGCTGATGGGGATCAAGCAGGTTGAACAACTCTTCTCGGGAATGGATGTTCAGCTTTTGGTAGATGTGGCGCACATGGGCCTTGGCGGTGCCGTTGGCAATGACCAGCTCGCGCTCGATCATGCCCACGGTCTTGTGTCGGGCGAGCAGCTTGAGGATCTCCAGCTCTCGCGCCGTGAGGTGGTATTCGGCGGCGAGGGCGGCGCACCGATTGTCCACCTGCTGCGCGTGCTTATCGGCGCGGCTTTTCCCGCTGCCGTTCAAAAACGAGAGGCCCCACTGGCCGTCTACATTCTTCTGGGACAGCAGCAGCACGGTGGCCATGATGACGGCGATCATGGAAAGGCCCGAAATGAGCAGGCCGCCATCAGCGGCTCCGAGGCTTCCGTGCTCTCCCGTGTTAGCCACTGTGCGTCCGAGGAACATGAAAGCGAGTCGCAGCGAGCGCTCGATGCCGAACAGCCAGATGGCCGATACGCCGTGGCGATAGCACATATTCGAGCACAGCGCCATGATCAGCACGGTGGCGGCCGTGTAGCCCCCGATAGCACAAGGACCGCTGAGGAGGGTGGCTCCCGCGCCCCACATGGGCACGAGCCACAGCGCAGCCACCGTGAGCGGCAGCGCGATGCGCACAATGGAGTTGAAATCGAATTTCTCACGGCGAAAGCCCACGCTAAGGAAGATCACGAGCGCCACTACAAGCACGCCAGGCGATGAGTGCGGCCCGAAGGAGTCGGTATACACGCGGGTCTCCAAAATACCGTAAGCGAACCCGTACAAGGCCATGAGCAGGAAAATCTTCCACGGCGGTTTGAAGTTGACGAGGTTCGGCTGGGGTCGTTTTTCTGCAGGGATGCGATTCATGCTGCGCCGTGCGAGCACAAGCGATACCGCCGGCAGCAGCGCGGTGAGGCAAGCGAGCCACGGTAGGCGCAGCCCCATGAAAACATAGACGATCACCGCGCCCAGGGCGATGGAGGCCGTGTAATAGAGGGTGACTCGCAAAGGGCTCAGGCAGCCGAACACCTCGCTCCATATAAGAATGACAAGCCCCATTCCCACGCCGCCGACGATAGCGGCCAGCCATGTTGCCGTGTAGCCGAGGCTCGGCACGATCATGGTGGCGAACAGTGCGACGGTGGCAAGCGTCATGCACGCGCCGCAGAGCACGAAGATCGACGGATGGCGGTAGAAGGGGCCAATGCGCCGCGCGAGCAGCACGCAGATGAGCATGACGATGGCGCCCACTCCATCAAAACACTCGCGCGCGCCGAAGGGGATCGCGGGAAACGACACGAACGAGCCGACGAAAGCGATCTCGATCCAGGCACGGTAGAAGCCCACGCCGAGGAAGACGAAGGGAACCACAGGAAAGCGGTGCCTCTCGGTGACCTCCGGGGTCGCCGTACCTCCGAAGACCGAAGGATCGGAAGGTGCCGACGATGCTCCGGATGCTGACGGCGCTTGCGCCGCGCTTGAGGTCGGAGCCGAGCCTGCAGTCGGAGTTGGCTCCGACCCCGGCTTGCCTATGAGTTTCTTGCTCGCAGCCTGCGGTGCGCCGTGCATGGTTCTAACCCCCTCTCCGAGCTTTCCGAAAAACTAGGGTCTATGATACCGTAACCTTTTCCATCATGTTTTGGGGACATTTGGTAACGGGCCTGATCAGGTGGGGGTTATGACAGCGGGTTATAAAAATAAACCCGCGAAATGCGCTGATGGTCGATGTTTGTGCGCCCATGATGACTGCTAGGGTGGCCCCAGCGTCCCGAGGAGTCGCAGGGGAGGGAACCCCGAGATCTTCTGGCGCAGGCAATCAAGGGGTAACAGAAAGGACTCACCATGACTGCTGAATTCACTCGACGTAACCTGTTCAAGATCGGCGGCCTGGCTGCGGCGGGTCTCGGCGGTGCTGCGCTTCTGGGCGCCTGCTCGCCGACCGGCAGCGCCGCTGCTGGCTCCGCTTCGAGCGACACGCCGACTGCCGCCACCGGCACGACCACCGTGGCCGGTCACGTGCGCGAGGGGCTTCCGAGCTTCCTGGCCGCGCCCGAGCCCATCACCGATATCGCTGAGACCAAGGACTACGACGTGGTTGTCGTGGGCGCCGGCGCTTCTGGTGTGCCCGCCGCCATTACGGCTCGCGAGGCCGGAGCCACTGTCGCCCTCATTCAGAAGGAGTCGACGGCCATCTCCCAGGGCAACACCGCTACGGGCATTCTGCTGGACACCTCCGACCCGGCCGGCGTGGAGGCCGTGGTGTCGCGCCTCATCAAGGACCATCAGTACCGCGGCAAGCGCGAGCAGGTAGAGCTGTGGGCGAAGAACTCCGGCGAGTGCATCACGTGGTTGCTCGACTTGGCCACCGCCCAGGGTGCCCAGATTTCTGACAGCACGATGAAGTGGACGGCTGCCATCAAGGAAGTGAATGGGTATCCCATGGACTACCTGTCCATCGACTTCGGTCCGAAGCCCTACAACACGGGCAACGGCATGCAGGTGCTGGCCGAGTACGCCGCCTCTCAGGGCGTGGAGGTGTTCTACGATACCGAGGCCAAGCAGCTCGTGGGCGATGCCTCCGGCGTGACCGGTGTCATTGCGGAAACCGCTGACGGCAACGTGCAGTTCAACGCCGCCAAGGGCGTCATCCTGGCTACGGGCGACTACCAGAACGACGACGATATGATGGCCTACTACCTGCCCGACCTGCAGAATCTCGGTCGCAAGCAGATGAACAAGACCGGCGATGGCCACAAGATGGCCGTGTGGGCCGGCGGTGCCATCGAGGACATCACGCACACCAAGATGCTGCACGACTTCGACGGCGGCCCGGGCTCCATGGCCGACATGCCCTTCCTGGCCGTGAAGAACGACGGCACGCGCTTCTGCGACGAGACGCTCGGCATGTCGCTCATGAACAACTTCCTGCGCAGCGAGGCCGACCAGGGCGACTACAACCAGATCTTCGACAGCAACTATATGACCGCCGCCGCCGAGTGGCCGGGCAAGCTGTTCGACCCCGAGGCCATCAAGGTGTACATGCCCGAAGAGGATGGCGAGAAGACCGGCGTCTTCAGGGATCAGATCGCCACGTTTAAGGCCGACACGCTGGAAGAGCTGGCCGAGAAGCTGGGCATCACCGACACGGCTGCGTTTGTCGAGAGCGTGAAGCGCTACAACGAGTGCGTCGCCGCCGGCAAGGATCTCGACTTCGGCAAGGAGGCCAAGTGGCTGACCGCCATCGACACGCCGCCCTTCTACGGCATCCACCGTCATGTGCGCGTGTCGGCCGTCGTGTCCGGCGTGAACGTTGGCCCGAACATGGAAGTGCTGGCCGTTGAGACGAACGAGCCCATTCCGGGCCTGTTCGCCATCGGCAACACCGCCGGCAACTTCTATGGCGGCGTGGACTATTCCATGTACATGCCGGGCCTGTCCCTCGGCCGTGCCCACACGCAGGGCTATGTGACCGGCAAGTACGTCGCCAGCCTGTAAATTCTCCATCCCCCTTCTGCCGGGCGCTTTTCGACGGGCGCCCGGCGTCATTCTTGTCAAGAGGCGCCTCGACCCTCCCCGAGGCGCCTCCTGCGTTTTGTGGGTTCGGCGGCGGGCGAGCTGGTTTTCGGCGGGTGTTTCCGGCTGTTGGTGATGGCGAGATGTGGGTTTTCTGCGACCGAAACGCGTCTAGCTCGCGTACATGGCCGCGTAAGGCCGGCTGGAGGCGGGGCGCAGCGCGACGAACTCGTCTACGCTCGCCTGCTCGTGGGGCTCGGTGCCGAAGCAGGCGTCGTAGCGGGCGAGCAGCGCGCCGAGAGTCGCCGAGTCATCGTCGGTCAGCTCTCCCGCATCCAGCCCGTCGGGCACCACGGCCGGCGCGTATTCACGGCGCAGATAGATGACCCCGCCGTGCATGCCGGAGGCCAAATGATCGCCGGCGCGGCCCATAAGCACGATGATGCCGCCGGCCATGTACTCGCCGAGGAAGTTGCCCGCGTCCCCGCCGATGACGATGACCGGGCACTTCCCGCCGTACTGCTTCATGTTGATGCCGCCGCGCCAGCCGCAGCCGTCGCGCACGATGAGCTCGCCGCCGCGCATGGCGTAGCCGGCCGCATCGCCCACGCGCCCGTGCACCACTACGGTGCCGGCG
>OLRX01000902.1_pt1 | contig 24277 bp, 16 predicted proteins | sample 1672991 | NCBI WGS metagenome assembly OLRX01 (sample SAMEA3136744, study PRJEB25190) | human gut metagenome | biome: human gut; feature: human-associated habitat; material: faeces | place: Austria | collected 2013
TACTTATATTGATATGTCAACAGTAAAGATTCGTCATAACAATGCGAGAGAGGCAGCGAAAGTACTGGCGCAGGAGTACGTGACAAGTACATATGTAGATACGATTGTATGCCTGGATGAGACAAGTGTGATTGGAGCATTTCTGGCTGAACAGCTGGCAGACAGCACACATATGGCATTGAGCCATAAGAATAATATTTCTGTGATCACACCGGAATATAACGGATTGGGGCAGATTATGTTCCGTGATAATCAACAGAGAATGATCAAAGATCAGCAGGTACTTGTGCTGGCAGCATCCATTACGACTGGAAAGACGATCAAGCGTGCTATTGATTCTGTATTATATTATGGAGGAACGATTTGTGGAGTATGTTCTATCTTCAGTGCTGTAACAAAAGTAGCAGGCATGGAAGTAAAGACAATTTTCACAAGCAAAGATCTTCCGGCATATCATGCATATGAGCCTAATAAGTGCCCAATGTGTGAAGCAGGTGACAGAGTAGAAGCAATTGTCAACAGTTTTGGATATTCAAAATTATAGAAATAGAACAGGAGTATCTGTTAAATAATAAGATGAGGAGTCGGAGAGAAAAATGCGAGCATTTATTTCCGGCTCTTTTTAGTTGCCAAGCATACGACAAAAAGGTCCGGTGGACCTTTTTTAGTGGAAGTGCAATTTTCTATTATATATATAAAAAAGACAACCACATGACGGTATGGTTGTCTTTCAATGTTTCTCTATGAATTAAGCAATTCCGTTAACAGCTTTTGTCAGACGGGAAATCTTTCTAGAGCATGTGTTTTTGTGGTAAACACCCTTGCTTCCAGCTTTGTTGATTTCAACGATTGCAACTTTTAATGCTTCTGCAGCAGCAGCGGCATCTTTCTTAGCTACAGCTGTTTCAACTTTCTTTACGCAAGTTTTTACTTTAGACTTGATTGCTTTGTTTCTAGCAGCTTTTGTTTCGTTTACTAAAATTCTTTTCTTTGCAGATTTGATATTAGCCAATTTGTCCACCTCCGATATCAATATATTTCGATTTTTATAATTCGATTTCCAGTTCGTTAGAGCCGGACACGGACGATCTAACGAAACATACGAATTTATTTTAGGACATGAATTAGATTCTGTCAATACATATTTCTGAAAATATTGGAAAAACTAGTATTAATTTAAGAAAGGATGGAGAAAACGATGGTGGAAAAGTATACGATCCGGACGGATCTTGCGATGGAGCAAAAAGAACGGTTTGAATCAGATCATGTAGAAGTGTCCGGCGTTGTACTGGAAGAAGAATACGATGAAGAGAGGGAGATTAAGATTACAACCGTCAGGATTGAAACGGAGAACGGGGCGAAGATGATGGGGAAACCGGTGGGAACATATCTTACATTGGAAGTCCCTGATATGGCATCGGCAGACGATGGATATCACAGAGAGATATCAGAAACTCTGGCAGGATTTTTGGAAAAATATGTGGAAAATGAGGAAATGAAAAAAGAGCATTCGAAAGAAAAGGGATGCTCGATATTGACAGTAGGGCTTGGTAACCGTGAAGTGACGCCGGATGCGTTGGGACCATATGTGGTAGATCAGTTGAATATCACCAGGCATATGGTACAGGAATATGGAAGATATGGCGTAGAAGAAGAAAGCCGGATCGTAAGTGCAATCGTCCCGGGAGTGATGGCGCAGACAGGGATGGAGACGGCAGAGATTGTGCAGGGAGTCGTAAAGGAGACAAAGCCGGATATGATCCTTGTGATCGATGCGCTGGCGGCAAGAAGCAGTAAAAGACTGAACCGGACCATACAGATTTCGGATGCCGGGATCCATCCCGGAGCGGGTGTGGGGAATCACAGAAGCGTGATTACGAAAGAGACGATGGGAATCCCGGTGATCGCGATCGGTGTTCCGACGGTAGTGGATGCCGCAACGATTGTAAATGACACGATGGAGAATTTTATTGCGGCACTGGAGACGTCGGAGAATTTGAAAGGGGTAGGTGTCGTATTGCAAGGATACAATTCTGCGGAAAAATACGAACTGGTAAAAGAACTGATCGCACCACATTTGAACGGAATGTTCGTAACACCGAAAGATATCGATGAGACGATAAGAAGGATCAGCTATACCGTCTCGGAGGCCTTGAATCTGTTATTTTCAGGAAAAGCAGGGGAATCAGAAAAAAAGAAGAAACAGCATAGAAAGTGAGATGACTGCATACCTTACCTTTAGAAAGTAGAGCGTAAGATTAACAAAATATCGGGGTGTGCAGGTGTGAAAGAACAAGACATGCAGAGTAGATGCAAAAAATATATACAGCATGCGGTGAGGATCATTGCCGGATGTTTTCTGATCTGTATCATGAAAGAAACAGGTGTCGGAACCGGAATAATAAATGGAAGGGTTTTTGCAGAAAAAGGGAAACAGGAGATTGCGGACGGTGCTGTCAGAATGATGCTGCCGGCACTTGTCTATGCGGCAGAAAAGGATCAGACGGACACTCCGTCAAAGGATCTGGCATGGGCAGTGATGCGGTGGTTATGGCCTGCTGGTGCATTTATGACAGAACAAGGGAAGGAAGAGACGAGCGGCGAAGATTCCAGGACGTATGCCATGATACTGGAAAAACAGGAAAATGATGAGAACGCCGTAGATAAAAATGGCAAACTGATCACACAGAATCCGGATACAGAGGAGAAGGAGACGTGGAAAACACCAGTGGTAAAAGCAGATATTTCCATGGAAAAGCTAAGAGATTATGAATATCTTATGAGTCATTTCTATACCGTGGACAGCAGTACTATGGCAGATGAGGGATTGATCAATGCAGATAAGCTGATGGGAAAAGATATGAAATTAAATCCGGATACAAAAGGGGCTAAAGTCCTGATCTACCACACGCATTCCCAGGAACAATTTGCAGATTCTGTTCCGGGAGATGCCGGTACATCAATTGTGGGAATGGGGACGTATCTGTCTGAACTTTTGAATCAAAAGTATGGAATATCCACATATCATCACGAAGGGGTATATGATCTGGTGAATGGAAAACTGGATCGGAGTAAGGCGTATCAGCTTGCAGAGCCGGATGTGCAGAAAATACTGAAAGAGAATCCGGCTATCGAAGTTGTGATCGATCTTCACCGGGATGGCGTGGCGGAAGGAACGCACCTGGTGACAGAGATAGACGGTAAGCCGACGGCACAGATCATGTTCTTCAACGGGCTCAGCAGGACACGGGCAAATGGAAATATCAGTTATCTGTCCAACCCATACCTGGAAGATAACCTGGCATTTTCACTGCAGATGGAGATTGCAGCGGCAACATATTATCCGGGATTTGCCAGACACATTTTTCTGCGTGCGTACCGTTATAATATGCATTTCAAGCCCAAGACACTTCTGATCGAAGCCGGAGCGCAGACCAATACAGTGGAAGAGATGCGCAATGCGATGGAGATTCTTGCAGAACTTCTGCATCAGGTGTTGTCTTGATTCAAAAATATTTTTATGATAAGATATTCAAAGTATGGAAAAATCTGTATGATCCTTATGAATAATATATGACAGAATAGCTTTCAGCATTTTTCATACGGATGAAACGGAGAAAGGATATAGAAAGAATGGCGAAAAAGAATACATATGATGCGGGCAGTATCGCGATCCTGGAAGGACTGGAAGCGGTAAGAAAAAGACCCGGAATGTATATAGGAAGTGTTTCTACCAAAGGCCTGAACCATCTGATCTATGAGATTGTAGATAATGCGGTGGATGAGCACCTGGCTGGATACTGCAACGAGATCCATGTGACACTGGAAAAAGATGGATCAGCAACGATCGCAGATAACGGACGTGGTGTGCCGGTAGACCTTCATGCGACCGGCGTATCGGCGGCACGTGTGGTATATACGACACTTCATGCGGGCGGAAAGTTCGACGATTCGGCATACAAGACCAGCGGGGGACTCCATGGTGTCGGTTCCTCTGTCGTAAATGCATTGTCAACTTATATGGATGTACAGATCAGCAGGGACGGATATATCCATCATGACAGGTATGAACAGGGAAAACCAGTGATCGAACTGGAAGACGGATTATTGCCGACGATCGGAAAGACAAGAAAGACCGGAACGAAGGTGAATTTCCTTCCGGATGATACCATATTTGAAAAGACAAAGTTCAAAGCAGAAGAGGTAAAAAGCAGGCTTCATGAGACAGCGTATCTGAACCCGGATCTTAAGATCGTGTTCGAAGATAAGAGGGGAGCGGAGCCGGAACAGGTCATTTATCATGAGCCGGATGGAATCCTTGGATTCATCCGCGAACTGAATCACAAAAAAGAAGTCGTGCATGATCCGGTGTATTTCAAAGGGGAAGCAGAAGGCATCGAAGTTGAGGTGGCTTTCCAGTATGTCAATGAGTTCCATGAAAATGTGCTTGGTTTCTGCAATAATATCTATAATGCAGAGGGAGGAACGCATCTGACCGGATTCAAGACGACGTTTACGACAGCAATCAACCAGTATGCAAGAGAACTTGGAGTTTTGAAAGAAAAGGATGCGAATTTTACCGGGGCGGATATCCGTAACGGTATGACTGCAATCGTATCGATCAAACATCCGGATCCGAGATTCGAAGGACAGACCAAGACAAAGCTTGATAACCCGGATGCGGCGAAAGCCTGTAGTAAGGTGACGAATGATGAGATCATCCGCTTTTTTGACCGGAATCTTGAGACCCTTAAGAAGGTGATCGGATGTGCAGAAAAGGCGGCAAAGATCCGCAAGACGGAAGAACGTGCGAAGACCAATCTGCTGACAAAGCAGAAATACTCATTTGACAGTAACGGAAAGCTTGCCAACTGTGAGAGCCGTGATGCGTCAAAATGTGAGATTTTCATTGTGGAGGGTGATTCTGCCGGAGGTTCTGCAAAGACGGCCAGAGACCGTATGTTCCAGGCAATCCTGCCAATCCGTGGTAAGATCCTGAATGTGGAAAAAGCAAGTATCGATAAAGTACTGGCAAACGCAGAGATCAAGACAATGATCAATGCATTTGGCTGTGGATTTTCCGAAGGATACGGAAATGACTTTGACATCAGCAAACTGCGTTATGATAAGATCATCATCATGGCTGATGCGGACGTGGATGGTGCCCATATCTCGACACTGCTCCTGACGTTGTTCTACCGCTTTATGCCGGAACTGATCTTTGAAGGACATGTCTATATTGCAATGCCGCCTCTTTACAAGGCGATGCCGAAGAAGGGCGAAGAAGAGTATCTGTATGATGACAAGGCACTGGAAAAATACAGAAAGACACATGACGGTCCATTTACCTTGCAGAGATACAAAGGTCTTGGAGAGATGGATGCGGAGCAGTTGTGGGAGACTACCCTGAATCCGGAGACCAGGATCCTGAAACTGGTAGAGATTGAAGATGCGAGAATGGCATCCGGTGTAACCGAGATGCTGATGGGATCGGAAGTACCGCCGAGACGTTCCTTTATCTATGAGAATGCGACGGAAGCGGAACTTGATATATAGAATAGGAGAGAGAAAATGCAGGATTCACAGATCGTCAGAACCGAATATTCGGATGTGATGAAAAAATCATATATTGATTATGCGATGAGTGTAATCATTGCCAGAGCCCTGCCGGATGTAAGAGACGGATTAAAACCGGTACAGAGACGTACACTTTATGACATGCATGAACTGGGAATACGGTATGATAAACCGTACCGTAAGTGTGCGCGTATCGTCGGAGATACCATGGGTAAATATCACCCTCACGGGGACAGCTCTATTTATGAAGCACTGGTTGTAATGGCGCAGGATTTCAAGAAGGGCAAAATCCTGGTAGACGGTCATGGAAACTTCGGCTCCATTGAGGGAGACGGTGCCGCTGCCATGCGATATACAGAGGCAAGACTGGAGAAACTGACCCAGGAGGTTTTTCTGGCAGACCTTGACAAAAATGTAGTGGACTTTATGCCAAACTTCGACGAGACAGAGAAGGAGCCTCAGGTGCTTCCGGTGAAGATTCCCAACCTTCTGGTAAACGGTGCAGATGGTATCGCCGTAGGTATGGCCACCAGCATTCCGCCTCATAACCTTGGGGAGGTTGTGGATGCAGTGAAGGCTTATATAAAGAACAACGACATCAGTGTGAAAGGCCTGATGCGTTATCTGAAAGGACCGGATTTCCCTACAGGCGGTCTGGTTGTAAATAAAGATGATCTTCTGAATATTTATGAGACCGGAAGCGGCAAGCTCCGTCTCCGCGGTAAAGTGGAAGTGGAAAAAGTAAAAGGCGGCCGCCAGCAGCTGGTGATCACCGAGATTCCGTACACCATGATCGGTGCCAATATTGGAAAATTCCTTAACGACGTAGCCTCCCTTGTAGAAACCAAGAAAACCACAGATATTGTGGATATTTCCAACCAGTCCTCCAAGGAAGGAATCCGTATTGTACTGGAACTGAAAAAGGATGCAGATGTAGAGAATCTCACCAACATGCTCTACAAGAAAACCAGACTGGAAGACACCTTCGGAGTCAATATGCTGGCTGTTGCAGACGGACGTCCGGAAACCTTAAGCCTGAAGCAGGTGATAGAGCACCATGTGGATTTTGTGTTCGAGGTGACTACCCGCAAGTACAAGACTCTTCTGGGAAAAGAGCTTGAGAAAAAGGAAATTCAGGAAGGCCTTATCAAAGCCTGTGATGTAATCGATCTGATCATTGAGATCCTTCGAGGCAGCAAGAGCCGTGACCAGGTTAAAAAGTGTCTGGTAGAGGGTATCACAGAGGGAATCAAATTCAAGTCAAAAGCCAGTGAGAAAGCTGCAAAGAATCTGAAATTTACGGAGAATCAGGCTACAGCCATTCTGGAAATGCGTCTGTATCGTCTGATCGGACTGGAAATTGAGGCACTTCAGGCAGAGTATGACCAGACTATGAAAAATATTGCTTCTTATGAAGATATTCTGAACAACTATGATTCCATGTGTGAAGTGATTATTGAAGAACTTGATGGAATCAAAAAAGAATACAGCACCAAGAGAAGAACTGTGATCGAGAACGCAGAAGAGGCAGTTTACGAAGAAAAGAAGATGGAAGAGACAGAGGTCTGCTTCCTTATGGACCGCTTCGGCTATATGCGCCTTATTGATAAGAATGCTTATGAGAGAAACAAAGAGGCTGCCCATGCAGAGAATAAATTTATTTTTACCTGTATGAATACAGACAAGATCTGCATTTTCACAGATATGGGACGCATGCATTCCATCAAAGTGGCAGACATTCCGCTGGTGCGCTTCCGTGACAAGGGAACTCCGGCTGATAACCTGAGTAACTACGACAGCAGCCAAGAGCAGATCCTTTATGTGGCACCTGTAGGACAGGTGAAATTATCCACCCTGTTGTTCGTGACTAAGACCTCCATGTGCAAGCTTGTCGCAGGTGAGGAATTCGATGTGGCAAAGAGAACGATTGCATCTACCAAGCTTGGAGAAGAGGATCAGCTGATCTTTGTAGGTCCGGCAGATGAAATGGAACAGGTGGTATTCCAGAGTCAGAATGGCTATTTCCTCCGTATTCTGAAAACGGATGTTTCTACCATGAAGAAGACCTCTGTTGGTGTAAGAGGAATGAAGCTGGGGGACGGGGATGTTCTTGAGCATGCCTATCTGGTGGAACCGAGACAGGAGTACACCATCCAGTATCACGACAAGCCGTATGCATTGAACAAGGTAAAGCTGGCCAAACGTGATACCAAGGGTATGAAACCCAGAATTTAAGCAGCAGATTATGAAGAAAAGGCTGTTATACAGGTTGTGCAGCAGAAGCTCAAAAGAGCTGAAAGTAAAAGCTGTTGCTGGTGAAACAAGCTTAACAATACTGTCAAAATGGGTTAAAACCTTGTAAAATGGGCATTTATAAGAAAAAGCCCTTGCAATTTGGATTTAAAGGTGTTAGAATGATACAAGAAATCAGAACTTGTTGACAAAGGAGTGGGCGTGAGCCCACTCTTTTTGATGATAAGGACCAGAGCGGCATTCGCAGGTGATAACCGCGAATACCGGATTAGAGCGTGTTTGAAAAAGGCTCTAGAGAGGCAGGTGGGAAAAATGAGCAGAAAAGAAGAGTATGAACAGAAAGCAGAAGCATTGTTATCTCCGATCGTAGAAAGCAATGGATTCGAACTGGTAGATGTGGAATATGTCAAGGAAGCAGGAAACTGGTATCTTCGCGGCTACATTGACAAACCAGGTGGAATCACAGTGAATGACTGCGAGACAGTAAGCAGGGCTTTCAGCGACAGGCTTGACGAAGATGATTTCATCGAGGACAGCTACATCATGGAGATCAGTTCTCCGGGACTTGACAGACCTCTGAAGAAAGAAAAAGATTTTGCCAGAAGCATTGGCAAACTGGTAGAAATCAGAACCTACCGGCCAATCGAGAAACAGAAAGAATTTTGTGGTGAACTGACAGCATATGATAATAACAGTGTGACCATTGATGAGGAGGGAACTCCACGCACTTTCGATAAGAAAGATATCGCACTGGTGCGTCTGGCAATTGATTTTTAAGTTACCATGAAAGTCCGGACGCAGCTGTGGGAGTACCACAGGCGCGGAACAGCTGACTTTCATATAGGAAGATGCTGCCAGTCGGCGACATGTCCGATTTAAGAAATAAGCGATTATGCTGGAAAGCAAAAAGGAGGAAATAAGAAAAATGAACAAGGAGTTAATGGGTGCTCTGGACGAACTGGAACGCGAGAAAAATATCAGCAAGGAAACTTTGCTGGATGCCATTGAGCAGTCCCTGATCCAGGCATACAAGAATCATTTTGGAAAAGCTGACAATGTACATGTTACCATTAACAGAGAAACAGGCGATTTCAGTGTATATGCAGACCGCAAGGTTGTAGAATTCGTAGAAGATCCTGCTGAAGAGGTTTCTCTTGTAGAAGCACAGAAGCAGAACACCAATGCAGAGGTTGGCGATATCCTGAAGGTACCGGTTCACTCTGACAAATTTGGCCGTATTGCAACACAGAATGCAAAGAACGTAATCCTTCAGAAAATCCGTGAGGAAGAGCGTAAAGTTCTGTTTGACCAGTATCACGGCAATGAGAAAGAGGTTGTTACCGGCATTGTACAGCGTGTGGTAGGACATAATGTAAGCGTAAATCTTGGCAAGGCAGATGCGATCCTTGCTGAGAACGAGCAGGTGAAGGGTGAGACCTTCAAGCCTACTGAGAGAATCAAAGTGTATATTCTTGAGGTAAAGGATACACCGAAGGGACCTCGTATCCTTGTTTCCAGAACACATCCTGGCCTTGTAAAACGCCTCTTTGAGTCTGAGGTTGCTGAGGTGAAGGACGGAACTGTTGAGATCAAGAGTATTGCCCGTGAGGCAGGTTCCCGTACCAAGCTGGCAGTATGGAGCAACGATCCTGATGTAGATCCGGTTGGAGCATGTGTTGGTGTAAATGGTGCCCGTGTAAGTGCGATTGTAAATGAGCTTCGCGGTGAGAAGATTGATATCATCAACTGGGATGAGAATCCTGCAATCCTGATCGAGAATGCATTAAGCCCGGCGAAGGTAATCGCTGTTATGGCAGATCCGGATGAGAAGACTGCACTTGTTGTGGTTCCGGATTACCAGCTTTCCCTTGCAATCGGTAAAGAAGGACAGAATGCAAGACTGGCAGCAAGACTGACTGGATATAAGATCGATATCAAGAGCGAGACACAGGCAATTGAGTCCGGTGAGCTTCCAGAGAACTATATGGAACTGGGCGAAGGTGTGTACGAAGAAGATGTTTATGATGAGAATGAAGAATATCCAGAGGACGCAGATGTAGAAGTAGATACAGAAGCGGAAAATGAAACAGAAGCTAATGTTCAGCCGGAAGAAGACGGTGAGGAGGCGTAAGAATCTCATTGGGAGCAAATAAAAAGATTCCTATGCGTCAGTGTGTGGGATGTCAGGAAATGAAGAATAAAAAAGAAATGATCAGGGTGTTGAAAACCGCAGAGGATGAGATCGTTCTGGATGCTACAGGCAGGAAAAACGGTCGCGGAGCCTACATCTGCAAGAGCCGTGAGTGCCTGGAGAAAGCCAGAAAAAATCACGGACTGGAGCGTTCTTTGAAAGCAGCTATCCCGGATGAGGTTTATGATAGCCTTGAGAAGGAGTTTGATAGTATTGAAGAATAATAAAGCGCTGTCCCTGATCGGACTTGCAACAAAGGCCGGAAAGACAGTCAGCGGAGAGTTTTCCACTGAGAAATCCATTAAGACCGGCAAAGGATATCTGGCAATCGTAGCCGGAGATTCTTCTGATAACACCAAGAAGAAATTCCGGAACATGTGTGAATTTTACGAAGTGCCCTTGTATATCCTTTCAGATAAAGAAACGTTAGGGCATGCCATGGGCAAGGAATTCCGTGCCAGCCTGGCTGTACAGGACTGGAATTTTGCAGAAGCTATCAGGAAGGTGCTGCAGGATGAGGGGAAGGAGCTCTAGAGCATACCACTGTTGTCTGAGAAAACGACCTGAACCAAAGAGGAAAAAGCGTTCCAGGGAATGCTTTTAAATGTTCCCGGGAAATGATTTTTGATAATACGAGCTGCGGAAAACTTGTGAAAGCGTATCCTGACTCGTACTGGTGAAGGGAGAATGGCATATGGTGATAAAGTCACATGAGCCTGCCAAAGACAGAAATAAGCAAAACAGAGAGAATAAAAACAGAGTGAAAAAAGTTATAGATACGGGAAAGGAGAAAGGAATAACATTGGAGACTCCTAAGACAGAAGAGCAGAAAGTGTCAGTAAAGAAAGAAGGCGACGGTGCAGAGGCACCGAAGAAGAAAAAAAATATTATCCGCGTATATCATGCACAGAATGCAAGTGACGGCGGGAAGAACAGAAAGAAACCAACTGGAGAGAGAAAACCGCGTCCACAGGGCACACGTCCTGCAGCACAGGCACAGCCGGCAGCGAAAGCAGAGGCACCTGTAAAGGCAGCACCGAAGACAGAAGCTCCTAAGACAGAAGCACCGAAGCCGGTAAGTGCACCGAAGGCTGAAGCTCCTAAGACAGAAGCACCAAAGGCAGAAGCACCAAAAGCTGAGACAGCACCAAAGAGCGCACCGGTAAGTGCACCGAAGACAGAGCCTGCAAAACCGGTTCAGGCTGCACCGAAAGCAGAAGCTCCAAGGACAGAATCCCAGAGACCAGCTGCACAGCAGAACAGAAACGACGGCCAGCAGCGTCAGGGAAATAGCCAGGGCAACCGTAATTTCCGTCAGGGCGAAGGCCGCGACAATAATCGCGGGGACAGAAATGGAAGCGGAGGCAGATTTGGCCAGGGAAGACCACAGGGCGGCAATGGCGGCCAGGGCGGATTCCGCGGAAACAGAAATAATGATGGTCAGGGAAGACCTGTAAGACAGGGAGATTCCCAGAACAGAGGACCGCGCCAGGGTGATGGAAACGGACGTGGATTCCGTCAGGGCGGTGACAACAGAGACAATAGAAATGGAAACGGAAATGGCAGCAGATTTGGCCAGGGAGGACAGGGACGTTTCGGAGGAAAAGACGGAGATAACCGTAGTGAAGGACGCTTTGGCGGACAGAACCACCAGGGTGGACAGCGCTCCGGCGGTGCAAGAAGAAGCGGCGGCGGATCTGACGCAATCTTTACACCAGAGCTGACCAAGACATCCAAGGACAGCAAGCGTGAGCGTGACAGAGAGAATAAGAACAAGAAGAAAGAATTCGAGAAAGGCGGCCAGGGCGGACGCAGACCAAATCAGGGGGGACGCAGACCGAATTCCAGAATCCCGAAAGCACTTCAGAAACCTGCTCCGCAGCAGAAACAGGAAGAGAAGAAACCGGAGATCAAAGAGATCACAATTCCGGAGAAGCTTACCATCCGCGAGCTTGCGGAAGCGATGAAGATGCAGCCATCTGCAATTGTTAAGAAGCTGTTCATGGAAGGTCAGATGGTAACGGTAAACCACGAGATCGATTTCGAGCAGGCAGAAGAGATTGCTCTTGGATTTGACATTATTGCAGAAAAAGAAGAAAAAGCATTTGACCCGGAAACACAGTTTTTCTACGAAGAATATATACTTGCACTGCGCTGCAGGCGAAAAAATTACAAAATTGTATACGATCCATCAATGACCGTATACCACGAAAGCGGCGCCGCCACGAAAAAGAGTTATAGTACAGAGAAGAAACGAATCAGGTTTATGTTGGAGAAAACGGCGGCGGCTTGTGAGGTTTATTTGGAGATGTTGGGAGAATGAAGCAAAATCTTGTCTTTTATAGATGAATATGATAAACTTACTACGAAATTGGCTTGATGGCTAAGCTTGATATATTAACTGGGAAATATTGATGAAAAAAATATTGTATTTAATGGGAATAGACTGGTATTGGATAAAGCAAAGACCACAGATCATTGCAGAAATGCTGAATAAAGATTATGATGTAACTGTAGCTTATTATAAAGAACTGTTTGTGAAACAGTCTTTGAGAAAAAATAATGATGAATTAGAAAAGAGTATATCAATTTCTGCAATCCCATATCGTGATAAGAATAAAATTGCCTATGCTATTCAGAAGCTTTTGTTTCATAGAATAATGAAAAATGTGAAGCAATTTGATATAGTTTGGATTAGTCACCCTTTATTGTATAGGTATCTTCCTCCAAATTATGATGGTAAAGTGATTTATGACTGCATGGATAATCATGAAGCATTATGCAATGATAAGGAAATATGCAAAACAATAAAAAAAACAGAACAACAACTGGTGAAACGTGCAGATATAGTATTTGCCAGCAGCACAGGCCTCTTAAAAAAGGTGCAGAACCTGGGAGGTCAGACAAAAAGTATATTGATCAGGAATGGTTTTATTGCAGATCATATATATCCGCCGGAACCAGTCCGTCATGAAGATAAAGCGAAATATAAAATCGGATACTTTGGAACAATTGCTGAATGGTTTGATTTTGATTTGCTTTTGAAAAGTTTAGATAATTATCCAAATTTGGAATACTACTTGTGGGGACCCATATCCAATACTGAGGTGCCAAAACACCAGCGCATACATTGGAAAGGGGTGATTGAGCATAACAAGCTTTGGGAAAATGTTAAAGAAATGGATGCACTTATAATGCCCTTTAAGGTGAATGATATTATAAGGGACGTGGATCCGGTTAAGCTTTATGAGTATATCAGCATGGGAAAAAAAGTTATTTCAGTAAAATATCCTGAAGTTAGTGGATTTAGTACATTTACACATTTTTACAAAAATGAAAAAGAATTTTATACTTGTATAGATGAAGTAATGAAAATAACGGATGATACGGATTATAAGCTAAATGAACAACTGGAATTTTTAAAAGAAAACAGTTGGGATATTCGATATAATAAAATTAAACAATATATATAAGAGAGGAAAAAAGATGAAAGTAATGAGTGTGTTTGGAACACGTCCGGAAGCAATTAAGATGTGTCCATTAGTTAAGGTTCTGGAAGCGACAGAAGGAATTGAAAGCGTAGTTTGCCTAACCGGTCAGCATAAAGAGATGCTGCAGCAGGTAATTGATATTTTTGGAACAAAGGTAAAGTACAATCTTAATATTATGAAACCAAGACAGACACTGACTACTATTACAAGTAGTATTTTGGAAAAGATAGAGCCGGTATTAATTGAAGAAAAGCCTGATATCGTTTTGGTACATGGTGATACAACTACATCATTTGTTGTTGCATTAGCGGCATTTTATCAGCAGATTCCAGTTGGTCATGTAGAAGCTGGACTCAGAACTTATGATAAATATTCTCCGTTCCCAGAGGAAATGAACAGATGTTTAACAGGTCGTATTGCCGAACTTCATTTTGCTCCGACTGAAAATAATAAAAATAATCTGTTGCGTGAGGGCATTAATAAAAATATTTTTGTTACAGGAAATACAGTAATTGATGCGTTCCAGACAACAGTAAAAGAAGATTACAAATTTAAAGAAAAAGCACTTGAAAATGTGGATTTGAAAAATAAAAAATGTATTTTGATGACTGCACACAGAAGAGAAAATTTAGGACAACCTCTAGAGAATATTTGCAATGCAGTAAAACGCATTGTTGAAAAATATGAGGATATTGAAGTTGTATATCCGGTGCATCTTAATCCTGCGGTACAGGAAGTTGCACATCGTGTGCTTGATGGGGTAGACAGAGTTCATTTGGTAGCACCTTTGGATGTAGAGGATATGCATAATATTATGGATCGCAGTTTCCTGGTAATGACTGACTCAGGCGGACTTCAGGAAGAGGCTCCAGCTTGTGGAGTTCCCGTGCTTGTACTTAGAACGGAAACTGAGCGCCCAGAAGCAGTTCAGGCTGGAACTGTAAAAGTAGTGGGTGTAGATGAAGAGGTTATTTTTAATGAGGCAGTAAATCTGATTGATAACAAATCTGAATATGAAAAAATGGCGCATGCAGTAAATCCTTATGGGGATGGACATGCGAGTGAGAGAATTGCTACATATATAGAGAATTGGTTTAAAGGTGAATAAATGAAAGATACAATACAGATTTTGAAAGATATATGGAAAGATAGATTATTGCTTTTTTCATTATCTACTAAGGATTTTCAAAGAAAGTATTCAGGTACTTTCTTTGGGATTTTTTGGGCTATTGCACAGCCGTTGCTCACAATAATTGTATATTGGGTAGCATTTCAATATGGATTTAAAAGTCCCGATGTAGATGCAATCCCATATGCTGTTTGGTTTATTTGCGGTATCGTTCCGTGGCTTTATGTAACGGAAAGTTTTAGTTCTGCAAGCAATTGTTTTATAGAATATAATTACCTGATAAAAAAAGTAAAATTTAATGTAGTAATTTTACCATTAGTGAAAATCTTATCAGCTTTTTACATTCACATATTCTTTTGTCTCATTGCTGTTGGGGTTGCAGTGGGACTTAAAGTATGGCCAACTGTTTATATTATTCAGTTGTTATATTATATGGTAGCTAATATAATATTACTGTTTGCGCTTTCTCTTATTACTTCATCAATTGTTGTTTTTTTTAGAGATCTGAATCAGATTATATCTGTTATTTTGTTAATTGGAATGTGGGGAACTCCTATTGCGTGGACTTTAGCTGGTTTTCCCGAAGCAATTCACAAATATTTTAAACTAAATCCATTCTTTTATATAATTGAAGGATATAGAGATGCTATTTTGGGCAGGCAGTGGTTTTGGGAACATCCACATTTAACCTTATATTTTTGGGTGTTTGTAATAATTTTACTTGTTATTGGTGGCCGTATTTATGTGAAATTGAGACCACATTTTGCAGATACAGTATAAAGGAAGAATGAAATGAGTCAGGAAGCGGAAAATAAAATTGTTGTAAAGAATTTATCTAAGACTTTTGATATGTATAATTCTCCAATGGATAAATTGAAAGAAGCGCTTAGTCCCAGGGGAAAAATAAGACACACAGAGTTTCACGCATTAACTGATTTAAGTTTTAATGTAAAAAAAGGAGAGATTTTGGGCATTATGGGAAGAAATGGTGCCGGAAAATCTACCTTGTTAAAAATAATTACGGGAATATTGGAACCGACTAGTGGAAGTGTGGAGGTGAGTGGCAGGATATCTTCGCTGCTGGAACTGGGGACAGGTTTCAATATGGAATATACAGGTATTGAAAATATTTATTTTTATGGTACTCTTATGGGATTTACCAAGAAACAAATGGATAAGAAACTGGATGATATTATAAAGTTTGCAGAAATAGGAGATTATATAGATCAAGTTGTGAAAACATATTCAAGTGGTATGTTTGCACGGCTTGCTTTTTCATGTGCAATAAATGTTGAACCTGAGATATTGATTGTCGATGAGATTTTAAGTGTAGGTGATATGAGATTTCAGGCAAAATGTTTTAATAAATTTAAAGAATTTAAAGAACAAGGTGTAACGATTTTGTATGTGGGACATGATGTTGGTATGATGCGTACATTTTGTGACCGATGCATGTGGATTAATAATGGAAAATTAGTAGCAGAGGGGGATCCTACATTTATAACGGCTCAGTTTACGGAATTTATGTATTTGGATGATACGTCGGATTTTACATTGTACCAGAAGTTTTCTGAGGAGAAATCAGCCGAACTGGATGAAAAAAATAATGCTGAAGTAATTGATGATACCCAAAAAGAAGATGGAAAAAAAGAAGAAGTTATTTGTACTGAAGAAGTTGCTGTAAAGCCTGTAATATCTGAAAAAAGTAAGTTCTCAGATTGTCTTGCGCATTGGGGAACAAATGTGGGAATGGTTACTTCAATTAGAATGCTTGGAGAAGATGGAAAAGAAAAAAATCATTTTGATCCATATGAAAAAATTAAGATACAAGTAGAATTTGAAGATAACTTTGAATTGGACTATGAGTCTTTTTCTGTAGCAGTTTCTATAAAAAATAAAGAGGGAACAGATTTATGCGTAAAAACTACATATGATGAAGATGTTTTCCTTAAAAAACAAAAAAAACACTGTATTACTTTCGAATTTAAAACAATGTTGGCAAAAGGGGAATATTACTTAGTGGTGGCATTGGAAAATAGAGAAAATATGAATCCGACATATTACGAATATATAGAAGGCGCAAAGTTTTTTAAAGTATTTTCTGATAAAAAGATTTTTGGTATATATGATGTTGATGCGAAAATAACGATTCAGTAATTAATGGAGGAAGTATGAATATTAATTCAAAAGAGTATTGGGATGAAAGATTTGATACTAATTGGTTAGATTACGCTGGAGACAAACAGACTTTATTTTTTGCAGAACTGTTATGTGGAATGTTGCCACAGAGTCTGGTGAATGAAATTCGTGAAAAAGAATATTCTGTGTGTGATATGGGTTGCGCATTAGGGGAAGCTGTACCAGTTTTCTGTCGGAAATTTGCTGTAGATGTGGATGGCATGGATTTTTCAGAAGAGGCTGTAAAAAAAGCAGCAGAAACATATCCTGAGCATAAATTTTGGGTTGGTGATTTGACAAAATTAAACGCTGAGAAAACATATGATGTAATTATCTGTTCTAATGTATTGGAACATTTTGTGAATCCATGGAAGATTGCAAAAAATCTTTCTGAAGTTTCAAATAAATATATGATTCTAATGTTTCCATACAAAGAAACGTTGAAAATTGATGAGCATATGTATCATTTTTCAGAGCAGGTTATACCAATGAAGATTAATGATTTTTCATTAGTATATGTTAATACTATTGATGGAAAAGCTTTCAAAAATTCTTACTATCCGGATCAGCAGGTACTGCTTGTATATAAGAAAAAATGTGAAAATATGGTACTGCTTTCGGATGTAACAGAAGGTAGTGTTGGAGCTCAGAAAAGAAAAGATGATGAAGAGTGGTTGTCAAGACTGGATATATTAAAGGAAGAATTAAATGCGTCTAATGCAGCGCTTAGAGAACAAATAGCGGGGAAAGATAAAGATATAGAAATTCTGAATGCTGCTATTCATGAAAAAGATTTGGTTTTACAAGAAGAAAAACAGAAATATGAAAATGAAAAAGCGCAGTTAGAAGCTGAAAAAGTGCAGTTGGAAGATGAAAAGTTACAGCTAGAAGCTGAGATAGAAACCGAAAAAGCACAATTTATTACGAGAATTTGTGATTTAGAAAAAGAAGTCGAAGAGCATAAAAATGTCATAAAGCAGACAGAAGATTTTAAAGCTCAAAATAGTGGGAATTTGAATGAGATTGATCTATTGAATAATATTATTCTTCAGAAGGATAATACCATCCTTCAAGCCCGTTCTTTATGTTTGAATATAAATTCCAAGACATCTTACAAATTATTATGTGCTTTTGCACGCTTTGTTAAACAGTTTTTATGTGGTTCTCTCGCAGAAAAAAAGAAGTTTCTTGGAATTTGTAAACGATGTATTACAAGAGAAAGCAGTGAATTTTCAAAGAATGACGGATACAATATGGTATTAAATATTGTTAATGTGTTGGATTCTGTGAATGAAATTGCAATTCCTAGTCAGGCAGTAGAAAAAATTCAGGATAATCAGAATAGTATATTGAGTACGGGAGCTACTTTTAATCAGATTAATCCTAATCAGATTAATTCAATTACAGAAAAATGTTTGGAGCAAACTTATAATAAATCGGATATAATTATTTTTTCTGTAATTAATTATGAATTCAGATATCAGCGTCCACAGCATTTTGCAGCTAGATTTGCAGAAAATGGTCATCGTGTTTTTTACATAAACGCCAATTTTGTAAGTAAGGATAGTATAAAAAGTGTTTCAAATAATTTATATGCAGTAGATTTCCATAATGAAAATTGTAATGCTATTTATTATGCACCGGATTGTGTCGATTTTGACCAATGGTTTAGAGAAAAAATGGACAATTTGGTTAATTTATATGCAATCAGCGATGCTGTTATAGTTTTAGACTATCCTAATTGGGTTAATGGGGCGGAATATCTGCGAAAGACCTATGGATTTAAAATTACAGTAGACTATATGGATGATTTTACTGGATTTTTGGGAACTACAACAAATGCGTTGAAAGATAATTGTATTCATATGCTGAAAACCAGTGATATGGTTGTCGCAAGTTCAAATTTCTTACGTGATATCGCGACAAAATATGCAAAGAAAATTAATACTGTAAGAAATGGAACGGAAGTAGATCATTTCTATAAAGCATTTGAGATGGAAAATCATAAACAGAGACCTGTTATTGGATATTATGGTGCTGTTTCACATTGGTTTGCGTGGGAAAAAGTATGCTATATTGCTCAAAATATGCCAGAAGCAGATATTGTTATTATTGGTGAGGTAACAGAACATAGGGATAAACTGGAAAAATATAAGAATATTAAATTATTAGGGGAAATGAAATATGAAGATTTACCTAAACACTTAGCGTACTTTGATGTTTGTTTGATCCCCTTTGATACTTCGACTGATTTGATTAAGGCAACAAATCCTGTAAAATTTTATGAGTATTTAAGTGCTGGAAAGAGAATTGTTGCGACGGAAATTCCGGAATTAGAGCCCTTCAGAGATGAATATGTTTATATGTCAAATGACGACCAGAAGTTTCTTGAATATGTTAAAATGTGTTTATCTCATGAGGATAATCTGAAAAGTAAAGAAGAATGTATTGCTTTTGCTCGTGAAAATGATTGGCAAAAGAGATATGAGAAATTTGCAGAAGCGTGTCAGGAGGCAGTTCCGAAGGTAAGTATTGTTGTTTTGACTTACAATAATCTGGAACTTAATAAATATTGTATTGACAGCATTTTGAATAAAACGGCATATCCAAATTATGAACTATTGATTTTAGATAATTGTTCAACGGATGGAACAGTGGAATATTTAAAAGAATTAGATAAAAAGCAAGATCCAAGAGTAAAAATTATTATCAATGAGAAAAATAGTGGTTTTGCAGGCGGTAATAATATTGCAATTGATCAAGCAACTGGTGATTTTATAATGCTTTTAAATAATGATACGGTTGTTACACGCGGTTGGCTGACAAATGTAGTTAAGCACATGAGCAATGATCCAAAATGTGGAATGTGCGGTTCAGTAACAAACTCCATTGGAAATGAAGCTATGATAGGTGTTAATTATAAAAATATAAGAGAACTGGACAGTTTTGCGTACCAATATACTAGAATGCATAATAACGAATTGTATACAGAGGTAGACCGTTTGGCAATGTTTTGTACATTGATACGTAAAGAAATTATGAATCAGCATGGAAAACTGGATGAAAATTATCAGGTTGGAATGTTCGAAGATGACGATTATGCTCAGGTAGTAGAAAAAGCTGGATACAAATTATTGATTGCTGAAGATGTATTTGTGCATCATGTGAATAATGCTTCTTTTAAAAAACTTCAATCCGAAGAATATAAAAAGATATTCGAAAAAAATAAGGAATATTTTGAAAAGAAATGGTCCGTTAAATGGAAAATGCCTAAATACAGAAATGGTGTAACGGCAGTGGTTAATGATGGAATGATGAAAATGCCAGTTAAATAAAAAATGTAATACTGTAGAAATTCTGCTGTTGAAAAACAGCAGAATTTCTACAGTATGTAAGTGCTTAGAAAGATTTTTATGGAGGAATAATGTGGCTTTTGCCATATAATGAGGGTATGAATAAAAAGTGTGTAAAAGTTGGAGGATGTTGCGCAGTCCTTTTTTTGGTTATAATACTTCCTGCATTAGTGATTGGAAAAGGAAGATTATTTATGAATGCGGATTTCAATTCGCAGCAAATTCCTTTTAATATTTTATGTAATAAGGCAATAAAAAATGGAGAATATTTTTGGAATTGGAATACAGATTTAGGAAGTAATTTTATTGCATCGTATTCTTTTTACAATATTGGAAGTCCTTTTTTCTGGATAATGCTATTGGTTCCGTCGAAGTATGTGGTTTATGCGATGGGTCCTTTATTAGTCCTTAAATTCATGGTTTCTGGTTGTTCTTCATATTTATATTTGAGTCAATATGTTAAAAATGGATATTTAGCGGCTATTGGTGCTGTGCTATATACTTTTTCAGGCTTTACATTTAGTAATTTATTCTATAATCATTTTATGGATGTAATAGCACTTTTTCCGCTTTTGCTATTGGCATTAGATCAAAATGTAAAAAATGGAAAAAAAAATTATTTTTCTATTATGGTGGCATTAATGGCAATGACAAACTATGTGTTCTTTGTTATGGAAGTTGTTTTTATAATTTTGTACTTTATATGCCAGGTGAGTGCAGGTGAATACAAAATAACATTAAAGAAATTTCTCAATTTAGCTATTGAATCTGTTTTAGGATTTTGCGCAAGTTGTATTATTGTGCTTCCTTCAGTTCTGGATCTTGTTGGAAATCCGCGCTCAATAGTTCATTTTTCAAATTATCGTGACATGTTGATTTATGCATTAAATCAGTATGTATTAATTATTAAAGCTGCATTTTTGCCATCAGATTTACAAAATGGAGCAGCATTATTTGAAAATCGTTACTCGTGTACAGAGTTATATTTACCAATGGTTGGAATGATTTTTGTAATTAGTTTTATTATTCATTGTAATAAAAAGAAAAATTTTATTTTCAACATGTTAATAGCCTGTATTTGCTTTTCCTTTGTTCCAGTTTTAAATAGTTCATTTCAGTTGTTTAATCAAGCGTACTATACAAGATGGTTTTTTATGTTTGTATTAGTTTTATCCTTGGCAAGTATAAAAGCGATAGAAAATAACTATGAAATAAAAACTGGTGCTATAATAAGCTGTATAATTATTTGTAGTTTATCAATTTATTTATATAAAGGAGACTATATAAATAATAATTTTTATATATGGATTTGGGTTAGTTCTTTATTGGGGATTGTTTTTACAGTTTTATTGGGAAAGAAAAAAGCTGAGAATACTTCTGTAAAAATGTTTATTGGAATTATATTTTTCGTACTTTTGAGTGGTGCAGGCCACTATTACAATACGTTTGACTATAATAACATTGATAGTTATTTTAATGATTTTATTGGGGAAAATAATGAAAATAGTCCAGATGATAAAGAGTTTTATAGAACCGAAAATAAAAATCAGTGGAATTCATCTATGGTATCTGATAATAAAGATATAATTTGTTGGAATAGTACGGTAAGCTCTTCTATTTTCTCATTTTATGAGAATGTTGGTGCCGGAAGATATGTTACTTCTTCACCAGATGATTCTTTATATGGTTTACGTGCATTATTGTCAGTGAAATATATTTATAATAAGGATAATGAGTGGTTAAATACTAAATTATATTCTTCGGATAATGTAAATACAATTTATGAAAATGTTGATTTCTTACCGATGGGATTTGGATATGATAATTATATATCTGAGTCAGAATATCAGGCTTTGCCAGTGGAAAACAGACATTTGGTATTGCTTAAAGCTCTTGTTTTAAGTGATGAGGACGTTCAAAAATATAATTCTCTTTTAAAAAAATTAGACAGTAGTGAGTTGGAGAACTTAAACTATGAATCATTTAAGCAGGATATCAATGAACGAAGAAAAGTCGTTTGTAATAATTTTCAACAGAAAAAAAATGGGTTTTCTGCTGAAATTGATTTAAAATCCGAAAAGATAATCTTTTTTAGTGTACCATATGAAAAAGGTTGGACTGCAACTATTAATGGTGAAAAAGCAGAGATACTAAAAGTAGATGATGGATTAATGGCAATTAAATGCCCAAAGGGACCAAACAACATACAATTTAATTATGTACCACAAGGTTTTGTGATTGGGGCAATGATATCAGTAGTAGCAGTGTTATTAATTGGATGCGGTGTATTATTAGCTCAAAAGGCGAAAAGGTAGAAGTAATGTATGGAAAAAGAAAGAGGATTTAATTTTAGTAGAATCTCAAAGAAAAAAATATTTAATATAATTTTTTTTATACTTTTTATAATGCTTGATTTTAAGATTATAATGAATATAAATATGGAAAGTATCAATTTAAAACAAGCATTTATAATATTGTTTGAGAATGTGCTTGCACTAGTAGTATTGTTAAGAAACGAAAACGCTGATAAGAAAAATACATTTATTATAAGAATCATAAATGTTTTCTCAGTATTTGCAAGCCCTTTTGGGGCTATGGTATTGGGGCAATTAATTGTAGGCGATGGAACATGGGGGCTTTATCCAGAATATATATGTATAAACCTTATTTTGTATATGTGTGTGTACATAATTTTATTTATGATTATAAAAAAGGCGCATATTACAATTTGTTTATATTTTATGTTGGTAAGTGTTTTAGCGCTTACGAATTATTTTGTGAATATGTTTCGTGGTACGGCGTTTGTTTTAATGGATATAAATAGTGTAGGAACTGCACTTGAAGTGGTTGGAAATTATAGGTTTGAAATATCTACTGCTATATGTTTATGTTTATTTGCTACGTTGATATTTTTATTATATCAAATTGATTTTCAAACATTAGATGTAACGTTATTAGGAATTAATTCTGGATGGCTGCGGTGCGTAATTGTTTTAGGAATTGTAATAGGACTATATTGTGGAAAAAATTTTTTTGAAGCAGAAGATTTATATATGTGGGCTATCAATGGAGAATATATAAATAAAGGATATTTATATAAACTATTAAATGAATTTAAATATTTGGAAGTTCAAAAACCAGAAGGCTATTCGATTGAAAAAGTAGATGAAAGTATTTCAGAACTGGTTGGAGACAAGAACATTGGAACTAAAAATATGTTAACTACTCCAAAGAATTTAATTGTCATTATGAATGAAAGTTTAGCTGATTTTGGGGAATTTAGTAATTATATTGCTTCTGAAGACGTTTTATCCTATATTCATAGCTTAAATGGAAATGCAAGGAAAGGATTTTTATATGTTCCATCTTTTGGTGGTGGAACTTCTGATACAGAATATGAAGTGCTGACAGGAAACAGCAAAGAATTTATGCCAGTAGGTAGTAATGCATATCAATTATATTGTAAAAGATTGCAGTATGGATTGGCAAATACATTGAAAGAACAAAACTATACTACTATAGCAATACACCCTTATTATGCTAATGGATGGAACCGTCCACAAGTATATTCCAAAATGCAATTTGATGAGTTTATAACATTAGAAAATTGGGGAGAAGAGATAAATAATATTCGTGAATATGCAAGCGATAGATCCGCTTATAATAAGATAAAGCACATAGCTGAAAATAAAGATGATGAAAATCTATTTATTTTTTGTGTTACAATGCAAAACCATGGTGGATATGATGAAAATTCTGCCAATGGTTTTAAAACGAGTGTTTCATTATCTTACTCAGCAGAATATCCAATGGCAGAAACTTATTTATCTTTAGAAAAAGAATCTGATGCGGCATTTAAAGAATTAGTAGAATATTTTGAAAGTGTAGATGAACCGACAATGCTTGTTATGTATGGGGATCATTGGCCAAGTCTTGAGGAAGGATTTTTTTGGGCACTTTTTGAAAAAGATGTTAATACTTTAAACTGGAAGGAAGTACAGCAGGAACATCGTACGCCATATATAATATGGACAAATTATACTTTGGATTCAGAAAATGAAGATATGAGTTCAAATTATTTTGGAAGTTACATTTTAGAGCAAGC
>OLRX01000906.1_pt1 | contig 24221 bp, 19 predicted proteins | sample 1672991 | NCBI WGS metagenome assembly OLRX01 (sample SAMEA3136744, study PRJEB25190) | human gut metagenome | biome: human gut; feature: human-associated habitat; material: faeces | place: Austria | collected 2013
TCTTCTCCGTTGTCCGATGTAACTTGATAAAATCTACTTGAATCACCTGTTGGATCATTTTCAGCACAAAATTTCTTATATTCATTTACGGTGGCTTGTATAAATTCATAATAAGAACGAAATGCTTTAAATGTCTTTTTAGATGACATCAATTTCATTTGTGGTTTCAGAGCAATCAGAGAATCCAGATACTCTTGCTCAAAAACTTTTTTTCTCTCTTTCAGTGCAAGCTCTACTTGATTGTAAAAGGAAAAATAAATTTCCGCTCGTTTTTCTAACAGCCATTTTTTCACTTCATTTTTATGGCTGCTCCAGGCAGTTACTTTTGTCGTGATAATCGCTGTCAGAATAGAAAGTGAAGCTGTTAAAAGAGCAGTTTGCCATGCTTGCAAAATTTACACCTCCAACTCCTTAAAGGTCAGCAGCTTATCTCGATAATATTCATACTGCTTTTGACGAGCTTCGATTTCAGCTGGCAAGCCGCTTGTCAAGTCGTTACAGAGCGCATCAAAGCAGTCGAGGATGTTAACAATGTGCTTTTGTTCTTCGAGAGAAGGAACTGGTACAGGATATTCGTTTAACATAGGACGACGAATAGATGATACTGAACCATGAAACATTGTTTTTTGTATATATTCCAAGAATGTTGATTTCATATAATAAAAATAATACTTAGGTAATACTGCTGTAGTGTTAAAATGTATTCTATAAGCTCGTTGATGAAGAGCGTATTTCCCCTCTACATAATGGAATACTTTTCCAACGCCAACTCCGTCGCCAGCTGTAATAATTGCAGTTTCATCATATTCATATTGATTTTTTTTGAGCGGTTCTTGTGATCGAACAAAAAACGGATATAACCCACTTTCTACAGCTTCATTTGTATTGCTGCTACCTGTTCCGATGTCAGCAATTTCCGCTAATTTAAGTATTTTAACAGAATCATTCAGATTGAATAACTCTTTAGTATAATACTCATACTGCTTTTTTCTTGCGGTAAGCTCTGCGGTAAGTTCTGAGGTAAGTTCTGAGAAATTGTCCAGAATGCGGACAATTTCACTTTGAACGGGAAGCGGAGGGATGGGCATTACAAAATCTTCTGTTACTCTCAGAGATATCTGAGGTAATGAACCCATACCAGAGGCAGCTTCTCTAAATCTTTCTATATTATTTTTCAAAACATAATAGAGATATTTGACAGATGTTTTTTCCTTATGTGTATATGCCCACATCTCATTTTTGAATGTAAATGGACTTTCATAGTATACCGCATCAATTACACCACGAGATTGAACCAATACCGCTGGAACCCTAGTGATATTAGCATTTGGAATATCTTTTTCGTGTGCATCGATGACCGTTTTACCGCCTGCAAAGATGCGAATATCACCACTATCGCTTTGAATTTCTTTCATTTTACTAGCGGTGATTGGTGTACCTTTCAGCCTTTGATATTCCTCTTTTATAGCTTTAAATTCCACCCCGTCCGGACAAAGCTCCTGTATCAATTCTTCCAGCTTACTCACTGTCATCACCTCCATGGCTGAATCCTATTTTCTCCAATGCTTTTTGGATTTCAGCATTCTTTTGAATTTCTTCTTCTTTCTTTTTCACGTTTTCAATAATTCCAACCACTAAGCTGCGGAGCGGTTCGTATTCTCGCAAAGCGGTTTCCTCATCTGCATTTCCATGGGCGATATTACTGAGCCTCTGGAAAAGTTTATAGCCGTCGTCGGAGTAGATAACCGGAATGATAGAACATTCTGCATCTACAGCCCTTATGACTTGATCGAATGGTTTTGATTTTCCATTAGGCTTATATACTTCTACTCCGGCCCTGTGTCCAACCTCCAGCGTTATTTGCTCAAACGCTGACCGTAAGTAAATGACCGCCCCGGCACCCAGCCGTTCTTTGTATGCAATTTCCGCCTTTCCCAACCATTCTGAAAACTTATCTTCCGTTTCGATAGGTAGTTTTATTGTATCTGGAAGTTTGAAGCTTTGCTTAACCACACTCACTCTTGGAGAATTTGCAGAAATATCATCTACCCCAACCAAAAACCATGCTTGCACATAAGGATGACACGCCCTGCATTTGGGATTGTCCTCCTCATAGTCCATGCATCGCAATTGGCAATCAATACTGATCATCGAATTATTGACAATCAAACAATGAAGCCGTTTGGGAGAAATAAAGGAAACACTATCCTTACACGCTGTGGAGTAAAATGGAAGAGTAATGGTGCCAATTTGAATTTCTATAAAATCTCCGGCACTAATAAAGCGAATCTCTTCCGTTTCTTCTTCTTTCACTGTCGTGTATTTTTCCCAATCAATAAATGATTCAATTTCACCGCTGTTTTTACTTTTATCGGATAACCTACTGCTCAGCCTCATAGTTATCCCTCGATTTCTGCGATAATCTTCGCAATCTCATCTCGCAATACCTGTTCTCTGGCCACAATTTTCTCAATATCGGCATTGAGTTTTGTAATATCAATTACTTCCCGGGTGTCCTCCGGCTGTACATAGGTGCTAACCGAGAGATTATATTCGTTTTTGGAAATTTCCTCGTAAGGTACGCAGCGGGCAAAGTGGTCAGTATCGACACGGGAAACAAATGTATCTACAATTTTCTTGATATGATGCTCTCTCAACTTATTGTTATTGGTAACTTTCTCACATTCAGCGGAAGCGTCAATAAACAGTGTACGGTTATCCGTTTTGTTCCGCTTCAATACCATGATACAGGTGGCAATGCTGGTTCCATAAAATAAGTTGCTGGGCAGCTGGATCACACAGTCAATAAAGTTGTTGTCAATCAAATACTGACGGATCTTTTTTTCAGCTCCGCCACGGTACATAATGCCAGGGAAGCAGACAATTGCTGCTGTACCATTGCTTGCAAGCCATGCCAACGAATGCATAATAAATGCAAGATCAGCTTTGGACTTTGGTGCCAAAACTCCGGCAGGAGAAAAACGGGGGTCGTTGATCAACACCGGATTGTCGTCTCCCTCCCATTTAATGGAGTATGGAGGATTGGAAACAATTACTTCAAAGGGTTCATCATCTAAGTGCTGCGGATGCGTCAGCGTATCTTCATGCGCAATATCAAACTTATCATAATCAATATCGTGCAGGAACATATTGATACGGCAAAGGTTGTAGGTAGTCAGGTTGATCTCCTGTCCAAAAAAGCCAAGGCGAACATTCTCTTTTCCAAGGATTTTTGCTGCCTGTAAAAGAAGCGAACCGGAACCGCAAGCAGGGTCATAGACTTTGTTGACTTCTGTTTTCCCCACCACCGCTATACGAGTCAGCAGTTCGGAAACTTCCTGCGGGGTAAAGAATTCGCCTCCGCTTTTCCCAGCATTGGATGCGTACATACTCATCAGATACTCATAGGCATCACCAAAAGCATCAATGGAATTATCCTTATAATTTCCAAGCTGCATATCCGCAATGCCATTCATAAGCTTTACTAAGTTTGCGTTACGTTTGGCAACAGTTGCCCCCAGTTTATTACTGTTTACATCGATGTCATCAAACAGCCCGGAAAAGTTATCTTCGCTTTCGCTGCCTTTTGCGGACTCCTCAATATGGTTAAACACTGCCTCCAAGGTCATGTTCAAATTTTCATCGGCAGCAGCCTTTTTTCTCACATTACAGAAGAGCTCAGACGGAAGAATGAAGAAACCTTTGGTCTGAACCAAATCTTCCCGAGCCTGTTCTGCCTCGTCGTCAGATAACTGGGCATAATCAAAGCCCTCATTTCCAGCTTCGATTTCCCCCTCGTTGATATAGTTTGTCAAGTTTTCGGAGATGTAGCGGTAAAACATCATACCAAGCACATAGGATTTAAAATCCCAACCATCTACACTTCCACGCAATTCATCTGCTATCGCCCAAATCGCTTTGTGCAGTTCATCACGCTCTTGATCCTTTTTCATATCGGCCATTGTTATTACTCCTTCTCTTCGGGAATGATTTCCATAATATCGTCTATTGTGCAGCCCAAAACGCTGCAAATTTTTACAAGTACCTCGACACGAACGTCCTCGTTTTTTCCCAGCCGTGCCATGGCGTTGGTACTGATCTTTGCTTCTTTAATTAGCTGCGTTTTGCTCATATGTTTATCAATCAATATTTTCCATAATTTGTTGTAGCAGATAGCCATTTTATACCTCCTGCTTAGTTCCTAATGCATATTTACATCCATATTAAATGTAGCATAAAACGTCTCAAAAATCAATTTATATTTGAGCTTTGCAATCGAACCTGATTGCTCATTTTAGTGAAAAAGTAAGGCTCACTGCTGGTTACCTCCAGCAGTGAGCCTTTTATGGGTTGTAATATTCCTTCGCAAAATTTACCCTTGACAAATCTATTCTCACTATACGATCGTTTTCAGCAGGCAGACTGTAGTTGCACCTTAGAGATTCAGGTGGATACATCCCAGCGTCTGATTGAAAAAGTCCTGGCAAATGAGATTGATGTAATCCTCCTAAATCAGCCCCAAAAGACAAACGGTCTCATCAGCCGCTGCATCTTCAGTGACCGCCTGCTCCTTGCCATACAGCAATCCAATCCCGCTACTCACTCAGCTTATACGGTTGAGGGGGACAAATACCGGCATCTTCCCGTGTCAGCCCTGGAAAACTGCTGCTTTATCACATTTCCCAAAGGGCGCACGGTCCGGACCGTATTTGACCAATTTTGCACGGAAAATAAGCTCTCGCCCCATATTGTACAGGAAACTCCCCATATCCGGACTGCCTGCAAACTGGTTTCCCGTAATTACGGCGCAGCATTCGTATTCGATATTCCATCGGAATTAGAAAATCTGGACAGTACCTGTGAATGCTTTTACGTAGATTCTGACTGCCTGAATATTGATTATTCTCTGGCTTACAGCGCTGCCAGCCCGGTAGGAAGAGAGCAGAAACGGATTCTGCAGATGATTCGTGAAACAGTCGCCAATGTTCACCAAGAGCGGTATCTGCCGAAAATTTCCGAAAAAAGTTAAGGTGTTACCGCCCCGATTCAAGTCAAAACGGATAGAGCTTTTGCTCATGGAGCTGGGGTGTCATGGTATCCCCAAGCTCTCTGTCCGGATGGTAATGTATGCCAAACAGCCGCTGAATCTCAGTGAGGCTCCCACGTTTCACAGCCTGCTGCAAAATCTGCTCTGCCTCCTCCTGCGAATAACCGGCAGCCAGCAGCGCCCGGAAAAAATCATCTGCCCGTTTCCCAAATGCTGCATTATCCGCCGACAGCTCCAGCTTTCGTCCTTCATACTTTGTATCAAAGGCAGAGCAGATCTGTTCATCGTCAAGCTTCGGGTAACGTCCTTCAAATACCATCATGTTCTTTTGGAGCTTTGCCGATTTTGGAGGCATTGTTTTGGGATAGCCCATACTCAGAAGAATTACCGGAAATGTCATTTCCGGAAGATCATACATCTCCTTTAGCTCTGGAACGCAATCCATCACATGGCCCACAAAGCAGGAGCCGATTCCGCATAGCCATGCGGCGGATTCAATGGCCTGAGCGCTTAGGAGCGTATCGTCCCAGGCAATAAAAAAATGGCTTGTACTGCGGTTTTCCACAAAGGGCGCCTGACGGCATCGGCTGTATCTGGCCAGCTTATACCAGTCCAGAACAAACAGAAGGTTCACGTCTGCTCCGGCAATAAATGGATATTTTAACAGCTGGCTTAATTTTTTTGCCTGTGCTTTATCCCGCTCCATCAGAATTGAAAATGGCTGCAAATTGCCGCCGCTGCCGGTATTAAGGCCCGCCTGCAGAATCTTCTCCATCACCTCATCTGGGATTCTCTCCTCCCGATAGCTTCTGACAGAACGTCTTTCCGCCATTCTTTCTACCGCATTCTCATACTCATACGACATGCTTTTTCCACCTTCCCTTTTATGTATATCGTCTCGTAATTGCTTAATGGTACTATACCAAATTTTTAACCGGTCGGAAAATATATCTTTTCTTATCAGGTATAGATTTCCTCTATAGCAGGCTAGCTTATTTGTAATTTCCCAAACAGAGAGTTTCTGATACAATCAAAAGCAGGAAGAATGCAAAGGAAAGGAGAATGTTATGAAACACTACGTTTATGTTGGCTCCCGCACTACCAGAGAGCGCAATGCCCGGGGAAATGGTATTGAAGTCTACGAGACCGACTACAGCACCGGAATTTGGAGGCACATCCAGACAGTAGGAGGCCTGGAAAATCCCTCTTACCTGTGTATGGATAAGACCCACAATTATCTTTATGCAGTTCACGGCGATCAAACTCATGCCAGCGCGCTGAAGATTGACCATGAATCTGGCTGCCTGTCCCTGATCAATACCGTAGATATTCATGGACAAAACCCAGTTTACCTGATTCCGGACAAATCCAATCAATTTATTTTAATTTCATGTCTCGGGACTGAAAACATTGTTGCAGTTAGAAGGAATAGCGATGGCAGTCTGGGAAACGTCGCATTTAACTATCACCTGCCCGGGGCAGAAGAAGGCAAAAATTCCTGCCCTCATCAAATTTTCTATGACCGTCATGAAAAGTATCTGATTGTTTCCGCAAAGGGCGGACGAGATATTACAACCGGAGCAAAAACAGGCATCAATGTCTTTACTTTTTCTCCTGAAGAGGGCTTCCTGCCTGTTTTCACTTTAGGAGGACGAAATTTGGATGAATGTCGTCATGTGGCAGTTCATCCCAACAACCGCTTTGTATATCAGGTAAATGAACGGCGAAATGTTGTAATATCGTACCTTTTAAACGAAGAAACCGGAGAAATGATTCCATTCCAAACTTCCCAGACACTGCCGGATAACTGCGCGGATCCCAAGCTTATTTTGGCCAGCGGTATTGATATAACCAAGGACGGAAGATATCTCTATGTCTCTAACCGCGGACACGACAGCGTAGCGCTTTTTGAGGCAGATCCGATTTCCGGAAAACTTTCTTCCCTGGGCTTTGTTCCTTCTATGGGCGATTTTCCACGATTCCTGGGAATCGATCCGGAATCCCGGTTTTTATATGTAGCCAATGAACGAAGCGACAATATCGCCCAGTATGAAATTCAAAAGGACGGCTATCTGGTGCTGACGAGTCAAAAAATCCGTACCGGAAGTCCCGTATGTATTCTGTTTGCTGATTTTTCAATCCCATTTTGTACTGGTCGAAGAATTTAGGTATCTTGCAAAAAAAATCTGCATATGCTATAATGCCAGTAGGCAAAACGATAGAGTGTTCCATGCGGAACAGCGAAGGCCCAGGAGGTGCGAACTCCTGGGCCTTCTTCCTATTTTGTGTAGTTAGGCTTCTACAGGCTGGTTACCGACTACTTATCGCCGTCCAACCATTTGTTGATGAGGTGGCAAACCACACCAGCCGCGACAGCGATGAGAAACGATAGAGCGTATTCCACGCGAAACACCTCCTCTCCGTTACCAGATTGGAGGCGGTAACGTATGCATTATAGCATAGCTACGGTTATCTCGCAATTAAAACAGACCAGAGATTTGCCCGTAGGTCAGTCGGTTTCCACATCCGGCTTCCTTCGGACCCCACCTCACGATGACACTCTTGCCATTGGCTGCACTCTTTCCACTGCCGGGAGGGTCAGAGACTTTCACCTCTTAGAACGTGCACCGCCAGACGCACTAACTGCGAAGAAGCCGCCTGCCCGAAGGCAGACGGCTTCTTCCAAACACAAAGGATAAAGGTATTTTCCCGTAAGGGAATCGATTATTTACCGTAGTAAGCTTTTAAATACATCTCTTTGATCTCGCTCATCAGCGGGTATCTGGGGTTGGCGCCGGTACACTGGTCGTCAAAGGCGTTCTCCACCATCTCATCCAGGGTATCCAGGAAATATTTCTCATCTACGCCGTAATCGCGGATCGTAGCTTTCACGCCAACGGCCTTCTTTAACTCCTCAATCTTCTCGATGAGCTTCTTCACAGCCTCAGCGTCGTCCTTGGCCTGGATTCCGCAGAATCTTGCGCACTCGGCATATCTGGCCCGAGTATGGGGATACTGATACTGGGAGAAGGTTCCCATCTTCGCGGGAGCTTCCGCTGCGTTAAACTCCACTACCAGGGAGATTAACAGGGCGTTGGCAATTCCATGAGGCAGGTGATGGTAAGCACCCAGCTTGTGCGCCATGGAGTGGCATACACCCAGGAAGGCGTTGGCAAATGCCATACCAGCCATACAGGAAGCGTCGGCCATCTTCTGACGGGCTTCTACGTTTCCGGGCTCATTGTAAGCGGTAGGCAGGTAGTCAAATACGTTCTTCATAGCCTTTAATGCCAGGCCATCGGTGTAGTCCGTAGCCATTACGGAAGCGTAAGCCTCCAGAGCGTGGGTCAGTACGTCAACGCCGGAAGCGCTGGTCAGGCCCTTGGGCTGGCTCATCATATTGTCGGTATCCACGATTGCCATGTTCGGCAGCAGCTGGTAGTCAGCCAGCGGATATTTAATTCCAGTCTCCTGGTCGGTAATAACAGCGAACGGAGTTACCTCGGAGCCGGTACCGGAGGAGGTGGGAACGGCTACAAAGTAGGCCTTCTCGCCCATTTTCGGGAAAGTATATACACGTTTCCGGATATCGATAAACCGCATGGCCATATCCATGAAATCTGCTTCCGGATGCTCATACAGTACCCACATAATCTTGCCTGCGTCCATGGCGGAGCCGCCGCCCATGGCGATAATCACATCGGGCTCAAACTCTCTCATCAGCTTTGCTCCGGCCTGAGCATTTGCCAGGGTGGGATCGGGCTGTACATCGGAGAATACGGTATAGGTGATACCCATCTCGTTGAGACGGTCGGTAATAACATGGGTATATCCGTTCTTGTACAGGAAGGAGTCGGTTACGATAAAGGCTCTCTTCTTGCCCATAACTTCCTTTAACTCTCTGAGCGCAACCGGCAGGCAGCCCTTCTTAAAGTATACCTTCTCAGGCGCACGGAACCACAGCATATTCTCTCTCCTCTCCGCAACGGTCTTGATATTCAGCAGGTGCTTCACGCCAACGTTCTCTGATACGGAGTTTCCGCCCCAAGAGCCGCAGCCCAAGGTCAGAGAAGGAGCCAGCTTAAAGTTGTACAGGTCGCCGATACCGCCGTGAGAAGAAGGAGTATTGATCAGAATACGGCAGGTCTTCATGCGCTCTGCGTGCTTCATGATCTTTTCAGTCTCATTTACATTGATAAACAGGGAGGAGGTGTGGCCATAACCGCCGTCCGCTACCAGGCGCTCCGCCTTGTCCAGGGCCTCGTCAAAGGTTTTTGCCTTGTACATCGCCAGTACGGGGGAGAGCTTCTCATGAGCAAACTCCTCGCTGATGTCCACAGACTCTACCTCACCGATCAGAATCTTGGTATCAGCAGGAACCGTCACGCCGGCCAGCTCCGCGATCTTGGCCGCAGGCTGTCCTACAATCTTGGCGTTTACGGAACCGTTGACCAGAATGGTCTTGCGGACCTTGTCAATCTCGCCGGGCTTTAAGAAGTAGCATCCTCTGTATTCGAATTCTTTCTTAACGTCATTGTAGATGGACTCCAGAACCGTAACGGACTGCTCAGAAGCGCAGATCATGCCGTTGTCAAAGGTCTTGGAGTGGATGATGGAGTTTACCGCCAGCTTTACATCGGCCGTATCATCGATGATTACCGGAGTATTTCCGGCTCCTACGCCAAGAGCGGGCTTTCCGGAAGAATATGCGGCCTTTACCATGCCGGGGCCGCCGGTTGCCAGAATCAGATCCGCATCTCTCATTACCTCATTGGTCAGGTCCAGAGAAGGCACATCGATCCATCCGATGATTCCCTCAGGAGCGCCTGCCTTCACCGCTGCGTCCAGAACTACCTTGGCAGCCGCGATGGTACACTTCTTCGCTCTGGGGTGGGGAGAAATGATGATGGCGTTTCTGGTCTTCAGGCAGATCAGAGTCTTAAAAATCGCGGTGGATGTGGGGTTAGTCGTAGGAATAACCGCCGCAATCAGGCCGATGGGCTCCGCCACCTTCTTGATTCCATACTCCTTGTCTTCCTCGATAACGCCTACGGTCTTGGTATTCTTGTAGGCATTGTAAATATACTCTGCTGCGTAGTTGTTCTTGATTACCTTGTCCTCTACTACGCCCATGCCGGTTTCCTCAACGGCCATCTTTGCCAGAGGGATCCGCATCTTGTTTGCTGCGCTTGCCGCCGCATAGAAAATTTTGTCTACCTGCTCCTGGGTATAGGTAGCGAAAATCTTCTGAGCTTCTCTCATGGCGTTCATCTTCGCAATCAGTCCGTCTACGCTGTCAATGACTTCAGGAACGATCTGCTGGGTTTTCTTTGCCATTTCCTTTTCCTCCATTTTCCTTGTGTTTGTGTTTTGATCTATTGAGTTGATTGTTAATTAATTATCAATCTCACTGTCTGCATTATATATTATTGTTAAAAAAATGTCAATACATTTTTCTGTAAAAAAATCATCTGTTTTATGCTATGATAATATTAAATTGTACCAGTCCCTTTCCCAGAAGTCTGGTGCCTCAAATTCATCAAGGAGGAAACGTATATGGATTACCCCACTCTGGAAGAAGTTCGTAAACGGTTTGCCCATGACCGCTTTGCCACGGAAAGCGGGGCTGTCATCGAAGAAGTACGGGAGGGCTATGCCCGCTGTTCTATGTCTATTACCCCCTTCCACCTCAATGCCGCCGGCGCTGTGATGGGCGGCGCTATTTTTACTCTGGCGGATTTTACCTTCGCAGTCGCCGCCAACTGGAACCAGCCCCTTCATGTCTCCCTCACCTCCCAGATTACTTATCTGGCCGCAGCCAAGGGAAAAAAGCTGATTGCTCAGGCGCGCATGGTCAAAGAGGGCCGCAGCACCTGCTTCTATATTACGGATGTGACCGATGACCTGGGCAATGTGGTCGCCCAGGTTACAACCAGCGGGTTTGTGAAGGCTTAGGAGGGGATGTCCTGCGTTATCTCCCTTTCATGTTATTTACATAAATTGTACTTCGTGAAGCACCTTCTTTTCTCAGCCAGCCGCTTTTAACCATTTTTCCTAAAATCTCTCTGGTTCTGCGCTGTTTTATACCAAGAAGTTTCATTGCCTGTGCCGTTGTAATACTGGTATTTTCTAGCACATACTTATAAATTTGCTGTTCCTGTTCAGTTGCCGGCAATTTATCGGCGGTTTTCCGGCGGTTTTCCGGCGATTTTCCGGCATTATCAGGGACAGCAGCGCCATCAATCTGTCCCCGGTATATATTAATGCGCAAATCAACCTCACCGCCAATGAACTCCGGTTCCCGCAGACCAGCGGCTTTTACCTTACCGATGATTCTGGGAATGCCGCTTCCCCAATGCTCAATTAAATTCATATAAGAAAACGCATACGCAAGAGCTTCGTTGCGAATCTGAGAATATCCTTCTTTCATACGCTCTAACGTTTGCCCCATTGGCAATTTTCCTGGGGAAGTGATTTCTAATCGGTTATCATATATCGCAACCTGTATATTGCCGTGGTCCAGATAACTGCGGTGTACCGCTGCATTGATAATCAGTTCACGAATAGCATCCGGCGGAATTTCATAAACATCCTGGCGATAAAGCCCCACAATGGTAGCACCCAGATAAATATTTCGCAGGACAAACTGAAATGCTTCCTCTATTTGCTCCCAGATTGGACCGGTATACTCCCGACGGTCGACAAAAACCTCTTTGGTCGTTCCCTTGAACACACCGCATTGCGTTGCAACATGAAGTCCTCCGCACCCGGTTAAAATGGCATAGGCATTGGACGGGTAATCTTTTCCATCACGCTCAATCAGCACACCCCAGGAGCGGAGCTGCTGCCTGCCAACCTCTTTGACCGATGTTTTCTGCTCCTCATTGTGAGCGTTCTTGATTGCCTGCTCCTTCATGGCTTTGCAAAGAGCGTCAATATCTTCATCCGTGACATTCAATCCGGGACACAGAGTCTGGTCGAAGTAGCGGTTGCTCCCCTCGAGCATCAACTCTTTTATCATGTACTCATCGGCAAGGCGGGTAGTTCCGGGCGACACGGACATATACGCCGCCATCTTTGCCGAGAGCTTTGACATAATATGGCCGCTGTCTGCCCCCGGAAATCTCTACTACAATAATCGTCCTTCCATCAACCGTCTGCAGCGTAATATCCGGAATGATTGCCGGTTCACAGCTATCTGACACTGCGTTGGCAATGGCATCCATTTTTTTGAACACATCTTCCTTATCAAAGCCAATCACTTCTCTGGTTTTATCAGCAATTCCGAAAATGATTTTTCCTCCGGTTCCGTTTGCAAAGGCAACAATTACTTGTTGGGACATCATTCCCATCACCTTTAAACATCATCTGCGATAATGACTACACATTTATTCTGAATTTGTCAAATATTTTTGATTTTTGAACAAAAAAGAGCAGAACATGTATTTATACATATTCCACTCTTAGATAACTTGTCTTATCTTAATGACATTAGGCTAACGACAACCGTCCATTTCTCCGTTCCATATTATAATTGAACGGAGAAATGGCCTGGCAGAAGGTTCGGTTCTAAAAAAGTCCGTATTCTCTGGAAGCGCCTCTTCCCTGCATGTCAAGGGTTAAAAATCGATATTAGCCAACAGCCCCTTTCGACTGTCTACCTGCACATCTCCTCATTGCTATACAGCTCCATACCGCCCTCCAGGATCGCCTTCCCGGCGGAATCCCCGTCGGAAGCCTTGACGATCATGGCCCGGCGGTCCGCGGAAGCCAGGGCATACATATACTCGATGTTCAGCCCCTGGCTGCAGAGAATGTGGGTCATCTTGTGCAGAGCTCCCACCTTATCCTCCAGCTTCACCGCCAAAACGTCCGTGAGCATGGCTGAAAATCCTTTTTCCCTCAGAGCGTCCTTTGCCCGGTCCGGATCGGAAACCACCATCCGGAGCATGCCGTACTCCGTCGTATCCGCCATGCTTAAGGAGAGAATATTGATGTTCTCCTGCCGCAGCACATCGGTCACCTGCTCTAAGCGTCCTTCCCTGTTTTCAATAAAAACCGATAATTGCTTTACAAACATTGTTCAATTCCCCCTTTACGATAATTTTCTCTTATCAATCACATGCTGAGTCTTTCCCATGCTGCGCTCGATTCCCTTGGGCTCCACCAGCTTCACCTTCACGGACAGTCCAATAGCCTGCTGAATCACATGGGCGATCTTGGCCGTCAGATTCTCCAGCTCCCGGATCTCATCGGAGAAGAACCGCTCCTCCACCTCTACCTGAACCTCCAGGGTGTCCATGTTGTTGACCCGGTCCACGATCAGAAGGTAATGAGGCGTTGTCTCTCCCATCTCCAGAAGAGCCGCCTCAATCTGGGAGGGGAATACATTGACGCCGCGGATGATCAGCATATCGTCGGTTCTTCCGGTGAATCTGGCGATACGGGCTGTGGTACGGCCGCAGGCGCAGGGGCTGTGGTCGATGCTGGTCAGATCCTTGGTGCGGTAGCGGATTAAGGGCAGGCCCTCCTTAGTCAGAGTAGATATAACCAGCTCTCCGGTCATTCCGTCCCGCAAGGGCTTTAAGGTCTTCTGGTCCACAATCTCAGGAAGGAAATGGTCCTCATGAATATGGAGGCCGCAGTGATAACTGCAGTCCGTGGCCACGCCAGGTCCCATGATCTCGCTGAGGCCGTAGATATCGTGGGCCTGGATTCCAAGATACTGCTCAATCTGGCTTCTCATCCCCTCCGTCCAGGGCTCCGCCCCATTTAAAGAAGCCTTCAGGCGAATCTTGTCCCGCACTCCCATCTCCCGGATGGTCTCCCCAATATGCAGAAGGTAGGACGGGGTACACATGATGCCTGTAACCCCAAAGTCAATCATCATGGTAATCAGCTTCTTGGTATTTCCGGTGGACATGGGAACTACGGTAGCCCCCAGTTTCTCCGCCCCGTAGTGGGCTCCAAGACCTCCCGTAAACAGGCCGTAGCCGTAGGCCACCTGGATGATGTCCTCCTTTCCAAGACCTGCCATGGTAATGCACCTGGCCACACACTCGCTCCAGATATCGATATCCCGGCGTGTGTAGCCCACCACCGTGGCCTTTCCTGTGGTTCCGCTGGAAGCATGGATTCGGGTAATCTGGGAATTGGGAACCGCGAACATGCCGAAGGGATAGGTCTCCCGCAAATCGTCCTTGGTGGTAAACGGAAGCTTATCCAAATCCTCAATTCCCTTGATATCTCCCGGTTCCAGACCTAAGGCCTGCATCTTTTTCCGATAATATTCCACATTGTGGTAAACCCGGTCCACCAGCTTGACCAGACGGGCGCTCTGGAGGTTTTCCATCTCATCCCGGCTCATACATTCTTTTGTTTCATTCCAAATCATGGCATTTGCCACCCCCTGTTATTTTTTCTGCTCATGTTGTAACTGTTCAGAACAGCTCATCGTTTTCCCGCCGTCCTGAACTGTTACGTTCTGTTATACGGAAAGGCTGTATCCCGCCTCAAAAGCCTGAAGATTGATTTCCACCGTTTTCGGCGGAACGGTAGACTCGATGACCTGAATCCACTGCTCCTTTGAAAAAGTCATATGACGGGCGGCGGCGCCCAGCACAACTACGTTAAATACCTTGGAGGTCCCCAGCTTCTTGGCCTCTGCCATGGCCTCCACCACAATGGTCTTTCTCTCCTTCTGCAGCTTCTCAATGATGCCCTCCGGATAGGAAGCGGCCCCGGTCACCACCGTAATGGGGTCGATGCGCCAGTCGTTGACCACCACTACCCCGTCCTCTTTCAGAAAATGCAGATAACGCAGCGCTTCCAGCCGCTCAAAGGCAATCAGTACGTCCGCCTGGCCTTCCTCCACAATGGGCTCGGCCACCTGGTCCCCGTAGCGTACAAAAGTAACCACGCTTCCCCCTCTCTGGGCCATGCCGTGTACCTCCGACAGCTTTACGTCATATCCCGCCTGGGTAGCCATCTTTCCCAGAATCCGGCTGGTCAGTAAGGTTCCCTGTCCGCCTACGCCCACAATCATGATATTCTTGGATTCCATCTTATTCACCTGCCTTTACCAGTTTAATCGCGTCAAATTTGCACAGCTGCATGCACAGGCCGCAGCCGTTGCACATGGTCTCGTCAATGGCGATGGTTCCGTCTTCCCTGCGGGTTAAGGCCGGGCAGCCGGGTCTTAAGCATGCGCCGCACTTTTTGCATTTTTCCGTATCCGGCCTGCACTTATTGGGGAACTTCAGCCCTTTCAGAAGAGCGCAGGGCGCCTGGGTGATGATGACAGACAGCGCGTCCGCCTTTACCTCTTCCCGGATTACCTTCTCCAGCTCCTTCTGGTCAAAGGCGTTGACTTCGCATACCCTTTCAATACCCAATGAGCGGCACAGCCCGGCAATGTTGATGGCCGGGACGATTTCCCCTTTCAGGGTCTTTCCCGTAGCCGCGTGGTCCTGGTGTCCGGTCATTCCGGTGGTGGAATTATCCAGGATGATGACCGTGGCCTTAGACTGATTATAGACCATGTTCATCAGGGAGTTAATTCCCGTATGCATAAAGGTGGAGTCTCCAATGACCGCCACCCAGTCCTTGACATAATCGGTGCCTTTGGCTTTCTCCATACCGTGGAGGGTACTGATGCTGGCCCCCATACAGATGGTGGTATCAATCACGCTCAACGGCGCTACGGCTCCCAGAGTATAGCAGCCGATGTCTCCGGCTGCCCGGATTTTCAGCCGGTTCAGTACGGCGAATACGCTTCTGTGGGGACATCCGGGACAGAGGATCGGCGGTCTTGCCGGTACCTCCTCCGTCTTAAAGGAAAGCTCCTGGCCCAGAACCCGCTCCCGCAGCAGATTGGCGCTGTACTCGCCCTGAATGGTGAAAATCTCTTTTCCCACAGCCTTTGCGATTCCCCAAGCTTTCACCTGCTCCTCAATCACCGGCTCCAGTTCCTCAAATATGTACAGGCGGTCCACCTTGGCCGCAAACTCCTCAATCAGCTTTCTGGGAAGAGGATTAACCAGACCCAGCTTTAAGATGGAAGCCTCCGGCATAGCCTCCCGGATGTACTGGTAGGCGATTCCGCAGGTGATGAATCCCACGGACAAATCCCGGTATTCCGCCCGGTTGACAGCCATGGTGTTGGCGTCCTCTGCCATCTTCTTCATCCTGGCCTCCACCGCCAGATGGCGCTTGATGGCGTTGCCGGGCATCATGACAAATTTGCCGATATTCCGCTCATAGGGGATATCCTCCGGCACCTTCCGCTCTCCCAGCTCCACAAGCCCCTGGGAGTGAGACAGGCGGGTGGTGGACCGCAGAATTACCGGCGTATCGTAAGTTTCGCTGAGCTCATAAGCGTATTTCATAAACTCCTTGGCCTCGCTGCTGTCCGACGGCTCTACCACCGGGACCATGGCCGCCCGGGCCACCATCCGGGTATCTTGCTCGTTCTGGGAGCTGTACATGCCGGGGTCGTCCGCCACCACCAGCACCATACCGCCCTTCACTCCCGTATAAGCCGCCGTGTAGAGGGGATCCGCCGCCACGTTCAGTCCCACATGCTTCATGGCGCACATGGAGCGTACTCCGGCAATGGACGCGCCCAGGGCTACCTCCGTGGCCACCTTCTCATTGGGGGACCACTCCGCGTAAACCTCCTCATACTTTGCCAGGGCCTCGCTGACCTCCGTGCTGGGAGTTCCCGGATAGGCGGCGGAAACCTTTACCCCCGCCTCGTAGGCTCCCCTGGCGATTGCCTCATTTCCCAATAAAATCTTTTTCTCAGACACCTTCTTTTCCTTCCTTTCGCAAATCTGTCACTCTCTTGGCCTTTCCCTCGAACCGCTTTAACGTATTGGGAGATACCAGCTGTACCCGGCAGTCCAGGCCCAGCATCATCCTCAGCCGTTCCTTCAATCTCCGCTCCAGGGCCTCCAGGGCTCCGTAGGAGTCCATCATGCTCTCCGCTTCCACCTCTACCCGGATGGTCAGCAAATCCGAATGATGCTGCCGTTCCACCAGAATCTCGTAATTGGGGCCAATGCCCTCGGTGTTGATGAGCACCTCCTCGATTTGGCTGGGGAATACGTTGACGCCCCGAATCTTTAGCATGTCGTCGGTACGGCCGGACAAATTCTCCATCCTGGCGGTGGTGCGGCCGCAGGGGCAGGGCTCGTACATCAGCCGGGTAATATCCCTGGTGCGGTAGCGAATCAGGGGCAGGGCCTCCTTGCTTAAGCAGGTCACCACCAGCTCCCCCTTCTCTCCCGCCGGCAGGACCTGTCCCGTCTTGGGGTCAATGACCTCGGCGATAAAATGGTCCTCGTTGATGTGCATGCCGTTCAGCTCCTGACATTCCCCGGATACGCCGGGTCCCATCAGCTCGCTCATGCCGTAGTTCTGGGTAATCTTCGCATCCTCCCCCCAGACCTTGTGCAGCTCCTTTCTCATGGCCTCGGTCATCAGTTCGCTGCCCAGCACCAGGGTTTTAACCTTCAAATCCTTCTTTGGGTCGATTCCGATTTCCTTTGCCACCTCCGCGATGCGCATGGCGTAGGAGGGCGTAGCCACCAGCAGGGTAGCGCCGAAGTCCTTCATATACATCAGCTGCTTCTGTGTATTTCCGGTGGAGGAGGGAATGATGGCCGCCCCCAGCTTTTCCAGGCCGCAGTGGAGTCCCAGGGCCCCGGTAAACATCCCATAGCCAAAGCAGATTTGAGCAATATCGTCCTCTGTCCCGCCGGCAGCCGCCGCCAGCCTGGCTACGCATTCCTTCCAGACCTCCAGGTCCTGCTCCGTATAACCCACAACCGTAGGCTTTCCCGTGGTTCCGCTGGAAGCGTGAATCCTCCGCAGCTTCTTTAAGGGAACGGCAAACAGGCCGTAAGGGTAATTATCCCTCATATCCTGCTTGGTGGTAAAGGGAAGCTTCTCCAGATCCTTCAGGGTCCGGATATCCTCCGGCTTTATTCCCGCCTCCTCCATCTTCCTGCGGTAAGGCTCTACCTTTTCGTAGACCCGGCGGACCGTCTCCTTCAGCCGCTTCAGCTGTATGGCTTCAATCTCCGCCCGGGACATGGTTTCCTCTTTTGCCCATATCATGGCTTTTCCCTCCTTTTCGGTTTATTTTTCTTTTGCCTGTTTCAGCCTGTTATTGCTGCCATGCTCCATCCGGACCTACGGTATATCCGTCCGGCGTTGTAGTATTAACATACATCGCCCCATCGGAGCCGAAATAGTAACTGCTGCCCTGAATTTCCTTCCAGGTATTTTTTGCCATTGCGCCTTCCTCGTAAAAGTACCAGGTTTCTCCCTGCTGAACCCAGCCCTGATTGTAATCGGAAGGATCAAAGATCGCCTCAGGCTGGGTCTCCCCGCCTTTCTGAGTTTCCAGATCGCCTATGTAGATCCGATAAATGGGCTCCTTACGGCTGGACTCCAAATCCGCATAATTGTCGAACCGGTAATAAAGAACACTGTCCACAATATTGAACCAGGTCGCCTGTTCCGAAATCACCTGGAGATCCGAGCCGTCCAGGGCGCAGGAATAAAGATGACCTGTAATCTGACTGTCCTCGCTGTCGGACCGACCGATAAAGTAGAGACGATCCCGGTAAACATTTGCCTGAATCAGTTTCATCCAGCTTTCATCTGAGGAAGCAGAAAAAATTTCTTTTATATCCGTTCCGTCCAATTTCATAGACTTAATCTTCATAGTGCTCTCCCCTTCAGCGGGACCAGCGCTATAGTAGATCCGTCCGCTGTAAATCCAGTAGTCCCCGCACTTAAATCCTCCTACGGCCAGGGCATTGGCCCCGCTTTCCGGATTCAGACAATTCAGTCCGTTCTCCTTCCAGTAATAGACATTTCCCTCCACCAGATTCAGATTGGGAACCCCGTCGCACTCTGCTGCCGGAATCATGTAGAGCTCCTCGAATCCGCTTCCATCGATTCCCACTCTGGCAATTCGGTATCCCAGCTGATCCCCGGCATAATAGGAAAAATAACATTTGCCGTCCGCGATTCCATCAAAGCTGAGCCAGCCGTCTGTTCCTGTATAAGAAATATCCGTCAGCTTTGTCAGCCCCGTTCCATCCGCTTTTACCCGGTACAGATTCATATCCGGCTCCAAGCCGCTTACATCTCCCTTTCCGGTCTTGCAGTAATAAAAGCAGCCATCCAGGAAATGCATATCCTTCATATAAATCCCGTCCAGGGCAGATACCTTCTCAATCGCGCCTCCCTGTCCAAGCGGATCTGCCAGGGAATAAATGGCTTCATTATCCAACGGATTGCGCCAATATAAGTTGTCCCCATCGGAGACCATTCTGGCATAGCACAAGGTATTTCCAAAAAGATTCCCATCATCGGATGCGGAATTTGGAGGGATTTCATTTTCCAGCTTTGCCCAGGATTCGGGAATCTCCTTCTCTTCTTCCTCCTGAGAAGCTTCTGTTTCCTCCGCCGTCTCTCCCTCTTCCGCCTGGGAAGACTCCTCCAATGCCTCTTCGCTCTCCGGCTCTTCCGGAATACTTTCGGACTGGGCGGTATTGTTGGAACGCAGGAAGAACATCATCCCCACTGCTCCTGAGGCAGCCAAAACAGCAATAAGGACAGCCACCACAGCAATCGCTCCCCATTTTTTCCCCTCCTTCTTTTTCTTCGCCAAAAGAGGGTCTTCTGTCAAAGGCGGCAGGGACTTATCCTTGTATTGAATTTTAACCTCATTTACCCATTGGTCTTCCTGAGACTCCGGGACTTTTCGGGGTTCCTGAGGTTTCCGGGGCTCCTGAGGCTTCCGAAATTCCTGAGATTGCCGGGACTCCCTGGGTTCCTTTTTTTCTTGCTTCTGCTGCTTCTCCGGAGCAGGCGCCTGCTTCAAAGGAGTGCCGCAGCCGCTGCAAAATCTTGCTCCTTCACGATTTTCTTTCCCACATTTTGGACAATACATCTCTTTTCTCCTCATATATTAGTGTTTTTCTGATAATGGTTTGAATTGTGTCTTTTTCTGCTAATATTTTGCCTTAGAAACCCGTCACTCAATGTTCATATTGTACCATAAATTCTGGAAATTTGGCAGATAGATCTACAGATTTTTTCCTTTTCCTTTGAATTTTTCCTGATTTTTAGGCAGTATGTTAAAATTGCACAGATTATTGCGGGAAACAAAAAACTCCCTCCGGGACACTGGTTTTCAGTGCCCCAAAAGGAGTGTTCAAAAAATCTTTTTCTTTATTTCGGCTATTTCAAATATCCCTTCAGCATCTCTGCCTTATCCAATCTCTCCCAGGGCAGGTCCAAATCGTTGCGGCCGAAATGTCCGTAAGCGGCAGTCTGCTTGTAGATCGGCCGGCGCAGATCCAGCATCTTGATGATGCCGGCGGGGCGCAGGTCGAAATGTTCGCGGATTATCTTTACCAGCTCCTCATCGGACAGCTTTCCGGTGCCGAAGGTATCCACCATAATGGATGTAGGATGGGCCACGCCGATCGCGTAGGACAGCTGAATTTCGCACTTGTCCGCCAGGCCTGCGGCTACGATATTTTTCGCCACATAGCGGGCCGCATAGGCTGCGGAACGGTCTACCTTGGTGCAGTCCTTTCCGGAGAAAGCGCCGCCGCCGTGACGGGCGTATCCGCCATAGGAATCCACGATAATCTTGCGGCCGGTCAGTCCGCTGTCCCCGTGAGGTCCTCCGATTACAAAGCGGCCGGTGGGATTGATGAAGAACTTGGTGTTCTCATCCACCATATGGGCAGGAAGAATCTCGTCAAATACGTATTTCTTAATATCCTGATGAATCTGCTCCTGGGTTACGCTCTCGTCGTGCTGAGTGGACAGTACCACCGCATCCAGGCGTACCGGACGTCCCGCTTCATCGTATTCCACCGTCACCTGAGTCTTGCCGTCAGGACGCAGATAGGAAAGGGTTCCGTCCTTGCGGACCTGGGTTAACCGTCTTGCCAGCTTATGAGCCAATGAAATCGCGTAAGGCATATACTCCTCTGTTTCATTGGTAGCGTATCCGAACATCATACCCTGATCTCCGGCTCCGATGGCATCCAACTCCTGGTCGGTCATCTTGTTTTCCTTGGCTTCCAGGGCCTTGTCTACGCCCAAGGCAATGTCAGCGGACTGCTCGTCGATGGCGGTAATCACGCCGCAGGTATCACAGTCAAACCCATATTTGGCCCGGTCATAGCCAATCTCGCGGATGGTTTCCCGGACAATCTTCTGGATGTCCACATAAGCCTTGGTAGTAATCTCTCCCATCACCATCACCAGGCCAGTCGTCACTGCGGTTTCACAGGCAACCCGGCTCATGGGATCCTGCTCCATCAGCGCGTCCAGAATGGCGTCGGAAATAGCGTCGCACATTTTATCCGGATGTCCCTCTGTAACGGACTCGGATGTAAATAATCTTCTCTCCATCTTCTCTCCTCTTCTTTCAAAACAAAAACAAGTCCGCAAAGAAGCGGACTTGAATTCATCATATCATGATCTCCAAATCCTCTTATTGCTCGATCAAGCACTGCTCATGCTTCCTCGCTCAGGCTGGCACCTTCCGGCCCTTTCGCGCAGAATATACGCTCAACCGGGGTTGCCGTGACTTCTCAGGTCCTTTGTACCTCCATCACTCTGAATAAGGGATATCGCGGACTATTCAGTTTATTATGTTACCAGCAATATATTAATCGATTTATATAGGGCTGTCAAGAGAAATCTTTCTCATCACCATTTTTAATCTTCATCCTCGTCCTCAAAGTAATCCGTACTTACGGAAGCGCGGATGTAGCGTCCTCCTTCTACCTGATTAATGTATTCGGTAAGTTCGCCTGAATCCACCAAATCCTTCAGTTGCCTAGTGGCCTTGTCCTCCCACCGTTTCTGGGCATTCTGGCGTCCTGTTCCGGACTTGGAGCGCACATCATCCCGATAATCCTCGTACAGCTCGTTTTTCAGTTCATTAACTCCGTCCCGGATAATCTGATCGTTTTCCGCATCCTGCTCCTTTTGTTTCTGCTCGTTCAGCACGTACTGCCACTCGTCATCACCGGTGATCTTGGCCACTCTGCGGGTAGCGGGGCTGCTGTACTGCATGATGCCGTTGTCATCATAGCGGAATGTTTTCTGACCGTCGGAGCTTTCCAGCTTCCGGTTGCGGTACAGGGCGCCGGTAACCGGATCCGCCTGGTAAGCGAAAGAAGAGCCGCTGGTAGGATCAGACAGGAAAAAGATTCCCGTCTGCATCACACCGTTTTCGTCCAAATAGTACCGGTTGTCGCCAATATTCAGCCAATAGGTGTACATAGACCCAAAATCCTCCGGATCCAGATAATACCACTTTCCGCCGATTTCTCTCCAGCCATAGACCTTTGCCCCGGTTGACGGCTCAAAATAGTACCACTTGAAGTTGATGTACTGCCATCCGATTTGCATATAGCCGTCATTATCAAATGCATACTCATAGCCGTCAATGGTTTTAATTCCGTTTCTTGCGTAGGATCCGTCCTCATAAGTATACCAGTATCGTCCGTCTCCTCCCTGCTGCCATCCGGCCAAAGCGGTTGAGGCCGATGCAATGGTCATAACCGCGGCTGCTGTCAGAATCAAGTTTCTTTTTCTCATCATTGTAATCCTCCTTCTCTATAATTTATTAATCTACAAAACCTGCCATATCATCCGCCGGATTGTACGCCGTCGTAGGCGCCGGAGTAGGTGCTGGAGTAGGCGCTGGGGTAGGTGCCGGAGTAGGTGCTGGGGTAGGCGCTGGGGTAGGCGCCGGGGTGGGCGCCGGAGTGGGGGTAGACTGCCCTCTGCCTCCTGCAGGAGCCCTTTCCGTTCTCGGGGCCTGGGTCGGAGCCTGGGTTTGCTGCGCTCCGGTACTGATGGTCAGAATAATGGAGGCTCCTTTATCCGTCATTGTGCCTGGAGCGATGGACTGCCGGATTACCATTCCTTCCTCCACCGTATCGCTTGCCTCCTCCTGAAGCTCTACTACAAACCCTGCCGCCTCAAGCTCTGCCTGCGCATCCTGGATGGTCATATTCTGGTAATTCTCCACCAGCAGCTGTTCTTTGCCCAGGCTGACGGTTACCGAAACCACCGTTTCCATTTCTCCCTGGGATTGGGCGATCACAGAGCCCGCCGGAATCTCATCGCTGTATTCCATGGAAACTTTCTCCATATAAAGCCCTGCGCCCTTTAAGGCCTCATAGGCCTCCTGCTGGCTCATACCGGTCAGGTTGGGAACCTGACCCGCCTCTTTGGAAGCGTCTGCTTCACCTTTTGCCACTTTCAGAGTAATGATCTGATCCAGAGGCACCGTCTCCCCGATTTCCGGCTCCACTCCCGTTACAACGCCCTCTGCCGCCCAGGTTTCCTCATCGTCCACAATATTCACCGACAGAAGCCGCATCTCTTTTAAAGCCTGAACCGCAGCCGTCTGATTCATCCATATCAAATCAGGAATCTTTGCGCTGCCTCTTCCGGTACTGATGGTCACGGAAAGGGTCTTCCCTTTCTCTTCCACCCGTCCCGCATTCACCGGTTTTCCATCAATCTCCACACCCAGAATACGTCCTTCCCGGATCAGATCGGAGCTTTCAGAACGGCCGATCGCGAATTCAAATCCTGCCTCCGTTACAATTTCCCTTGCCTGGTCCTGATCCATATTGATCAGGTTGGGAATCCTGGCCTCATTTTCTCCAAGCTCCACCGAAGCGGCCTGATCCGGTCCAATCTGCCTCAGATTGACCGCGACCATCACTCCCGCAGCGACCACTGCTATAACAGCAAGGAAGATCACTGCCTTCAGCCAGATAGGCCACCGCCCCGCATCCCGGTCGTCTGCCGTAGCCTTAACCTTTGAAACCTCCGAAGAAAGCAGGGCCTTCTCAAATTCTTCCGCCGATTTGGTCCGATCCTCAATCTTTACATTCAAGGCGTTCATTAAAGCGTTTTCCGTACTCTTCTTAATGGAAACCCCCAGCTTTGAAGGTTCTTTCAAGGTATCCTTCAGACGGCGCTCCGTAGCTTCCTCCGGCTTCTTTCCCGTAATCATCCGGTAAAAAGTCGCCGCAAGAGAATAGACATCCGTCCACGGTCCCTGATTTCCATTGCTCTGATACTGCTCCACCGGGGCGTATCCAAA